>SDBT01012455.1_pt1 | contig 13660 bp, 10 predicted proteins | sample 2277101 | NCBI WGS metagenome assembly SDBT01 (sample SAMN10404973, study PRJNA504765) | marine sediment metagenome | isolation source: marine sediment core GS10_PC15, 103 cmbsf | place: Arctic Ocean: Southern Knipovich Ridge | collected 2010
CAATTGCTGGTAAAATTTATCCGACCATATTTGGGCGAATGTATGCAAAAAGCCGCGGAATAAGGTGGCCCTTTGATCCGGAGTAAGTTCTCGGGGAAAGGCATTTTGCTTAATAATTTTTGCCGGCGAACCAGCGGCAAAGGAACCGTCAGGAATATCTTTGTTAACCAGAGAATTGACTCCGATAACACAATTTTTTCCAATCCTTACACCAGGAGTTACTACTGCACCCGGAATCCACGTGTAACTTCCGATATGAATCTCGCCAAAAGCGACGGGGAACCCTTTCAATGCCGAAGAATACACTCCATGTGTGTATAACATCGTTCTTGTGCCGAGGCCAACCTCATCACCAATATATACGGGCCTGGCCGTGTTAATAAAACAGTACATGCCTATGTGGCAATAGTGGCCGATACAGAGCTTTGAGTGAACTTCAAAAGCACTCCCACCGCCAATTTTTACATAGGGAAGCATCCATAACTCTTGTCCAATCGTAATATCCCGGCCTGAGATTTCGCAATGTTCGTTTATTGTGCCATGTTTTCCGATTTCCAATTTATCTACGACATTAATGGTGTTGTTGCTTTTTATTGTTGAGTTCTGGGCTAAATGTATCGTTCCACCTTTTATCGACACTTGCCGACCTATCGTAACTCCATCTTCGAGGACCAGTTTTTCGACCTTTATCACCACCCCTGCGACGCTTCTGAAATTTTCTTGGGTCCTGATACCTATGCTGACATTATCGGCTATGGTTAAATCGTTACACTCGATAGTTACATCCTCGGCAATTTTTGTATTTGTGCCGATTTTGCTGTTCTTTGCCAGAATCTTTGGGTTATCCGGGGATTTCACTCGTGTGTATCCTTATCTTAACACCCACCTAATCGCCTCAAACACCTCTGCAAATTTTGCACCTATTTGTGTTCCCCGCGTTATGGCCAGGCTTCTTATAAACTCTGCTGTGGCGTAATTTCTGCCGAGTTGTGAAATATAACAGTTTAAAGAATCCAACTTTTTTTCAATGTGTCGCTCTTCAAGAAAAATGAAGGAATTTGTGTCAAATGTAAGGTTGTTCCAGGGCACTTCGTAACCCATCATAGTTATCCTTTTGAATGTTCGAAATCCTTCCTCAGTAATGACTTTATGATCCTGATGTGTGTCCCTTGTGGATGGCAGGAATACCACGTCGGGCTTGATTTCATTATTTAACCCAATCATATCGTCCAGTATTTTCTGTCTGAAGGAAGGGAAATTTCTTACTTCATATTCAAGCAGGATCAGATTCTGTTCTTTAATCCCAAGCTTGGCGGTTGCCTGTTTTGCTTCTTGTCTCAGTATCCCCTTCGGAAAACCCGGCGGAACCGATTTTTCCGCTGCTGAGAAAGCCACATAAAAAACCTCGCTTTTTTCCTCGATGAGCCTGACGACACTGCCGCCACAACCAAATTCGCCATCGTCAGTATGTGGCGCTAAAACCAAAACTCTCTCGAAATTCATGCTCCATCTCCCAGTTTAGAAACAATTATCTTATTTTCCGGCTACGGCGTTTTCGGGCTATCGCCGGCAATCTACTGTGCGGCCAGCGGCAGAGACCGCTATAAACATTACCAGCCGCCTACTCTTATTTTATGCTCATCTTTCGTCTTACTCAAGCATTTTCGCGAGGAATCTGCAGGATATCAGTCGGCTTTGGTTTGTGTCAGGAATGTCCAGACCTCGTTTGTGGCGTATTGCTCAAGGTCGCTAAGCCTTCGTCCGGGGTCGAATTTTTCATCGGATTGAAGAAGCAATGGTTTCGGCCAGACAAAAGCGGTCTCGATGAGGAGTTTTCTCGGCTCGCGGAAGGAAGATTCGATCCGCAGTTCGATGGAGCAGGGCTCGGCGCCCTCGGTTGCGTGGGGGGGCATTATCAGCCTGAGTCCACCTCCTGCTACGGGCCTTTGGCCGAGACAGCGGAAATCCTCGGGTGACTGGCCGAGGCGCGTCTCCCAGAGATATTGAAATGCGTGTTCCTGCGAGCTGTATAAGTGCTGAATCTTGGCGGCGCAACGGATTATCTGGTACTGCTGGGCCCGATAGACTTGCTGATATGCGGCGGTTGCGGAGGAGGCCTCCTGGATGAACATCTCAAGGTCATAGGCGGATGGGGCTGATACTATGCCGATTCCGGAGACCTGGGGGGCGGGCGAGTCAAGCTTTACCTGCAGGTGGGAAGGCTGAGTGCGGCTCAAGGTGAAGTTTCTCGGTCCGGTGCTGGTTTGTGAAAATTCCAGCCCGTTATCGAGAAGTGCCTTCTGGAAGTCAACGGTTACGGCCTTGTCGGGCGTCCAGCCGATGGCGATGACATAGTTTATGCTGAAGTGTACGCTTGTTCGGCTCTGGCGATTTATCGCTTCCATTTGTGACCTCTGCTTATGTACTCAAACTGACTGTTTTTTGTCTTTAGACACAAATTAACACTGTTTTTGTTCTTAGACACGGATCCATTCGACCCATTCGGCTGCGCTCAGGGCAGGCTTAATTCGCTCAGGACAGGTTTACACAGATTAACACTGATTTCTTAAATAAATTCTTTAGACACAGATTAACCCTTCGACATTGCTCAGGATAAACACTGTTCAGAATTTCCTGGGTCCCCGCTTTCGCGGGGATGACAATATTAACACTGTTTTTAATATCCTGGATTCCCGCTTTCGCGGGAATGACAAATTGAGTTATTTAATTGATTCGACATATTGTAAAGGCCCCTCAGCAAGAATAAAAGAAGAATATCGGAAAAATACACATCGAATGGACTGATAATAAGTACAATTTCTACCATCAAAAGTCAGTCGGTTGCCGCCGGTTAAGTGGCGGTGCGAACAGGTCGATAAGACAGTGGTTACGAAGCTTGTCAAATGGTTTTTGCACGCGGGTTTGAAGAATGAATTTGGTCGGCTGGCTTAAAAGACGAAGAAGATATGAGCACCGGTGGAAGGTGACCGATTATAATATTAAGTGGTACCCTAACAGCAGTAGTTGTGTGAGGCGAAATATGAGCAATGTCAGCCCCCAGCAGATGCCGCCGTTGATGGTTCGTAAGGCGGCGTGGCGGCGCTGAGGCAGGCAGAGATAAGGAGGAGTGGAGGGAGGCACAAAAAGGAGGCACGAAAAGCCCCGTCCGTTATTCGGCGGACGGGGTTTTTTATTTGTCCTTGCGTCATAAATCGACCCCCTTTGTCACAACGACAAACGATTGGATTGAGAAATTCTCGCGATTGAGCTACAATAGGCACGTTGAGGTTTATTGTTCGGAGTACGTAAATGAGCGTTTCCGTTTCGCTGTCTCAAAAGAATCGGCTGTTGGCAATTGCCGCCGGCGTTGTCATTGCCGCAGCGACGCTTGGGGTTTACTGGCCGGTTCGCGACTATGAGTTCGTCAGCTTCGACGACCCGAGGTACGTTCCGGAAAATCCGCATGTTCTAAAGGGACTTACTCTTGAAGGTTTTAAGTGGGCCTTTAAAGCGACACGCGCCAGTAACTGGCATCCGGTGACGTGGCTTTCGCTGATGTTAGACTGTGAGCTTTCCGAAGCAAGGGCCAAAACATGTCATACCACAAATATGCTTCTTCACGTTGCCAACACACTCTTACTTTTTTATTTTCTCAAGCGCACGACCGGATTACTTTGGCCAAGCTCCTTAGTCGCCGCTCTGTTTGCGCTGCACCCGTTGCATGTCGAATCAGTAGCGTGGGTGGCCGAGCGGAGGGATGTTCTGAGCACGTTTTTCTGGCTGCTGACGATGTTAGCTTACGCGCGATATGCCCGGCGTCCGGGCATGTGGCGATACGGGGGCGTTTTGATACTATTTGCTTTGGGGCTGATGTCAAAGCCCATGGTGGTTACACTTCCTTTTGCGCTTTTGCTTTTGGATTACTGGCCCCTGCGACGGCTTGAGTTGTCACCGACACACAAAACCAAGAGGCAAAAGAAACGGGCAAAAAATAATACCGATAAGAAGCAAATCTTCGTGCGATTAGTGGCTGAAAAATTGCCGCTATTTGTATTGTCGGCGGTCTCCTGCGTTATTACGCTGCGTGTTCAACAGGCAACAGAGGTCTCTGCCCGCATACTCAGTGTACATGACAGGTTGAGTAACGCGATGATTTCATACGTGGTTTATTTGGGCAAGATGATTTGGCCGGCGCGCTTGGCGGTGTTTTATCCACATGCAAGAACGTGGCCGGGGTTGCAGGTGACCGGAGCCGGCCTTTTGCTGTTGGCCCTTACGGTTTTGATGATTTGGCACCGCAGGAGAGGCTACACCGTAGTCGGGTGGCTGTGGTATGTGGGAACGTTGGTGCCGGTGATCGGCATTGTCCAGGTGGGAGTGCAAAGTTATGCAGACCGCTACACGTATGTGCCGCTGATCGGTATCTATGTGATAATCGCGTACGCTGCCGTTGACCTTGTGAAAAACAGGCCCTACCGGAAAGTCGCAGCTGCGCTGACAGGTGCGGTTTTGGTTGCGGCTTTAGCGGTGTGTACGCGGGCCCAGGCAGGCTACTGGCGCAATAATACCGCGCTCTACGAACACGCGCTGGAAGTTACGGCCGACAATCACGTAGCACACAACAATCTCGGCGTCGTGCTGAGGGACCAGGGCAGGACGGCTGAGGCGATTGAGCACTGGGAGGTGGCGATAAGAATCTGGCCGATGTATATCGATGCGGTTATCAATCTGGGGGCTGGACTCGTTGACCAGGGCAGGAACGATGAGGCGATTCGATATTGCACTGAGCTTCTGGCCAAACGCCGCGGCAACAGCCTGCTGCACAACAACCTCGGCAATGCCTTAAAAAATGTCGGTAGATTTGATGAGGCTATCGAGCATTATCGAAAGGCACTCGGGTTTAATAAAAACGCCTGGCAGGTTCATTACAACCTGGGTGTTATATTGGCGACAACCGGCAAGATTGATAAGGCGATTAAACATTATCGAACGGCTTCGAAGATAAACCCAAACCATCCTGCCCTGCGCGAGGGCCTGGAAGCTGCGCTGGCGTATAAGCAGCGATTGAATGAGGCATCGGGAAGTCGTGATTGACCAGAAGGCTCAATTCGGCTGAATCGGTAATTCTTTCCTGGTTTGGCGACTCTTTGGTGGCCAGATAAGGAAATCATCGGTTTTGGTTCCATCTGGCTTCTTCGTACGTCTGTCGCCATTCTCATCAATATTGTTCTTGCCTTTGCTGTACAGCGTGAAACCATCCTCGGTTAGTCTGTAAATGAATGAATCATTGTTGATTGGGTCAACAAATAATTCCGGCGAAGCTAAATGTTCGACATCTTCGAGAGTTTCCGGCCAATGGCCATTTTCATTTTTATAAAGTCTTAATGCGATTATAATCCGGGCAGATCTATTGTAGGAAGTAATTCGAAGATACAGATCATGAATGCCCGACCAATTATCCTCTAATATACGAGACATCATTTCTAATAAACAACGAAAGTTCAAACGAACTGACTTTAAGGAAAATTTTTCATGTTCTTTTTCCCAATCAAATTCAGATTTTGCCATTTCATAGTATTGTTTATGGATGTCATCAATAATAATTGAGACTTCTTGCAGAGTTGATGGCGCAAAAAACCACCAAAACATCGTCATTGCTTTGGTTAACTTTATTTCACAATAACTATCGGGATTCATTGGTTTATAACCTTTTCCATGTACTGTTGTAAATGTTGTGTATTGGAACTGAGCTCTCAACGTCGACCATGGATCGCGATTCAATCTTATTCTACCTTCTGAATTCGTTTGATAGAACATGGCACACATGAAATTCTTGAACATTAGCTTCTTGCGATCAAGGATTTTTAGCAAGTCGGATCGCCAGTCATACTCGATGTTTTGCAAAGCTTCATCTAAAAGCAAGAGATGCTTGTCAGTGGAATCACTATTTATAACAAATCTATTAATCTGCATTAGCACCTGCCCTTCTATACCTTTACCGGCAATTAAATCCGAAATTGATGGTTGCTGGTATAGATGTTTTGCCATTTGCAGGGTGGTGATATACTTTTTAAGGCCCTGGTCAACCCGGCCTTCAGCAATATCATTGTTGGCTGAAATTATTAGCAGTTCACTCCAACGCCTCTTTGGGGTGAGTCGTTTGTATGAAGACCACCAAAAATCTGTAACCTCCTTAAAATTACAGGGTGGTTTTAATTCAGAAGCATTAATGTCGCCCGCTATTGGAAATCGACATTTATTCTTTTTGCAAGCTAATATTAATTGGTCAATTATTTTTTGATTGTCTTGAAGCCATGAAGCCGCTTCCGGATAATCTTTGCTTTTCCAAAACTCCAACAAGATTAAATCCTTCTTTTCCCATGATAAGAATTCCTTGCTGAAAGAATTCGGGTCATAGCTTTTCAAAAGTTGCTTGTAAATAGTAGCAGCATTGTCTTCTGCAGGAACAAAACGTTTAGCTTCCATTGCAGCTAATTCTTCATCAAATGTATATGGTCGCCAACCTTCCGTTTCGTCGGGCAGGAAAACCCAAACAACAAGAGCTATTATAAAGATTACTACAGTTAGCCATATCCACTTTCTAACAGGTTTTGGAACAACAGTATTGACAAGAAGAATAGCGATATAAACCGCAATCACTGTCCATGGTGTACGCAAGATTATGAGAGCGAACAGAATAAGAATACATATAGTGAAGCATATCGCATCTAAAATTTTCCCGAAAAGGTTTTTTTTTCTGCCAACCGTTTTTTTTGTGTTGTTTTCCTGGCTCATCATTTTTCCCTTCAATCGCATTTTAGCAGAGAACTGCTATGAAAACAAGGCCCCTGCCGCAAATTCCGGGTGCACAAGGTTGATTTACAAGCGCTCTTAGGATAGAATCGGCGAATGAAGTTGAGTTATTACGATATAGGATATTCTGATTGTCCAGTAAAACAAGGGCAGGCAAACGGGTGCCAGGCCACCGGGGGCGAGGAGTGCAGCTTATGAAAACCTTAATTGTCGCCACCCGCGGCTCGCGCCTGGCCCTTACGCAGACGGGCATCGTCATCGACGCCTTGAAACAGGCCAACCCGGATGTTAATTTTGAGGTCAAGCGGATAACCACCAGGGGTGACAAGGAAAGGACGGCGGCCCTTTGGCAGTTGAGCGGGTTCGGCTTTTTCACGAAGCAGGTGGAAGAGGCGTTGTTAGCCGGCGAGGCCGACATAGCAGTCCACAGCTTCAAGGATATGCCCACCGAGATCACCGAAGGGCTTACGATTGCGGCGGTGAGCGAGAGATTGTTTCCGCAGGACTGCGTGGTATCGGCCCGGCCGGTGCGTTCACTCGATGATTTTGAGGTGGGGGCGAAAATCGGCACATCCAGCTTTCGGCGAATCGCGCAGTTAAAACATTTGCGAGGCGACCTTGAGGCAACCGCTATCCGGGGGAACGTGGAGACGCGACTTTCCAAGGCCGAGTTGGGGCAGGTAGATGCGGTTATTCTCGCAAGGGCGGGATTAGAGCGGTTAGGCTTAGCTGAAAAAATCTCATTTTCTTTCGACCCGCTCGAGTTCATCCCGGCACCTGCGCAGGGGGCCCTGGCTATTCAAACAAGGTCCGACGTCCCTGAGGCAATTGAGGTTGCGGGTTCAATCGACCACCCCCCTACCCGCATTGTGGTTGGGGCTGAAAGAAAAGTGCTGACCAGATTGCACCCCGGCTGCCACGCACCGGTGGGTGTATTTGCAAAAATTACAGATTCTGATATTATAATCACGGGCTTTGTTTCGGATGTCGAGGGCCGGGAATTTCTGCGAAAAGAAATCCAGGGCCCGTGCACTGATTCGGCACAATTAGCAGACAGACTTGCAGACGAACTTATCGAAGCGGGCGCAGCCAAACTTTTAGAAAGTATGGAGCAAGAGTGAATTACGGTAAGGTGTATCTTGTCGGAGCGGGCCCGGGCGATAGCGGGTTGATTACCGTTCGCGCGGTTGAGTTGATCAAGGCCGCCGATTGTGTTATCTACGATGGACTGGTAAATCCCGCCCTTTTGAGATATGCCCCCCCCGCCACTGAGTTAATCTCGGTTCGCAAGCGCACCGGGCCGAAACCCTGCAATCAACAAGCCATAAACGAACTGATTGTGGAAAAGGCGCGCAAGGGCAAAACGGTCGTGCGTCTCAAAGGCGGGGACCCGGGGATGTTCGGCAGGGCGCATGAAGAAGCCGCTCAATGCGCCGATGCGGGTATAAGCTTTGAAATTATTCCCGGCATAACGGCGGGATTAGGCGCTGCCGATTACTGCGGCATATTTTTGTCGGACAGAAAGCACACTTCGCAGGTAATGTTTGTTACCGGCCATGAAGCGGCGGGGAAAGAAGGGAGCAATATTGATTTTCAGTTTCTCGCTAAGTTCACCGGCTCTATCGTATTTTACATGGGCGTGGGTGGTCTTGGGGAGATTGCGGCAAACCTTATAGCCGGCGGCAAAGCGGCTGACACTCCGACGGCAGTTATCGCAAATGCAACATTACCGACGCAGCGGCTTGTTAAGGCCCCGCTGAATCGAATCGCCGACGAATGTGACGAGCAGCAGGTGAAGGCCCCTGCGATAATTATGATTGGCCAGGCCGCCGAAAGCGATGAGCGATTTAACTGGTTTATGAGCCAGCCACTTTTCGGACAGACAATTGTGGTTACCCGGGACGAGTGTGGTAATGCGGCCTTTGCCGACAAAATCTTAGCCAGGGGTGGCAACGTCGTACAATTTGACTTAATCCAAATCCAGGACCTTACCGGCCGGGTGGAAGTTAAGCAGGTCTTAGGAGTGCTTGACGATTACGACTGGATAATCTTCACCAGTGTAAACGGTGTTCGGGCGACGTTTGGGGCGCTCGGGAAAATGGGCAAAGACGCACGCTGCTTCGCACAGGCTAACATAGCCTGCATAGGGAGCGCGACGGCTGCTTGTCTTGAAGGGTTCGGGATAAAGGCCGACTTTGTGCCTGATGTTTACACAAGCGGGGAACTGGCAAAGCAGTTAGCCGAATCTACCGCCCTTGAGAATAAGAAAATCGCCCTGCTTCGCTCAGCAGCAGCGCCGAAGGACCTTGCAGATGCACTTACAAAATCGGGGGCTGGGGTGGAGGACGTTGGCGTCTATACGGTCGAACCCTGCCAAAACGAACCGACAGATTTAATCGGACAAATCGAGGCGGGTAAAATCGGCTGGGTAACGTTTACGAGCCCATCGACAGTAAACGCATTTTTCACCCATATCCAGCCGGAACTGATAGGCAGGTGCAAAGTAAAAGTGGCTTCCATCGGGCCGGTTACCAGCGAACAATTAGAAAAGCTTGGCGTAAAAGTAAACGCACAGGCCCAGCCTCATACAATCGACGGTTTAATTGATGCACTGATAAAGGAATCTGAATGATTAACATCTCAAAACTGTATAGCGGCCTCGCCGGCCAATCAGACGCCCTGCGATATACGGGTGAGAAGAATACGCGGCCCATCGCCGTATTCAACTGCACCGCCCGCTGTAACCTGAAGTGCCTTCACTGCTACAGCTCCTCAGATGCGAGCAAAGCGGCAAACGAACTATCCACCGAACAAGCGAAAAGTCTTATTGATCAACTTGCCGATTACAAGTGCCCGGTAATTCTATTCAGCGGTGGAGAACCGTTGCTGCGCGAGGACCTGTTTGAATTAATTGCTTACGCTCGCAAGGTGGGGCTTAAAACGGTCATCTCAACGAACGGCACGCTCATAGACAAAGTTAAGGCGGCCAAGCTGGCCGAAGCCGGTATAAGTTATGCGGGCATCTCACTCGACGGTCCCGAGCCGTTTCATGACAACTTCCGTGCGACGAAAGGCAGCTTTAAGGCAACGATGCGCGGCTATGCGAACTGTCTCGAAGCGGGGATAAGGATGGGGCTGAGATTTACAATCACGAAACACAACGCCGACCAAATCGAGGCGGTATTCGATATCGCAGAAAACGCCAAAATTCGCAGGATATGTTTTTACCACCTGATACGAATGGGCCGAGCCAAAGACATGGAGGACCCGGCCCCTTCCCTGCAGCAAACTCGTCTTGCGATAGACACAATAATTGACAAGACCGAGTTGTTCGTCAATGATGACCTGATCGATGAGGTTCTGACGGTTGGTAACCATGCCGACGGGCCTTATCTTATCACGAGACTGCAACGCGAGAACAGCCCTCTGGCCGGTGAAGCCGTGAATCTTTTGTTGGCCAATGCGGGCAACAGAATCGGTCAGAATATTTCATCAATAGGCTGGGACGGCGAGGTGTATGCCGACCAGTTCTGGCGAACCTATTCACTTGGTAATGTAATGGAAAAAAGCTTTACCGAAATCTGGGATAATTCCGACGACCCTGTATTACATAAGCTGCGGAACAAGGACGAATTTAAGGATCCGCGGTGTGCCAAGTGCAAGTGGTTTGAGCTTTGCAAAGGCAACTTCAGATTTATTGGTACGGACAGCAGCATAGAGAACTGGCACAACGAGCCGCTGTGCTATCTTACGGACAAAGAAATTGGAATTGCAAACTGATTGGAGATTAGCTATGGCTTTTGGGAAAACACGATTAAGAAGGCTTCGCGGGAGCGAAACGATGCGTCGCCTGGTGAGCGGGACTCGGCTTAGCGCGGACGACCTTGTTTATCCGCTCTTTGTGTGTCCCGGCTCGGATGTGAAACGGCCGATAGAGGCGATGAGCGGCTGCTTTCACCTTTCTGCGGACCTGGTCGGAGCAGAGGCGAGTGGGGTTGCGTCCTTAGGGATACCTGCAGTACTATTATTCGGTCTGCCGGACAAGAAGGATGCGACCGGCTCGGAGGCGTGGAGTCCGGATTCTGCGGTAGCGGTTGCGATTAAACAAATCAAACAGGCCGTGCCTCAATTGCTGATAATCACGGACGTATGCCTTTGTGCTTATACCGACCACGGGCACTGCGGTGTGATTAATGAGGGCAAGATCGACAACGATGCAACGTGTGAGCTATTGGCGAAGATGGCAGTGGCGCACGCCCGCGCCGGTGCCGACATAATAGCACCTTCGGATATGATGGACGGTCGAGTCGGCGTGATCCGCGAGGCGCTGGACTCGGCGGGCTTTGTTGAGACTGCTATCATGGCATATTCAGCCAAGTATGCATCGGCGTTTTACGGGCCGTTCAGAGACGCTGCCAAGAGTTCCCCTGCTTTTGGCGACCGCAGAACCTATCAGATGGATTTCGGCGACCCGCGTCAGGCGATGCGGGAAATCGCCTTGGACATAGAAGAGGGAGCGGACATGGTGATGGTCAAGCCCGCCCTTCCTTACCTGGATATTATCTGCCGTGCGAAACAGCGATTCGATGTGCCCATTGCGGCGTACAATGTCAGTGGGGAATTTATGTGTATCAACGCCGCCGCCGAGGCCGGCTATCTGGACGGTGATGGAGCAATGCTCGAATCGCTGCTTTCTATTAAAAGGGCAGGTGCCGACATAATAATAACGTATTTTGCAAAGGCCGCCGCTGAACTGCTGCGAAAATGACCGCATTGAAAGAAAATACTGACACGACACAGATTGTAAAGCCTCGCATCATTGCCTTCGAGGTAACGCAGCGATGCCCATTGTCGTGCAGGCATTGCCGCGCGGCAGCGACGCATGATAAATCCGACCGGCTTACGACAGAGCAATGCCGGGCAATCCTTAAATCGGTGGCTGATTTCAACAAGTGTGTTATAATTCTGACGGGCGGCGAGCCGATGGAGCGGGCCGACATATACGAGCTTACCGAATACGGCAGAGACCTCGGTTTGCGCATGGTGATGGCAACGTGCGGCTATCATATTACAGATTCTACAGTTGCAAGGTTGAAGGAGGCGGGCATAACGGCGATTTCCTTTTCATTGGACGGCGCAACGGCCGAGACGCACGATGCGTTCAGACAAAGGGCCGGTGCATTTGAAACGGTCCTGGGCGCGATCGAAAAAGTGCGTGCCGCGGGCATACGGTTCCAGATAAATACGACGTTCACAAACCAGAACCTCTCGGAAGCTGCGGCCATTGCGGCCCTTGCCGAGGAACTTGGCGCGTATTGTTTCAATCCTTTCATACTTGTGCCGGTCGGCAGAGGCGACGAGATAAGAGACCTTATACTTGCTCCTGCGGAGTATGAACAGTTGTTGCGGGACCTTGCAGCACTGAAGCAAAAAAGCAACATTGAGGTTCGCGTTACCTGCGGGCCTCAGTTTGCGCGGATTTGCCGGCGCGAGAAGATAGAAGGCGCCGACAGAGTAACCGGCTGTCTTGCGGCGACGGACTTTGCGTTTATTGGCGCCGGCGGCGATGTTCAAACGTGCGGATTCCTCGAAATATCGGCGGGTAACCTGGTCGAGAACAACTTTGATTTCGCCGATATCTGGCTAAACTCGAAATTCTTAAACGACCTGCGCGACCACGGCAAATACAAAGGCGCATGCTCGGGGTGCGGTTATCTTTGGGTGTGCCGGGGCTGCCGGGCAAGGGCATATACGATGCTTGAAGATTATTTGCAGCATGACCCAATTTGCAAACTCGCTCTTAACGCTGAGGTGAGGGGCAAAAAGTGAGCATAGAATTGAACCAGTTTCAGAAGAAACTCTGCAACATTCTCCAGGACCCTTTTCCCTTGTGTTCCGCGCCGTTCGCGGCCCTTGCCGAAGGTTTGGGCTCAGACGAGGCGACGGTGATAAGTCAATTGCAGGAATTGAAGTCGCTCGGCATCATCCGTCGGTTCAGCGCGACCGTAAGCTATCGGGCATTGGGTAAAGTGGCGACGCTGGTAACAGCGAGTGTGCCCGCTAATGACCTTGTAATGGTGACGCCGGTAATAAATTCGCTGCCGGGCGTATCACACAATTATCTGCGCGACCACAAGTACAATCTGTGGTTCACGCTTCAGGAAGGCAGCACCGAACAAATAGAAAAACTGTTAGCGAATCTTTCGCGTCGCTTAGGGTGCCAGTTCCACTCGCTAAGTGCCACGAAAGTTTTCAAACTCAGGGTACGTTTCGACCCTGAATTTCCTGAAGAAGTATTTTCCCTGGCAGATGCCGAGGCCGGGACGTGCGATGTTGGTACCTTTGAAACCGAACCAGCGACGCTGACGGACATGGAAAAGACCATTCTGACAAAATTGCAGACGGACCTTGAAATATCGCCGAGGCCGTTTGATTTTCTCGTTACCGACACGGTCGATATTGATACGGCAATTGCAACGATACAGTCTCTGATAGATAAGGGTGTAATCCGGCCGCTGTCGGCTATCCTTAACCATCACAAGCTTGGTTTTGGGGCAAATGTGATGTTCTGCGCGTGTGTAGCACTCGACAGAGTAGATGATGTGGGCACCAGGCTTGCCGGGCTGAATGTTGTGAGCCACTGCTATGAGCGCAAGACCTTCGAAGGCTGGGCGTATAACCTCTTTGCCATGATGCACGCCCGAACACTCGCCCAAATCCGCAGCCTGACAGATGAGTTCACCGCCGCCGAGCAAATTGAGCAATTCGAACTACTGACCACTGTCGCTGAACTGAAAAAGAGGCCGGTTAAACAGAGTTTTGCCTGAATTTGAGGTACTATACCAGT
>SDBT01012456.1_pt1 | contig 13660 bp, 12 predicted proteins | sample 2277101 | NCBI WGS metagenome assembly SDBT01 (sample SAMN10404973, study PRJNA504765) | marine sediment metagenome | isolation source: marine sediment core GS10_PC15, 103 cmbsf | place: Arctic Ocean: Southern Knipovich Ridge | collected 2010
CACATGTCGCCCCTATGGGGCTTAGAGGTTGTTTTGAGCATACAATCTATAAATATTCCACCCCTACGGGGTTCACGCATCTGGATTTATCACTTTCATCTGCTTAGCTTAATGCGTATGGAGGCTCACCTTCCCACACGCAAATTAAAACTTGCTTAGAAGAGAGGAACCAGTGATGATTTTTGGAAAGACTATAGTTTTGGCAGGGGTTTTCCTGATAGTCATAATGAGTGTTACCATCACAAGCAGGGATGTCTGCGCCACTGATGATGCAAGCATAGCGAAGTTTAACGCTTCCTATATGCGAGCAAAATCGAAAATTATGATGCGCGTAGTTACCAGACCAACCCGGGCGAATCTGGACTTCGCCGCCTACGACCGGAATCCTCTTTTTCACGTGCCAACTCCCTCGGAACTTGTGTCGCCAGAGAAGCGACCAGAGTTGAGCAAACTTGATTTTGATGGCTCATTGGTTTCATCATCCCTCAGAAATCGCATGGAAGAAACTCCCCTGAGTGGTCAGGATAAAGCGTCACCGATAGCGTGGCGTCCCGTGCTGGATTACCTGGCTGATTGGGACTACGACCGATCTATAGAACTCATGATCATAGGAGGTGACGTCAGCAAGGAGAAATGGGGAAATGAGATGGCTGCCCGGCCGCTCCAGCAAATCACAACAGCTTACATACACGCTGAGAAAGGCGAAATCTGGGTTAAGGTGGAGTTCGAGCCGTATGTCCAATTTCTGAAGGGTGTTGATGATGAGGATGGCGACGGCTACCCGGAGATATACGGCCTCATAGACAAAGGCAAATACTCATCCGAATTGCTGGATCACCTGAAATCAGATTACCTCACGACAGTCCTTGCGTCAGAGGAAGTGGAGGATTATTTTTACGAAATATCGTCGGACTGGTACGAAGCTCTCAGGACTGAGACGCTGGAAATAGAAGCTAACAGACCGTGGCCGAGCAAGGAAACAGAGCCGGAGATAAAGCGCGAACTGAGCGGACTGGTCATCAATAACGCAACGGCTGTCATACGCGGCGAACCGTTCGGATTTTCCATATACAACGTGTTTCTGGTTGAGGAAAGCTCTGCCGCCAGCGCCATTGACACTTCCCCGGATGCAATGGCAGAGGAAGCTGACGTGACGGTCGCTCCGATAGCGGCAGGAAGTGCGACTGGCAGCATCAGGATATGGCGGAGCGAAGTACAGGAATGGGGCGATGGCAGTTGGGATAAATGGGCGAAAAGTGTGATGGACTTCCGTCAGGACGTAGAACGGCAGCTTGAGGAGCGACCGGCGGATGTCAAGGCACTGGTGGGTAAAGATGGTTTCCTGTTCTTTCGCGGAGCATTGAGTTATCTGACCAGCGGTGACCTGCGACAGCAGGAGGACAGCAAGAATCCGTATCCGGCTATCGTGGACTACAGTAACCAGCTCAAGGCGAAGGGGATAGATTTTCTCTTTGTTATCATCCCTGTAAAAGCGGAGATATTTCCTGAGAAGGTATCCGATCACGCGCCGGATGGTGGCAAGCCATACGTCTCGCCATACACACGGAAGCTCATGCTGGAATTAGCGGAGGCCGGCGTCGAAGTGGTGGACTTACTCCCCGCTTTCATAGAGGCTCGCGACGGCGATGAGCCTATCTACATGAAGCAGGACACCCACTGGTCTGATCGTGGTCTGCGTCTGGCGGCGCGCATCATTGGGGATCGCATCAAGCAGTATCCGTGGTTCAATGAGGTATGTCAGCAGCCGATCCAGTATAAAGTCAGGGAGGTAGAATTCACCAGAGGCGGCGATATTCGCGGTATGCTGCCGGACGATGAAAAGGTGAAATATCGACCCATGAAGCTGTCAGGCCAGCAGGTGTTAAATCCCGATAGCAGCTTTTACAAAGACGACAAATCCAGTTCCATCATAATCCTCGGAGACAGCTTCTGCGGAGTATATCAGCTTGAAGATCCCAAACACGCAGGAGTATCCGCGCACATCGCCAGAGAGATTGGTATGCCAGTTGATCTGCTCATGGCCTATGGCAGTGGCCCACAGATACGTGGGCGACTCAAGCGGCGCGGAGAAGCAGCAATTCGTAAGAAGAAACTGGTAATCTGGACAACCGCCGCCCGGGATTTATATGATTACCGGTCTCCCTGGAAAATCATAGACCCATAGACCTATGGACTCATAGACCCATAAACCGAGGCAACCATTGGTTTTTTCAACACATATTTTCATATTCTACTTCCTACCTACAGTATTGCTGATCTACTACGTCATTCCGGGACGATGGCGTCATGCCTTCTTAACCTTTGCGAGCTATATCTTCTACGGGTGGACTAACCCGTGGTTTGTCCTGCTCATGATGTTTTCAACCATAATGAACTACGTTTGTGGACTGATGATCGTCGGCAGATGGAATCCTATGGGCAAGATGGACGTTCCCTCTGGCGAAAATCCTGCATCGCTCACACAGCGCAGGATAGCTGTAATAATATCTTCCGTGAGCAGCCTGGGACTGCTTGGCTTCTTCAAGTATTTTGGCTTCGTCCAGAGGAACGCAAACGTGGTTTTGGGGCTGTTTGGCGGTGGAAATTTCGACGTTATGGATTTTGTGTTGCCGGCAGGAATATCCTTCTATACATTTCAGGCTATGAGCTACACAATCGATCTATACCGGGGTCATGCGGAGCCTGCCAGATCACCTCTGGATTTTGCATGTTACGTGTCCCTCTTCCCACAATTGATCGCTGGTCCAATCGTGCGCTACAAGGACATAGCTTCCCAGTTGGTGGAGCGTTCTCATACGGTTAATAAGTTCGCAATGGGAGTGATGTTCTTCGTCATGGGATTTGCCAAGAAGACCCTCCTGGCGAATCCTATGGGAGAGATTGCGGATGCCACTTTCGGGGCGGGCTCGCCCATCTGGTATGACGCCTGGGCAGGTATTGGCGCTTACGCCTTCCAGATCTATTTCGACTTCAGCGGTTACTCTGACATGGCCATAGGTCTGGGACTGATGCTGGGTTTCCAGTTCCGCAAAAACTTCGACTCTCCCTACAAGGCAGACAGCATGACTGATTTCTGGCGTCGCTGGCATATCTCGCTTTCCTCATGGCTCCGCGACAATCTCTATATACCTCTGGGCGGCAACCGCCTGGGAGAGCGCCGGACGTACATAAATCTCTTTATAGTTATGCTTCTGGGCGGATTATGGCATGGTGCCAAGTGGACTTTTGTGATCTGGGGCGGCGTCCACGGGATATTGTTGGCATCGGAGCGGTTGATCGGCAAGGACAGTGTATATCGAAGGCTGCCCCGTCCTGTTCGGGTAGCAGTAACTTTCGCAATAGTTCTGTTCACATGGGTATTCTTCCGCGCAGACGATCTCACTTCAGCGATACGATACCTGGGTTCTATGTTCGGATTTCGCCGACCAGCGGCTGGAGCCGCTTTGCTGGGATCAGTAATCTACTCCCGGGATCATTTGATAGCTCTGTTCGCCTGCGCCATAACAGCTTGGTTCGGTAAGCAAAGCTGGGATATAGCGCAGAAAATCAGCCCTGCAAAGGCAATTATAATGATCATTCTGTTCATCTGGACAGTAGCAGCCATGTTTACTCAGAGCTTCAACCCATTCCTGTATTTCCAATTCTAATAAAACAGGTATCAGCCAGCAGTCAGCGGTCAGCTTTCAGCAATCAGCAAGCGAAGACACCACCTCTTAGAATTCTCGATTTGGTATTAGAATTTTAGAAGTTCCACGGCCTTCTGGACAACCATTTTGCCTGCTTCCGGGACCAATTTGCTGGAACGCACCAGTTCCGTTTCATAGCCGCCTCCGGGAAAGGCTTCCTCTGTGGGTATGTAGCCCACGCATCCGTTGGCTAACTCGATAACAAACGTTGGTTTATACGCTGAGGCGAGTTTGATCTGTCGTCCCAGACCGGAGAACAATTCTGCCGGGATGCCGACGATGGCACTTTTTCCGATCCGAATAGCCATCAGCTCCGCATGAGCGTGAGGGTCTTTCTCCCTCTCTTCCGCAAGCAATATTAGCTCTCTTTTCTCGATCTCGTCCCGTTTCGTAGGCGGCGGATCCAGTGGTTTATTGGCGAATGTTTTGCAGGCTTCCGCCAGTTCTTTCTGTGGGATCTCACGGATTGGGATGTCCAGATATTCCTTCCGCACATCCATATCTATCTCTTCTGGTGGCAAGGGATCAGTCGCCGCCATGACCTTGACAGCTTCGCAAGCCAGCGCGAGTCCCATCCGGGCGCGCCATGCGTGTCCGCTCTCACTCCGCGCTGGATTCTCCACGTCTATCTGGCAGACGTCGCCGCATGGGCCATTGCCGAAGAGGACTACTGTTTTTTGTCCCACCAATTTCTTTATATTATCCCTGATTGCACCCGGATAGTCGGCCGAGATAACTCTATCACCACCCACAACAGTGGCATGACAGGCAAAATTCACCATGATAGCGATAGCTTCGTCCGCTTTGTTCTTCACATACAGAACGTTGAGTTCCGGGTCAGCTTCGCCCTGCACCCGGACGATGTTTGGGTCGCCCTTCCGCGGATGCATCTTTACTGTGCCATCTTTCATCCAGTATCTTCGGGGAAACGCCCAGCCCGGCGCACTTCCGGAGCCTATGCCCAGATCCACATCCTCCAGCCTATCGTTAGCCATCTTCACACTGCCAGCCACCATTTTTATGAACTGCTCCGTGTATATTTCATCCGCGTTGGTTCCCAGCGCGCTGACCACCGCCGGGCCAGTATGTGTATGTGTGGCGCAGAGGAACACATGGTCAGGGTCCACATCCGTCTCCCGTTCTATGGCATCGCGGATGGCTTGTTTGCTGGTATTGCCTATGGATAACACATCACAGGATACCATTGCCACTCGATTTTTACCGTCATCCATCACCAGCGCGTTGGCGAATAATTCGTCATGTACGTCGGTAGATTTTCTTGCAGCCCATTGCCCCACCAGCGTTGTTCCCACAGGTGGAGTGATATTTACTTGAGCGCTTCCAGCTTTCAGCATATCTCAATCACCTTTCGTCACTAAATGGTTTGATCGGTAAATTCGTATTGCCAAAATACCCGTAGGGGCACAATGCTTGTGCCCCGGGCACGCGCAGCGTGTCCCTACTTTTCATCTTTTTTTTCTTTCTCTTCCTTGCCTATTTTTTCTATCTTTTCTTTAGCCTGAGGCACATACTCTCCCTGAGGGTATCCCTCTATATACCTATTATATTTGGTCAATGCCTCCTGCACCTTCCCCAGGTTTTCGTATGACTGCGCCTGCCGGAATATTGCGCGCGATATCAGTTCCTCCCGCGTCTCCGGGCGGGCGATCACATATCCAGCGGCATGAGAGGAACTAACATCTGGCCTCGCCTCAGCACGGCTCAGCTCAGCGGCTTTCGCTTTAGTGCCGCTCCCCCTTGCCACAATGCCAATTTTCCCCCTTGCTCTTGGCTTTGAGGCGACTATTGCCTTTCTCCCCTCAGTTTCATAGAAATAGAAGTCAGTGTCGGAGTCCTGTAATTCTTTTTCCTCTGAATCAGTTGGATCCGTCAGGACTGCGAAATTTGACAGTGCGTCGGAGTAGTTCCCTACCTGATAGTATGACTCACCTATCTGGTATTTGGCTCTAAATGCCCGTTCATCATGAACATTCGCCTCTATGAAGTTCTGATAGGATGGGATCGCCTGAAGATATTCCCCCTTCTGGAAGTAGCGCTCCGCAGCGATATACTCATCCTTGCTATCTGCCAAATCTCCAAGGACAAGATTCCGATTATCATCCTGCGGTTCTTCCAGTAGTTGCCCTGCCGCGATCCCTGGTTTTGCTGGAGCGAACTCGGCAAGTTCCTCTTTTTCTATTGAGGAGCCAGCCAGACCCTCAAGAACCTCATTCTTTCGCAGCATGGAGCCATCATCATCAATTCCCATCTCCGACATCTGACGACTCGCCAGCGGTGTAGCATCTTTGGCCTTATCTTCGCCTAATCTCGAATACAACGCTAGTTCATCTATTCCCTCTTTAGTGACAGATTTCGCGGGCATCCGGGCAGACATTTGGGGGCTTTTGCGGGATTTAAATGGATGATTCGGTGCCATATAGGCTAGAAATGCTAGAAGAATTATATAAGCTGCAATCCTGCTTACAGCGGCGGGCTGCCGAAGTGGGACAGCAACTGCATTCCATATACGCGAACTCAGACTAAACGGCAATGGCTTATCAGGAAGCTTTTTCTCAAGACGCTCCCAATATGTGCCCCAATACGCATCCGGCATTCCAGCTTCGCCCGCTGTCCGAAGTAGTGAACGCATTTTCTCCAGAGTTCTCAACTCAGCGGCACAGGCAGAGCAATCGCGTATATGTTCCTCTACAAGCGCGGATCGCCGTTCGGACAAATCGCCGTCCATGTATTTAGGTAGTATTCTTCGCAGCTTTTTGCATCCCATTTTTTCACCTGATAGATATTTTGCACTAATCAATCACCTCATTGATATAACGCATGAGGATGAAAGAACGTTTGGGAAAAGAACGTTATGTTTCCTCCAAATAGACCTGTAGCTTCTCTCGCAGCTTCTTTCGGGCATAATGAAGTCGCCATCTGATTGTGCTCTCAGAGCAATTCAATATTCTTGATATCTCTTTTAATCGCATGCCCTGCATTTCCCGCAAGACGACCACAGTCCTCTGGCTCGTGGGAAGAGAGTCCACTGCTGTCATAATGTTATCCATCAATTCACTGGATTCCAGATTATTATGAGGGTTGTTGCTATGATCCGGAAGCAGTTCTGCCTGATCATCCAGAGAATCTTCCGGGAATCTTTTCTTGTGGCGCAGATGGTCGATACATAGATTCGTAGCAATACGACAAAGCCAGGAACGAAAATTGGTGCCCAGCTTAAATCTGTGCAGGTTTTCGTATGCTTTAACAAAAGCATCCTGTGATAGATCATCGGCATCAGCATGGTTGCGGGTCATGGAGTATGCAATGGAATATATTTGCCTCTTATATTTCTCCACTATAGAAGCAAAGGCTGATCTGTCGCCCTGCAAACACACCTCTACCAAACAAGAGTCTTTATCCGCCATAATCAGTTTCTCTCACAATACTCATATATGACCACAAATTGCATAATGAATTATAAGCTATGCGGACAGAATTGTCAAACACCTGATGAAGGTTTTCATGAAACTTGCTTTCAGGCAATTTGTGTGTTAAAATAGGCATACATTTACTCCGCGGAAAATCTACACGATGGAATCTGGACAGATATGGAGGAGAATATACGGCGACTCCATAGGAGATCATAATATGAGAACACTGAAAGCTGGCGCAGCCAGAGTCAACATAACACCTTATGCGGGAATTAATCTCTCTGGTTTTGGAGGCCGGACGAAAGGGTCGGTGGGTATACACGACGAGTTGTATGCTAAGGCGGTCGTATTGGATGATGGTGCAACGAAAGTCGGGATCGTGAGCTGCGACTTGCTCAATCTTGACGAAAGCTCCGTCGCTTCCATTCGGGAAAAGGCGCAGGAATCAACAGAAATAGATGGCGAAAATATCTTCATAAGCACCACGCACACTCATTCAGGGCCGCTGACCTCGCCGCTGCGCGGTTTTGGCAAGCTGGATCGCGAGTGGGTAAGCGTGCTGGAAAAGAAGATAGCCGGCGCTATTTTCATGGCTAACGACAGGTTGCAGGACGCTGAAATCGGCGCGGGCAAAGGTCACGCGGAGATCAATCTCAACAGACGCGAAAGACGAGATGATAGAACCGTAATTGGAATTAACCCCACAGGCGCTATCGACCGCGAGGTTAGTGTGATAAGAATCGATGATATAGAGCAAAATCCCATCTGCACAATGGTGAATTACGCCTGCCATCCTGTTGTGCTGGGCGGCAAGAACTACTTTATTTCCGCTGATTACCCGGGCTACGCTATGGGCTTGGTGGAAGGAATACAGGGCGGAAACGCCGTTGCCATGTTCCTTAACGGGACAACCGGCGATCTGAATCCCATAAGGATGGGAAATACCTTCCAGGAGGCAGAAAAACGAGGAACTATACTGGGAGCGGAAGTCGTGAAGGTTCTCAACAGCATAACCACTTCACCGGATATAGAACTCAGGATGGCGAAGGAAAAAGTGGAGTTGCAATCGGGCGAATTGCCATCGGAAGAGGAACTGGAAAAGACTATAGAGGAGCGGAAAAAGGAACTGGAAAAATCAGAGCGCAGTGTAGATAGAGATATAATCCTGCCGTGGGCGAAGGACGCTCTCAGGATGGTAAAACGCGGCAAGAAAAGCGCGATAGTTCCCGTTGAAGTGCAGGTACTGCGTCTGGGGGAGATAATACTGGCGGGGCTACCCGGTGAGGTGTTCGTGAAAATCGGCCTGGGAATCAAAAATGGTTCGCCCTTCGAGCATACACTGGTGGCTGGCTATACTAACGGATGTATAGGGTATATGCCTACAAAGGAAGCCTTTGTGGAGGGCGGATACGAAACGCACTCGGCGTATAGATTATATGGCATATATCCTGTGGATCAGGACGTGGCGGAGAAGATGATAAACAGTTCTTTGAAGCTGATCAATAGCGTCAAATAGACAGGGAGCACGTATCATGGATAATATACCTGTTATAGCTATAAGTGGAAAGAATATACCAGAGGTGTGGGAAAGGGCTGTCATAGCCACCTGGGAGCGTGGAATTCATGTCAATACGGAATATGACAGAGAAGGCGACCCGCCCAGTAGGGACTGCACCATGATCATGGAAGTGGAAGACCCCATGTCCGAACCCAGAATCCACAGGGCTTTTCCGGGAGGACTGGAGGATCTGGAGGTATACCGGCAGGAGGTCATGGATGGCATACATGACCACTGGCTTAACCTTGAGGAAGGCTGGCATTATACCTATCACGAAAGGCTTTTTGGCTATCCAGCGCGCGATGAGGGAGTGGATCAGATAGCCCACATGGTGAAAAAACTGTCGGACGTCACGTATTCCCGGCGCGCGCAGGCCATAACGTGGAGCGTGGATCTCGATCCGGCAGTTGATGACTCTCCCTGTCTCCAGCGAGTTTGGTGCAGGATCGTGGGCGAGGAGGAGCTTACTCTGAATATGAACACTCACTGGCGGTCAAGGGATGGGTATAAGGCCGCGTTTATGAATATATTCGTCATGACTGAAATGCAGCGGATGATTGCCCAACAGATAAGCGGCAATTTGGGACAGGAAATCAGGATAGGGCGGTACGTTGACATTTCCGACAGTTTTCACGTCTATGGATCGTATTATGACGAATTCGAGGGCTTTCTGAAAACGGTTGAGGCCAGATCGTTTGAAGACCGAACGTGGAATACGGAATTTGCGGAACCCATATTTAAGGAAGCAAGGGAACGTTTAAGAAAAGAGAGAGAAAACGCTTGAAAAGTGGAGGCGCAAGCATGATAGCAAGGGATATTTTAAAAAAGCAGATTGATTTTACCTTAAAAGAGACCAGTTTTTCAGGTTTGGGTGAGAAATATAGGGGGAAGGTCAGAGATGTCTATATTTCTGATGGCAAGGTTTTCTTAATATCAACAGACAGGCAGTCCGCATTTGACAGAAACCTGGCGCACATACCCTTCAAGGGTCAGGTGCTGACGCAGACCTCAGCTTTCTGGTTTGAGAATACAAAGGATATTATACCGAACCACGTGATTAGCGTGCCTGACCCGAACGTTGTTGCGTGCAAAAAGCTCAAAGTTTTCCTCGTTGAATTCGTTATTCGCGGCTATATAACTGGCGTGACAAGCACTTCAGCATGGACTGCATACGAAAAAGGTGAGAGGCTTTTCTGCGGCAACGTTCTTCCTGAAGGGCTTAAGAAGAACCAGAAATTTGAGGAACCGATGATCACGCCAACTACCAAGTCCGAAGAACACGATGAGAAAATATCGGCTGAGGAAGTGGTGGAAACGGGACTCATGAGCCAGAAACAGTGGGATTACGTGGCTGATAAGGCCCTGAAGCTGTTTGACAGGGGAACAGAAATCGCCGCAGAGAATGGATTGATACTCGTTGATACGAAATATGAATTCGGGCACGATGAGGATGGGAATATTTTCCTGATAGATGAGATACACACCCCGGATTCATCGCGCTACTGGCTAATGGAGAGCTATGAGGACCGATTTGCCAACGATGAGGAGCCTGAGAACATCGACAAGGAATTTCTGCGGCTCTGGTTCAGGGAGCACTGTGATCCCTACAATGATCCTGAACTCCCGGAAGCGCCTGAGGAACTGGTGATCGAACTCAGTTCACGATATATAAAGCTGTATGAGATGATCACAGGTAGAGAATTCAAGGCAGAGGCAGGCGATCCTGTGAAGAGGATTGAGAAGAATTTGGCAAAGAATGGGTATCTTTAGTGGTTTAATCGGTAAGTTTGTATCGTCAAAATAACCGTAGGGGCACGCTGCGCGTGCCCGGGCACAAGCATTGTGCCCCTACAAAGACATCGTTATTAAGCAATTAAACCATTTAGGCAATTTGACGATCTCTGGGGAGTTAAGGTAATATGTCAACCATATCAGTAGAAGAAGCGCGCCGGCTATCGACGGAAGTTTTGACTGGCGCTGGCATGGATAGTCATGAGGCTGAGATCATTACAGACATCCTGGTGGAAGCTGAAATGCGAGGTAGACCCACGCATGGGCTTATCCGCCTTTCCGGGATAGCGAATAGGGCGAAGGAACACGCTGATGCGACAATGCAGGTGGTTCGGGAAGATGGAAATCACGCGCTGGTAGATGGCGGCGGGAAATTCGGCTATATCGCGACTCATTACGCCATGAAATTGGCTATAAAGAAGTCGAAGGAACATGGATTGGCTATGGTTGGCGTGAAGAACTCCGGGCATTCGGGGATGGTGGGATATTACGCGAGGATGGCTCTGGGACACGATCTCATCGGCGTGGTGATCTGCAACACCCGTCCTATGGTGGCAGCGTGGGGCGGGGTGGAAGCGGTCTTCGGAACCAATCCCATCGCTGTAGCTATCCCATCCGACGACCAGCCGCTGGTTCTGGATATGTCCACATCCAGCATGACCTATGGCGATCTGCTGGTGGCGATCCGGGAGGCGAAAAAGCTCCCTGAAAACGGCGCGCTGGACGCGGCAGGTAAGCCCACTGTTGATCCTGAAGCGGCGCGGGCTGGTGTATTTTTGCCATTCGGCGGACATAAGGGTTTCGGTTTGGGACTGGTTGTGCAGATACTTGCCGGCGCGCTGGTGGATGCGGAAATCCTGAAAACCGGTGGAATACTGCTCATGGCTATCAACCCGAAAATCTTCCTGCCGGTGGACAAATTCAAGAAGCAGGTTGCCAGTTACATAAACTTTGTGAAAAGCTCAGAGAAAGCTGATGGGGTGGCGGAAATTCTAATCCCCGGGGAGAGAAGCGAAAGGCATAAGCGGAAGTGTTTAGAGCATGGGATCTCTGTTGATGATGAACTGCTTGAACAGATAAAGCATCTAGCCGCTGGGAGCAATGGCGTTTGATATATAAGTGCCTGACCAGAATTATTTTCATGTTGCTGTAGGGGTGGGTAAATGGCTTTTGATTGGACAATCAAAAGCCATTTACCCACCCCTACCAAGATATTGCTGCTCCAACCAAATTGTATTATCAATTGAGTGGGTCGCAGAAGAGCATCCCACCGAATATGAAATCTATTTTGTCCAACTACTTACCACCGGCGCTGGCAAATAACAGCCTGTTTGGGGCAAAATTAGTTTTTGCCTTGATCTTTCATCCTAGATCAACTATAATGAGTGATGTCACAAGCTCTTACTCGGTTGACGGTGTAGCTCAGCGGCAAGAGCTCGCGGCTCATACCCGCGTTGTCCTGGGTTCAAATCCCAGCACCGTCACCATGTTCTTTCTTCCATAAATTCTCCCCCAATATTCCTATGTCAACCATTCATGTCCATCATCCGTTGCTTTCTTTGTGGCGGAAGTAGTCTGCGTTTGGGCATAATGCCATGACGCACCTGGAAGAGTGCTCCCACCAAAAAAACTTTCATATACCGTCAGAATATGGTATAATTCACTAGGCAAATTGTGTCGGGTTGAGAGCTTGTGTATCTCTTACTGGATACTAACCCTCGATCAGGAGGTAAATTGATATGCGTAGAATACTTTTACTCACTCTTGTTCTGTGCTGCGTTTTTCTGAGCAAAACTAACGCCCAATTGGTTTCTGTGGATGTCAAAGAAGTACAACTTGAGGAACTCTATGCGGTAGAATATCGGTTATATATGCAAGAGCCGATGGGCGCGGCAACGATATATAACCCAACCAGCAGCGAACTCCGGGCTGCGATAATCTTAAGCGGAGAGCAGTATATAAACGCGCCGGTGAAGATGTCAGCCAAGCTGCCGCCTAAAGAGGAAACGAAGGTACTGTTGCACGTTGATCTGGACGTGAGCGTGCTTAATCTCAGCAGGCAGGTGGAGCACGTCCCCATCTCCATAGAAATAGGCGTATATCTTAATAATCTCAATGTCTACACCGACGTGCTCAAAAAAGACCTGATAATCCACGACATACACAAAATACCTGATGGCGATCCGATGAAAATAGCCATGTTCGTTGATCCCGGGGACAAATATATAATGGCTGAAATTACGGCGGGTATGGGAAGCACCAGCGAGGAAAAAGCGGCGGCTGCCTTTAAGCTTCTTCAGAAGAAAGGCATTTACTGTGTGGGAGCCGGCAGCGCGCAGATCCAGTATCCCCGTGAGCTTCTTAAAGTGAAATTCGGCAGCTTTTACGATACTTCCTTCCTGTATGCGGCGGTACTGGAATCGCTGGGCGCTGAGACAGAATTGATGTTTAACTCTGACGCTATGCTGCCTTTGTATCGGCATCAGGGGAACTGGCATCCTGTGGATATGAATATGCTCTCGCTGAACTTCGAGTCAGCTCGGGCATCCGGAGCGAAGCTGCAAAACTCCATGTCAACCCGCGGCGCTGAAACGGTCGTTCTGCGAGAGGCATGGAAAAAATATCCACCATTACAGTTCCCTGAGCTTGATCCGGCGGATATGTCGCAGCTCAAATTGGTGGACAAGTATATAGAAGAAGACAGACTGGACGACGCGGCTGACGTTTTTACCGAGCTTCTCAGAAAGTATCCGGATCAGCCCGTTCTGCTAAATAACGCCGCCAACGTGGATCTACTCAAGGGGAATTTGCAGCAGGCAGTGGACAAATATGTCCAGTCAGCAGATCGCTCGCCTGACGACGGCGGACTCTATCTGAATATAGGTATAGCCTATAATAAATTGGGGAACGAAGAGAAAAGCCTGGAATATCTGGGAAAAGCATATACCAAGCTGGGAAGCTATTTGGCTATGTGCCAGATGCTAAATCTTGATGTGGAGAGCGCGTTTTATCAAGAAATTGATACTCTACTGCGGAAATCTGTCCATCAAACTACTGAGAAATTCACGCTGGCACTGGGTACACGCAGTCTGAAAAAATCCCAGTATCCGCTCTACTGGAAGCGATTTCAGAAGTGATAGGCTTATGGGGTTAGTGAACCGGTAAGCTCGTAT
>SDBT01012457.1_pt1 | contig 13658 bp, 10 predicted proteins | sample 2277101 | NCBI WGS metagenome assembly SDBT01 (sample SAMN10404973, study PRJNA504765) | marine sediment metagenome | isolation source: marine sediment core GS10_PC15, 103 cmbsf | place: Arctic Ocean: Southern Knipovich Ridge | collected 2010
CAGGGATTGGAATCCCGTAGACGCAGGGATTGGAATCCCGTAGACGCAGAGATTGGAATCCGTGTAGACCCAGGGATTTAGATCCCTGGGCTTGGGGGTGTCATTCATTCTGCTTTGAGATGGTCGACCAGACTACTGCACCTTCCTTGGCGTGATCCCGAACGTACTGAGCAACGCTCAGTTGATGCGCGCGGTTGCGTATCGGGCGCTCCAGGCCCCTGACGCCCCAAACGCCTCCGCGCCCGACCAGACCTGCATCACTGCAAGCTCGTGCGGAGACCTTCTTCGCTATCCCAATGCAGTGGCGTGCGATGCGTTTCAGACCCTCAACCGATCGCTGGGGCGCGCTCGTCAACGGCGTGAAGCGCGCAAGAACGTGGAAATGAGTCGCACCAACCGACAATTCAACCAGCTCAACACCGTGGTGAAGCAAGGTCTCGGCCATCGCACGACACGCCAGACGGCGCGCCTGTACCTTTAGCTTCACGGGCGGGCGCTTCATCGACCCCTTGGACTGGTCGTAGAGCTTCGCATATTTCCCGGGCGGGGGCGGATCGCGGCAGTCCCCTTCCACGTGTTCGCGATGGTGCCTGGATCGCCATCCCCGAGGATCCCCCCGCAACCAAGTGCCGTATGTCGAACCTATACAATGAAACCAGTTGTTCCACGGTCGCATGGGTTGAACCTACCCCGCGCACAAGAACACTTCAACAGACAATCCCCCAAGCCCAGGGATTCCAATCCCTGGGTCTGCGGGATTCCAATCCCTGGGTCTGCGGGATCCCAATCCCTGGGAGCTCAGGGATGCAAATCCCCCCAGTCGCACGTCACAACACTATCGCTTTGATCGCCTGAAAGATCAGTCCCGCCAGCAGCGCGGAAATCGGGATGGTGACGACCCATGACGTGAATATCTTGCGGACGACCGTCAGGTCGATCGCGGCGAAACCCCTGGCCAACCCTACACCCATCACCGCCCCCACCAGCACGAACGTGGTCGATATCGGCAAGCCCATCCGCGAGCAGACCAACACGGTGACGGCGGTGGCGAACTCTGCCGAAAAACCGCGCGTCGGCGTTATCTCGGTTATCTTCTTGCCGACTGCCTCGATTACCTTGTAGCCGTAGGTGGCCAGGCCCACGACTATCCCGACGCCGCCCAGAACCAGCAGCCAGTCGGGTACCGCGGCCTGGGCCTGGATCGAGCCGCCGCGAAAAACGCTCACCGCGCCGGCCAGCGGGCCTATGGCGTTGGCCACGTCGTTGGCGCCATGCGAGAAGGCAAGGAAGCAGGCTGTAATCACCTGCACCCGTCTGAACCAACGCTCCACGAGCCCGTACTGGTCCCTGCGCCTGTAGCGCAGCTTGCGCGTGCCTATGCCCATCGCAATCAGGGCCATAATCGCCACGAGCGAGCCGAGAGCAATCGACACGCCGACGGCCTGCCAGTAGCCCAGGCCGGTCGTGGATTTGTCCGTCTTGAGCACCTTGTGGATCATCGAGAGGGCGAGGATGCAGATGACGGCGCCCATGGCCAGCGGGACGATTCGTTTTGCCACCAGCACCGGATGCCGCGCGCCAAGGACGAACTTCTGGACGCATTTGTAGATCCCGTAGGCTATCACCCCGCCGACCAGCGGAGAGATCACCCAACTCAGCGAAATCCTGCCCACCACCAGCCAGTCCGGCGCGCCCATGCCCCTGGCCGATATCCCGAATCCCAGCACCGCCCCGACAATGGCGTGCGTCGTCGATACCGGTTGGCCCCACGAAGTAGCCACATTCAGCCAGATCGCCGCCGCCAGCAGGGCCGAAAGCATCCCGAGGGCGAACTCCATTTCCTTGTCGGAGATTTGGGCGAGGGCGGTGGTAGGCGCTTCGCCGCTGGCGGCGCGGGACGCCGGGGCCGTCGCAGGCCGGCTCGCCACCGCCTGCGGGGCGCCAATGAACTCGTCGATCGGAATGATCCCCTTGCGAATCGTCTGCGAAACGTGGCTGCCGACGAAGTACGCGCCGCAAAATTCGAATACCGCCGCCAGGACAATCGCCTTCCTGAACGTCAACGCCTTGGAGCCGACAGATGTGCCCATCGCGTTGGCCACGTCGTTGGCGCCGATGTTCCACGACATGTAGAACCCCACAGCCAGCGTTATGGCCAACAGTACAATAAGGAGCGTCACTAAGGATTCCCTACAATCATGACGACCAGCCGCTACTTGCGGCTTATCATCAGGCGCAAACTCTTGCCTACGTTCTCCGCGTGGTCGGCGATCCCGGCAAGGCTCCGGCAGAGCTTGTCCAGCACCATGATGTCGACCGGCCGGTCTTCCAGTGCCGTATAGTAGTGGCGAGCAAGCTTGCGGCTGAGCTTGTCAGACTCCCACTCCATGTGGCAGACCTCTTGAATCTTGTCCAGCACGTCCTCGGCTTCCGCGCCCACAAACGCCTCTTTCTGAAGCTGGCTGAGATGCTCGGCCACCCCAAGGAGCGTCTCGCTGATCGAGACGACCTTATCCACGAGGCCCAGGAAGTCAGCGTGCAGCTCTTGCGGCAGCTGGATCGCCCGGAACGTAGCCGCAACGAGGAAGTCCTCCGCGGCGTCGGCGATCCTGTCTACCTCCGAGAGGAACCTGGCGACGTCGTCCCGGTTTACGGACAGGAAGTACCGTCGAGGCAGCCGCTCGCGGATGCGATCTTTTATCTGGTCGGCCTCGTACTCCGTCTTGGACATCTCGTGCTGGAGCTCCTCGAGGCGATCTAAATCAGCAGCCACCACCGCCTCGGCAGCCGGGCGCACCAGGGCAACGCAATCGTGCACCTTCCTGGCGTGCTCAATCAGCAGCACGAACGGGCTGCGGCCGAATATCCCGAAGAGATTGATCATGGTCGCTCCTTTCATCTGGAAGCACAACTCACGCCCGGGGATTCTAATCCCTGGGGCCAGACCAACCTACATTGTAATTCACAACACCCCCCCCCAATCCCTGAGCCTACGGCAGGAAGTTTCTTATCTGCTTGAGCTTCTTGGGCAGGTAGGTTTTTGCCACAAATGCCAGGCCGTGCTTGGCAAGTGCCTGCTGCTCCACGCGGACACCCATCGACAGCATTTTCTTGATCGCTTTCTGCCACTCGACGTGGTGGATGATGAACGGGTCGTTGCTCATCGCGTCCTTTGCCCGCTTTATGTCGACATCCTTCAGCGGGTGTGTGGGCAGCTTGTACTCGATGATATCTTCCGGCGTGACCCCGATGAACCGCGCCCGCGGCACGCAGAAGAACTCGTTCAGGTGCGCGGCGTTGCCCGAGCCCACCTTCAGCGTTCGGTAGATGTTGAAGTACCCGTACGGGTCGCCGTCGGTAAAGACGTAGACGGGGATTCTCTTGAAGTCGCTGAGCCGCCGGATGAATCGCCTGCACGCCCTGCTGGGCACGCCGCCCATCGACACCAGAATGCAGTGGTGCTTGTCGTAAAAGTCCTCCTCGACCAGACGCTCGAACATGCCCTTGGTCTCGATGGCAAGTATGAACTTGGCATCCGTGCGGAAGGCCAGCTCCTCCACCACCGTCGGAACGCTGTAGGCCCCGCTGCCGAACTTCGTGCAGTCGATATCCAGCTTCCTGCCGGTCCGGCGGTCGCGGTCGATTACTACCAGCTCGCCTGCGACCTCCCCGCCGTGCTCGTCGGCCCGAAAATGCAGTTGCTCACGGTTCACGGCCAGCAGCGCCTCCACGTCGTCCATGACCGTGTCGGACTCCTCCTGCGCCGCGAAGGCCGCCTCGCCCCAATTGTACGCCTGGTAGTACGCCTCCCGTTTCGTCGAGTGACGCTTCGTGCCGATCAGCCCCTTGCTCATCGCCAGCATCTTCAGCGTCTGGGCGAACGTCTTTACCGTGTTGACCGTGAGCGTCCGGATCTTGTTGTTGCCCTTGAGCTGGAAATACCCCTTCTGCGGGCGATACTTCACGTTCGACAGCGAACGTATCGGAAGCTTCATCTGGGGCTTCTGCTTCCGTTGGATTCGCTTGTAGACACCTGAGGCCGCCGCCGAAATCTTCTCGGCAACGGCGCTCGTCTTGCGGGCCATGGCTGCTCCTTACGGGCGATCTTCGGGCCTCTTAAACGGCAACCGGAACGGCGTCGCCAAGGCCGAGCTCCGTCACGCGCCGGTTCACCATCTCAACAAGCTCCCCACGTGAGACAATCTCCCTGTTCGCGCAGCGCAGTTTATCCTCGATTTCGGCCGCTACGATCCGCCCCGTACTGAGCATCAGATACCAACTCTTGCACGCCAGCTCGCTCAGCCAGGCCTTGTCCCAATAGGTCACCTTCCCGTCGAAGTGGCGAACCCGCATCGCGCGCCGCCACGCGTGTGTTTCACTGCGGTGCGCCCTCAGCGTCTTTGCCGCCTCAGCCAGGGACACGCGGGCGAGGACCTTCTCGGCCATCTCAAAGATCGCCCCGGACGAGATGACCTTGGCCGGCTCGCGGGAAACGTAGATCGCCATCGCCAGGGCAAGCTGGCACGCATCCTCGTATCGCCCCTCCGTGCCCTGCATCGCCCGCCACATAGTACCGGCCAGTTTCCGCGCGTCGAACGGCTCAACCGTGCCGTCCCGCTTCAGCACTCGAATCTTCCCTGATTCACTCACGTCCATGCGCTCCTTAGTTTCGTCCGGCTCCGCCGGGGCGAATCACTTTTCCCGGAACAAATCCTTTTGTTCAGGCCCGACAACGGGTGTATCCTTGACTTCCGTAGCCTCATCGATCAGCTCCCCCACGTCGGCGAAGTTGCGATATACGCTGGCAAACCGAACGTATGCTATCTTGTCCACCTCGCGCAGGTATCCGCCCACAACGTCGCCGATAAACCGCGAATGAACCTCCTTCTCGCACCGCCGGGATATGTCCTCCTCAGTCGCCTCGGCAATCTTGCGAATCTGATCGTCGCTCACCGGACGCTTGTAGCAGGCCTTCTGAACGCCGGCTATCAGCTTCTCACGCTCGTAAGGCACGCGAGATCCGTCCGTCTTGATAACACTCATTCGCAGGGTCTCTTCCGGCCGCTCGTAGGTCGTGTACCGCCGGCTGCACTCAAGGCACTCGCGCCGGCGGCGGACCGTCCTGCCGCCCTCGCTGCTGCGAGAGTCAACGACCTTATCGCTATCCTGTCCACAAAACGGACATTGCATACAACCACCACTGGCCCTGAACGTCCAGGCCTATATATTGCCTTATCCAAAATGTAATGCCCCACATATTGGGTGTCAACTAAACTTCGTATTTTCCTCAGGTTTTTTGGGCCCGCCCGAGGGGCGAAAATGGGGACAGGCTCCGCAGGCCCCGTCTTCCTTTTCTTGCGTCGCACCGCCAAGCCGGGCAAAATGACATGAACAGGATACTCCTGCCGGCGATGCGGAGGACCAGATGAGCGTGAACAAGACCCTGATAGCGTTGTGTGCGGCACTTTCGGTGCTGGGCGGTGCGACCCGCGGTGAATCGGCGACTCCGGCGGCGGGCGGTGAAATCCACGATCCCAAGGGCCAGTGGACCCGGGCCAAGGCCTTCATCAAGGAGTTCACCGAAAAGCGACTGAAGTTCTTCGACCAGAAGGGGCAATGGCAGGGCCCGGTCGACGAGAAGCCCTGGCGAAGCCTCGAGCTCAGCGCGTACGTCAACCCGTTCCTCGAATCGGGCAACAAGACGGCCGTGCGACTGGCCAACGCCATCATCGAGAACAACCGGGTGCACCAGCTCGACATGGCCTACGCGCTGGTGCGGCATCGCGGGCTGCTGTCCGACAAGGCCGTCGAGAACATCGAGAAGCTGGTCCGGGCGAACGTCGAGAAGCGATTCCAGGAGTTCCGCTGGCATTTCCAGGGCGACAACGACAACTTCCCCCTGATGGCGGCGGCCACGATCTCCATGTGGGGCACGCACACCAACGAGGCCAAGCACGTCCGCGACGCCTACAGCCGCCTGGAGGAGTTCAAGGCCCTGCTGACGCGCCGCGGCGTCGCCTCGGAGTTCAACAGCCCGGCCTACGCGGGGCTGCACATGCATCCCCTGGCGATGATCGCGGAAACCACCAAAGACGCCAAGCTCCGCCGCCTGGCGATCGACCTGGAGACGCGCTGCTGGCTCGACCTGCTGGGTCACTACCATCCGGCCTGCGGCATCCAGGCCGGGCCCTACGCACGCGAGTACAACTTCGGCATCTACGGCGCGGGCTTCACGCGCCTGAACCTGCACCTGCTGCTGGGCGACAAGCTGCCCGGCGACTGGAGGGAGGGCTACCGCTCCGAGACCCGCGAGCACGGCCTGGTGCGGGCGGCCAACCGCGCCTCCGTGAAGTACCACTGCCCCAAGTGGCTGGCGGAGTGGACGCTCAAACGCCGCTACCCCTACCAGATGCTCGCCACCGCCGAGGGCGGAGCGTCCTTCGAGTGGCTCGAGCCGGATAAGAAGGGCGTGCTCTATCACTGGATGTGGAAGTCCGGGCCCGACAAGGACGAGCGCCTCTACACACTGCCCGCGTGGAACACCCGCCTGGTGACGTACATGACCGGGGACTACAGCCTCGGCACGACGGCCCGCCCGTTCACCGACGGCTTCCAGTGCTACGGCTTCATGGCGACCGTGCCGGCCGCCAAGCCGCTCAAGAGCGTCCGCGACGCCGTCCGCGTCCACTGCCGATACATCCTCAACGAGGACAAGCCCGGCGTGACGTGGCAGGACCCCGCCCAGAAGAAACATTCCAAGGAGCAGGTCTCCTTCAGCGACGGCGGGCGGATGGTCGCCCTCCAGCACGAGAAGACGGCCATGGTGCTGTACCGGCCGCGCGTGATCGTCAACCACAAGCCCACCAGCCTCAAGACGATGATCATCATCCCCAACGCCGACTTCGGCAACGGCGCCTGCCGCGGCGACGAGATCTACCTGGGCCAGAAGAAGGTGGCGGATTTCCGCGGCGAGTCGGACGAGCCCGCCCCGGTCTTCGTCCGCCTGGGCGAGACGTACATGGCCTTTATCCCACTGCAGAACCACAGCGAGGTGAAGCTGACGCGGAAGGCGGCCGTCCGCGTCCGGCCGGAGGGCAAGAGCCTCGGCATCTCGTTCTACGATTACGAAGGCGATCCGATCGAGCTGAACCCGCGCCAGTGCACGCTGATCGGCAGCGGCTTCGTGTGCGAGATGGGCTCGAAGGCCGCCGACCGCAGCTTCGAGGCGTTCCGCAAACGCTTCGCGAAGGTGACGGTCCGCGACATCTATCGCCGCACGGTGCATTCCCGCGGGGCCTACACGAGGCAGGTCCATTACAGCCGCGCGGACCTGGCGCTCGAGATGGAGTATAATCCCACCACGGAAGGGATCCGCTATCAGACCGTCAACGGCAAGGTCCCGCACACGCCGCAGCTCGAAGCGACTAACCTGCCGCGCGACCGCGTGCCCTACCTGCGATGACGCCGGCCCGGACTCTCACGCATGAGACATAAATCGGAGATCGAACCATGAAGAAATGCAGCGTTGTCACACTCGCGGCCGTGCTGGCCTTTGCCGCTGTCGCCCAGGGGGATGATGCGAAGCAGATTCTCTCCGGCAGCGGCGTCAAGGGCGGGGTGGTGGTTCACGTCGGCTGCGGCGATGGAAAGCTCACGGCGGCCCTTCACGGCAGCGACAGTCTGCTTGTTCACGGCCTGGATACCGATGCCGCCAAGGTGGCCAAGGCCAAAGCGCACATCGATTCGCTCGGCCTTTACGGCAGGGTCTCGGCGGAGAAGTACGACGGAACGAACCTGCCGTACGGGGATAACATCGTAAACCTGATCGTGGTTGATGAGGCTTCAGGTTTCAGCGCCAAGGAGATCCAGCGCGTCCTGGTCCCCAACGGCGTGGTGCTGGTCTGGTCCGATTCAAAGGTGCTCGAATCAGTGGGGCTGAAGAAGGCCGGCAAAATCGACGACTGGACGAAGTACACCAAGCCATGGCCGGCGGATATCGACCACTGGACGCACTTCCTTTACGACGCCTCCGGCAATGCCGTCAGCAAAGACAAGAAGGTGGGCCATCCCCGCCACGTGCAGTGGTACGCCGGGCCGAAACGCACCCGCCATCACGATGCCCTGGCCAGCATGAGCGCGATGACCTCGAGCAATGGGCGGCTTTTCTATATCTTCGATGAAGGCTCGACGTCGCTCATTCACCGCCCCGCCCACTGGAAGCTCATCGCCCGCGACGCATTCAACGGGAAACTGCTGTGGAAGCGGGACATCCCCACCTGGATGACGCACCTGTACAACTTCCGCGCCGGGCCGACGCAACTGCCCCGGCGGCTCGTCTCGGTTGGTGACAGCGTCTACGTGACACTGGGCTTTCACGCGCCGGCTGTGAAGCTCGACGCCGCCACCGGCAAGACCCTCCTGAAATACGAGGGCTCGGCCAAAACCGAAGAGCTCGTATACCACAACGGGACGCTGCTGGCGGTGATCGGCGATCCGAGCATCCTGATCGACAAGTCGGATGGATGCCCCGGCTATTGGGAGCCGGCCGAGTACGAAGACCCGACGGTGGATAAGAGCATCGTTGCCTACAACGCCAAGACCGGCAAGAAACTGTGGACCGTCACCGGCAAGAACCTGCAGCACATCATTCCGCTGTCGCTCATCGCACTGGGCGACAATGTCTTCTATCTGGACAACAAGGAGCTTCGCTGTCTGGACTCGAAGACCGGCAACGAGCGATGGGCCGCGCCGTTCGAGACGAAGGGACTGTTCATACGCGCCTACGCGCCGACCGTCGTCGCCCACGACGATGTCATCATGTGCCTGAAGTGGAACCGGTTCTGCGGCTTTTCGATCAAGACCGGAAAGCAGCTCTGGGAGAACAAGGGCTCGATGGGTTTCGGCTCGCCCGCCGACCTGTTCGTTATGGACGGCAAGGCATGGACGGCCCCGATGACCAAGTCCATCTGGCGGGAAAACAGGACCAACAAGGACGGCGTAATAACGTCGGGCGTGAACATCCCCAAGTCCGTGTTCCTGAACGACGCCAAGACCGCGGTCGGCATCGATATCCACACGGGAAAGATCACGGACCTGCTGCCGTTTGTGCATAACCAGCATCACCATCGCTGCTATCGCAACAAGGCGACCGTGCGATACCTGCTCATCGGGCACAGCGGCATCCAGCTTCTCGATCCGAAGACGAAGAAAACCACCACCAACCAGTGGGTCCGCGGACTCTGCCAGTACGGGATCATGCCGGCAAACGGATACATCTACGTCCCGCCGGATCCGTGCCAATGCTACGGGACATCCAAGATCAACGGGTTCTTCGCGCTCTCGGAGAGGAACTCGATGGAGGATATCGAGATCGCGCCGGCAGTCGAAAAGGGCCCGGCCTACGGCAAAATCGAAAATCCGAAATCCGCAATCCGCAATGGGGATGAATGGCCGACCTACCGCGGCAACATCTCCCGCAGCGGCTCCACGCAATGTCAGGTCCCCGCGAAGCTCTCCGCCCAGTGGCAGGTGAAGATCGGGGCGACGATCACCGCTCCGGTCATAGCTGCCGACAAGGTGTTCGTCGCCGAAAGGGACGCCTACACCGTTCACTGCCTCGACAGGAAAGACGGGAAGCAGGTGTGGAAATTCCTAGCCGGCGGCCCAATCGATTCACCGCCCACCATATACAAGGGGCTCTGCATCTTCGGCAGCGGCGACGGCTCGGTCTATTGCCTCGACGCCGCAAACGGCAAGCTCGCGTGGCGATTCAAGACATCCGCCATCGAGCGCAGGATCGGCTCAGACAACAGGCTCGAATCGCCGCTGCCCGTAAGCGGCAGTGTGCTCGTGCAGGAAGACGTCGTCTATTTTGCAGCCGGCCGCTCGACCAATCTCGACGGCGGCATTCGCCTGTACGGCGTGGACGTCTGGACAGGCCAGAAGAAGTACGGCACCAAGCTGGCCTCGGGCCACTGGGGCCGCGGCAAAGGCCGCGGATTGCTGCCCGATATCCTGGTTTCGGATGGAACGTCGATTAACATGCGACACACTCGATTCGACAAGGAGCTCAAGGGCGGACGCGGCGGCGCCGGCATCGTTGCCTCCACCGGCCTGCTCGAGGATACCTGGTTTCATCGCCAGGGATGGTCCGCAAGAGGCGCAAAGGGCCAACTCATCGTATTCGACAAGAATCGATCTTTCGACGTTGCGAATCCGTATACCGGGTTGAAGAAACGCCGCAGCGGGAAGTACAAGCAATTCAACCAGGATGGACACCTTCACCAGAAGTTCACGCGCTACAAGGAGAGCTTCTTCCCCTTCGGCGCGAAGATAAGCGCCAGAGGCGCGGGCAAGAGAAGGGCCGCGGCCGCGTGGTCGAAGACTGAGATGTTCCAGCCGCGGGCGATGGTCCTCGCCGGTGACAAGCTCTTCCTGGCCGGCTGGCTCGACTCCATGGTGATCGAGCTGAAATCGGGACGGCCGAAGAACCCCGATAACCCGGACCCGCACGAATCGGTCCTGCGGGTTTACTCCGCCGCCGTCGGAAAGCGGGTGTCGGAACTCAAGCTTGAGAGCGACCCGGTCTTCGACGGCATGGCCGCGGCCTACGGCAAGCTGTTCGTGTCACTCAAGAACGGAAAACTCCTCTGCCTGGGGAAGTGATGGGTTCGGGCGGGATTCATGTTAGCCACGGGCGCGAGCCCGTGGTATCAAGCGTCCCACAATACGGAGGCCCGCAGGGCCGATTCATGAGGCCGTACACAAAAACGGTTTGCGTCGCCCTGTTTACCGCGCATGAATCGGCCCCCGGGGCCTCTATCGCCTTGGCGGATCTTTTTCCACGGGCTCGCGCCCGTGGCTAACATGAGAAAGCAGGCCGAAGAAACCAGGGGCAGTTCCCTATTCCCCGTCCCCTGTTTCCCGGGCGATGTCCGATTTCGGCAGATAGGGATTGAGTCGAGAGGAGTCGCACGGCGCGTTTCCCTTCGTGGGGATCTTCGGAGCGATCCGCATCTTCAGGAACGCCAGGGCTGCTGCCTCGTCCCCGTCCAGGATCACGGCCTGAAGCTCAATCAATTCTGCTTCGTCCAGGGCAACCACCACTTTGTTCATAGCGTCTCTCTCACTGGTCATTGAGTTCCGGAGTCGGGATACTTATCTCTTGGGGTTTTCGCTTGCCGGCGGCTGCCAGGACAGGCAGTTCAGGATGATCTGGCAGTAGCCGCGGTTCTTGAAGTCCGAGACGTTGTGGCCCGGCTGGAGGTAGAAGACCCACCCCTTGCCGGCCGGCTTGTACCACCCGGAGCGGTCCTGCATGATCGTCTCGCCCGCGGCGGTCACCACGCGAAAGCCGAACAGGACCGTCTTCTGGCGCCCATCCGTGAAATGCTGGTTGAGGAACACCTCGGTCTTCTTCAGGTCCAGCGCGGGAAACTTCCCCGGCCGCGACGGCGAGTCGGACGACTGATACTCGACCGTCCGGTCGTACGTCACCTTGTGCGACGTGATGTAATGCCGCGGCTGCAGGTTCACCAGCGTGTGCGTCGCGTTGCCGACGACCTTCCACGGGTACTTGGGGTCGTTCCGCGGGGCGATGTAAATCCCGGTCAGCCGCAGCCAGTCGGGGTTGGCCATCCTGCCGGACGCGATGCCGTGATGCAGAATGATCAGCCGCCCGCCGCCGTTGGCGTAGTCGATCAGGATCTTCTCAGTTCGCCGGGTCATCCGCCCGTGGATGTACATGAAGACGGCGGCGTAATCGCTCAGGTCCTGCGGCAGGAGCTTCTGCCCGACGTACTTCGTCTGGTACTTGCCCTGATCTCGGAGGACCTCGGCCAGCGCGTTCATCGGGTCGGCCTCATCGGCTACGATCAGGATCCGCCCGCTGGGCTTGGCCTCCGGTGCCGGCTTCGCGGCCGCCATCACCACGACGGCCAGCACCATCAGTATTCCGAACAGGATTGTGCCCGCAGCAGCTACACGCATTCGATTTGCCATGACTTTCTCCCTGCCCGCCGACTTGTCCGCCGTAGCCTCGGCGTAGGCGGAAGCCTTGGCGTAGGCGGGCCGTAACTTCACGCGCTTATTCTACGCCGCCGCGGGTGACAGGCGAGAATCTATTTGCGGCGAGGCCGCGGGGCGAATCGCGGATTGTCCGAGCCACTGGTATGGATATAATCGCTGCAAACCCCCCGCGATTCGGCCGCGGCGATACGAGCAAGAGGCCCGCCGGGCAATCCCGGGATACGGAAGGGAGAGCGGAAATGGATCGAAGATCACTTCGCGCGTGGTTTGGCTGCGTTACGGTTGGGGTGGTGCTTTGTGTGGTGGGCGGCTTGGCCGATCCCGGCGCCGCGGCTGCGCCCAAATCCACCGCCGCGAAAAAAGCCGCCGGCGCGGGCAAGCTGCTGGTCTTCATCGGCGGGCGACAGCGGCCCAAGGGCGGGGCCGTTTACCGGTGCCGGCTGGACCTGAAGACGGGCGAGCTGAGCAAGCCGCAGATCGCGGCCGAGGCGGTCAACCCGTCGTTCCTGGCGATTCATCCCAGCGGGCGGTTCCTGTACGCGGTGAACGAGGCCGGCCGCACCAGGTCGGGCAAGGGCGGGGCTGTAAGCTCGTTTGCGATCCGGCTGCCGTCGGGCGAGCTGACTCCGCTGAACCAGGAGTCATCCGGCGGCTCGGGCCCGTGCCACATCACAATGAGCCGCGACGGCAAGTTCGTGCTTGGCGCGAACTACGGCGGCGGGAGCGTCTTTGCCCTGCCGGTCGGCGCGGACGGTAAGCTTGGCAAGGCCACGGCGTTCGTGCAGCACAAGGGCAAGAGCGTGAACCCTCGGCGGCAGGCGGCCCCGCACGCGCATTCGATTAACCTGGACGCGGCCAACCGGTTTGCCGTCGCGGCCGACCTGGGGCTGGACAAGATCCTCGTGTACCGGTTCGACGCAGCCAAGGGCACGCTGAAGGCCAACGCGCCGGCGTTCACGGCGACCGCGCCGGGGGCGGGGCCGAGGCACTTTGCGTTCCATCCCGGCGGCAAGTGGGCGTACGTCATCAACGAGATGAGCTGCACGGTGGGCGTGCACGACTACGACGCGACCAAGGGCGTGCTGACGCGGACGCAGACGATCTCCACGCTGCCAAAGGGCTTTGAGGGGACCAACTCGTGCGCGGAGATCCTGGTGCACCCGTCGGGCAAGTTCGTCTACGGGTCCAATCGCGGGCACGAGAGCATCGCGATCTTCGCCGTCGACGGCGCGACGGGCCGGCTGCGGGCCCTCGGGCACGAGCCCACGCAAGGCAAGCGGCCGCGGAACTTTTGCATCGACCCGACGGGGGCGTACCTGCTGGCCGCCAATCAGACGACCGGCAACGTGGTAGTTTTCCGCATCGACGGCAAGACCGGCCTGCTGAAGGCGACGGGCCACAGCGTTCAGGTTCCCGGCCCGGCCTGCGTGAGGATGATGCTGCCGGGCTCGGGGCAAGCCGCACAGGCCAAGGTCGCCGTTCGGCCGGTGGTCGAAGTGGAGGAGGAGGTCTACCGCTACACGCCCGCGAACAACGGGGCCGGGCCCATGTGGTGCCGCGGATCGACCTGCCTGGTCCGCGTCGGCGAGCACGTCCTGGCCGGCGGGCTGGAGACCATCGCCGGCGCCAAG
>SDBT01012458.1_pt1 | contig 13658 bp, 3 predicted proteins | sample 2277101 | NCBI WGS metagenome assembly SDBT01 (sample SAMN10404973, study PRJNA504765) | marine sediment metagenome | isolation source: marine sediment core GS10_PC15, 103 cmbsf | place: Arctic Ocean: Southern Knipovich Ridge | collected 2010
CGACAATTAAGGCAATCAAGGCAATTTAAGTAATTAAGGCAATTTTTAATCCCTGAAACATCAGCAGCCTGCAATTGCAACGTGGAAAGTGGGTAAGTTCCTGCTAGATATCGCAGTGCTAAAGCGGCATCGTAGCCAGATAACGTTCCGTTGAGACTCACTTCTCCGGGAACCGGAGGAGTTGAGGCTTCGTTGGAGTGATTTGAATCTCCAACACTGTTATAGGCAGTAACGCGATAGATATAAAGTGTGTCTGGAGTCAGTTCTGTATCCTGATAGGAAGTCACATCTGCGCCGGCTGCCCCGATTTGCGTATAAGTGCCGTCTATTCCGTTTTTGCGCTCAATCCTGAATCCAGTTTCGTTGTTTGCGTTATCTGTCCAGTGAAGTTCGGCTGTTGTATCTATGACGCTTAGTGTTAGATTCAGTGGGGCTTGAGGAACGGTCGGAACACGAACGGTAAACGTTCCTGATGTGGTTTCACCCAAGATATCACCGTTGTTGATAACAACCTGAGTCAGCGTCAATGGACTTTGGTCTCGGTCTGGCGCAGATGCCAAAACGGTAAAGGGAATTTCGATTAAAGTTCCACCTCCCACGACCGGGGAAGGTGTGGTAAGCCCGACTCTCATTACACCAGGAGAATCAATATGGGACATTATTAACCATTCGGTTGTGAGTGTTGTGGTTTGCGCGTCGCCTGCGGCTAAAATGTCTGGATCATATTTAAGTTGAAGCTCAACTGAAAAGACGTCATCAACGCTATCAATTTGTATTGGCACCGTGATTTCTGTTTCGGGCGCGCCTGAAAATTGGGAAATACTGAATTGACGACTTGGTAAAACAGAGGTTGTGACTTGAACTTCGTTTGAATACGGGGAGTTTCCGCTACTATTGTAGGCTTTGATGCGATAAACGAAGGTTTTCTCAGGTTGCACGTCTGAGTCCTGATAGCTCTCTTGGTCGGTGGGAGGCGTTGCAATCCGCTGAAAGTCCTCTCCCGGTTTCTTCCGTTCAAGGATGAATCCGTCCTCATGTTGTGCATTGTCTGTCCATGTTAGGTTAATCTGACGTGTTGAAACCGCATCTGCAACCAGATTGGTCGGAGCACTTGGAATCTGTTTCAATGTCTTGGCGCGAACTTCATTGGAGTATTCCGAACTTCCACCGTTATTGAAACTCTTTATCCGATAGTGGTATACCGTTTGAGCGTCAAGTCCTGTATCGTTGTAACTGGTTGTGTTTGCAGGGATTGTTTGAATTGCTTGATAACTCTCTCCTTCGGTCTTCCGTTCGATAATGAATCCGTCTTCGTTTGTGGCATTATCAATCCAGAACAAATTAATCTGATTGCTCTCAACACCGATGGCAACCAGATAAGTGGGGGCTTTGGGTGGGAATTTCAATGTTGTTGTTCCAGAGCCAGATGCACCCAAAGGCGTTTCAATCCCATCACCATTCTGGGCTTTGCATTTGAACTCATAGTTAGTCTCGGGTGTCAGATTGACGATGGTTACCGTTCCCCACTCGCTTTGGGTTTGCCATACCGCATCTCCACCATTACTGCCACCGCTTGCATTTACATAGTAGCCGCCTGTGACGTTGTAGATGGCAAACTGCGTATGGGTTGGATTGCCGTTGGGGTCTATCTCCACCTTCAACGTTATGAGAGTGTGGTCACTCACCATCGGCGCTGATGGCGTATTCGCGAGGGTATATTTTTTTTGCTCGGTGGGATTATAAACTGTTTCAATACTCTCATAGTTGCGGTATTTTACCCGCCATCCGTATTGGGTGTTGGGAGTGAGATTCATATATTCGGCAGTGTAATCATCCGCAAAGCCACGGTCAGTTGCCCCGCTTCCTTGTCCTTCGCCGGTGATTAAATTAAAATAAGCTCCAGTTTCGCCTGCTCCTGATGGGGTGAGAGGGGTTGCTACCGTCACATCCATTCCCGTTGTCGTGACATTTGCGATAGTGATTTCGGCATCTTCAGGCGGATTGAGTAAAGTTGCCTTCTCTGCCCAATCTGACCATGCAGATTCGTTTGGAATAGTTGCCGAATCCTTGACTTGTTGGCGATAACGATACCATCCATTTTCAACGAGAGTGGTATCGGACCAGGGATTCGGTCTGGTGGTCGAATAATCGTAATCACTGACTTCCCCGCCGCTGTCAATCCATGAAGCGCCATTATAATACTGTCCATCCAAATGATAGTATACGGGTGGAGAGTCATCTGTTGCTTCCGTGGAAGTTATATCTATCTGGGTAGTAGAGGTGGCAACGATGGAGGCAATGGTGTTGGGTGTTGGTAGCATGGTCTCTGATGTAAGACTGCCATCTGGTAGGAAACTTGTGACGAATACGTCATTGCTTCCACCACCATGACTACTTTGATAAGGATTTTGAGTGGGAAAGTTAGAAGTACCTGTGCTTCCTGTGACATAAGCATTGCCTGAATTATCCACTGCTATGTCTCTGGCACCTTCAGTACCACTCCCACCAAAGTAGGTAGAATAGACGAGCGTGTTCCCACTGCTAGAGAGCTTGGTTATAAAGGCATCTGCCGTTGGATCTAAAGTACTTTGAAAGGGATTTTGGATAGGAAAGTTAGGAGAAGAAGTATTTCCCGTGACATACGCATTGCCTTCACTATCCACAGCAATACCTCTACCGAAATCCCTACCGCTCCCTCCGAGGTAGGTGGAGTAGATGAGCGTGTTGCCACTGCTAGAAAGCTTGGTCACAAAAGCGTCACTGCCACCACCAGAACTACCTTGATACGGATTTTGGGTGGGGAAGTCAGAGGACGTTTCTCCTGTGATATACGCATTCCCAGAACTATCTACGGCGATGCCACTGCCACCACTTCCTGAATTCCCACCGAGATAGGTGGAGTAGATGAGCGTATTTCCACTGCTAGAGAGCTTGGCCACAAAGGCGTTGCCGCTGCCTTCATTAGCATTGCTATCTTGAAATGGATTTTGGGTAGGGAAGTCAGAAGAGTGAGTTAATCCTGTGATGTACGCATTCCCAGAACTATCCACGGCGATGCTTTCGCCTCTATCCTGATTATCCCCTCCGAGGTAGGTGGAGTAGATGAGTGTGTTTCCACTGCTTGAAAGCTTGGTTACAAAGGCATCAGATATTTGATCCAAACTGCTGTCATGCGGATTTTGGGTGGGGAAGTCAGAAGACCGTGTTTCTCCTGTGACATACACATTCCCTGTGCTATCCACGGCGATGCCCTTGCCCCAATCATGACTACTCCCGCCCAGGTAGGTAGAATAGCCTGGATCCAGCACCAGCATAAAATTCGGGTCATAATCTCCTACCACAAACCCGACTCTCTTTTCACCCATCAGCCGAAACGAAATGTCAACCTCTTTCTTAACGCCTTCTATCTCCTGATGAGCTATAGGTGCTGCATCGCGCATTTCGCCCCACGGAGTTTGGATGACTAATTCACCCGTAGCATCATCTACGCAAAGGGATTCTATGCCGTCGTAGGTCATCAGGATTTGATTTGGATCAGAATTTGGCTTCAGATAAAAGGTGTATTTCAGCCGTCTCTGGTCCCCACTATAAACCAGGTCTATCCCCGGATAGACTTGGGGATAGACTATTTCTTGGAAGGTAGGGATGTCTGTCTGCCATGACGATGGGGCATTTCCGATGAAATAGTTGACCTTTCCTTCAAGTTCCCCTCGCGCTTCCGGTTTTACACGTTTATCTTCGGAAAACTTCAAACCAATCCTACCCTTCGCAAACCCAAACACCAAGCCTTGTTCCGTGCAATAAACGGTTCCGCTTTCACTTTTAGCGTAGTAAATCACTGTCTCATCCATCTGGCCTTGATTGGCGACAAAATGTAACGGTGTCTGGAAAAAGCGGGCTAACACCGTGGACCTGGTCTCTTCGTCAACTACATCCTTGGGTGGAATCTCGTCACGTGAGATTTGCGAATAATCGGCGTTTACCGTAACCAGACAAGCACACCAACTCATCATGAGTATCATAACCAATAATAATGACTTCATGGCTTTCCTCCATCTTTCTAGGTCCATCGGCACATATCGCTGATTTTTCGGGATTACTATTTGATAACTACCATCCGTCGAACCGAATGAAACGTCCCCGCATCAATCCGGTAGAAATACAGTCCACTGGAAATCCGCTCACCTTCCTGATTGCGGCCATCCCAGTAAGCGGCACGGGAGCGATTTAGGTATAAGCCAGCGTGCTGAAATCCGAGATTAAGTTGCTTGACGAGTTCTCCCCGAACATCGGAGATAGAAATTGTTACATGTACATCTTCTGACAGTTGATACGGTATCCACGTCTCTGGATTAAAAGGATTCGGATAATTTTGCAACAAAGCCGATGTTTTCGGCAATATCTCAATGCTCCCTTGAATAACGGTATCTATTTGATGGGCATTCAATCGAATATCGGAGAGGGTTAATGACGTCATCGATGGTGTATCTATAGGTTCAAATTGAACGAATAGGAGAACTCCACTTTCCGTTATTGATTTCGCACCTGCTAGAGCAATCTGAATCTTGCCCGACTTCGGATTGGAGATAAATTGATAATCTTGCGTTAATGGGCTTGGCGCGAGCGCTATGAAGCGAAGCATTTTGGAATCGAAATTGAGGGTAAAATTTGCCCCGAACAGATTGCCCCGATTCTGTTCAAGGCGAATTGGCACTAGAAGGGGTTCAGCGTTTTTGACCTTGAGACTTGGGAGTGTCAACCGACTTTCTTCGACACCTAAACTCGCGATTGAAGGTGTCTGTCCCGTTTCGATTGGGAATTCGTCGATTGCCCCAACTGCGTATTGTAGGACGTAGGAAGCATCCACTTCTGTAATCGGAGGGACGCCATCAACATCGGCAGCTTTCTGTTGTTCAGGGGTCAAGGAAATGAGATTGACAATGTACTGTAGAATCAGCACAGCATCATGGGCATTAACAATCCCATCGAGATTAACATCCCCATAGATTTGAGAAACACTTACAGTTAGCGGGGAAGTTGATATAAAGAGCGTAGAGCTGTTCTGCCCACTGGCTTTCAGGTCAACAATCTCAAGCGAAGCAATGCCACTTTTTAGCCCTTGAATCGTGAGGCGTATGAACACGCCATTCCCTTCTGGAAGCGAAATATAGTCGTATAAGGCAATTTTATATAGAGCAGTAGTGTAATCGTCTGTCGTTGAGAATTCAGGACCCTTTACGATTGTCTGTCCGGCATCGTTCAGAAACGAACCAGGTTGAATAGAATTGATTTGGATTAGGTCTGCTGGATATCGAAATGTAATCTCAAAGCCACTGATTTTGGGTAGTCCGTTTGCAAATAAATTAAACGTTTGCATTTGCCCTTTGCGGAGTGAAAGGAAGTCTCTCTCGAATGAAAGGCTTTGTTCTATTACTCCACGCCCGCGCAGGTAAACAGTGATAGCTGGTTTCTCGGCATCATTACTCGGCATGGTGAGCGTTGTATTTACTTCGGATTCGTCCGTTGGTGTATAGGAAATAACAAGCTCATGATTTTCAGCAGGAGCAATCGTTAAGCTGGTCTCCGAAACGCTAAACGCTGTATCACCCAAATCAAAGGCTGTGATTTCAATGGGAATGTCGCCTTTATTTTGGATTTCAAGCGTCTGTTTGGCTGTTCGACCAATCTTGACAAGACTGAAATCGATGAAACTTTTGGATATTTGAATTGATGATGTTGAAAGGTAAGTGAATCCATTCAAGAGCGTGACGGATTGCCCGTCTGGATTATTTACAACAACACTCACTGCACCAGTTGTTCCCTTTGGAGTCTTTGCTGTAATCGTTGTGCTATTAACAAATATCACATCAGTCGCTGGATTTCCACCAATTGAAACGGTGGCATTCGGTTGAAAATTTGCCCCGATTAGCATGATGTAGGTTTCTCCAATGACAAACCCTTCAGAGGGAGATATGGAAGTCAATGTCGGAGCAGGTTTGTTATCAATGGAGAAGGACGCTGAAGTTGCAATTGATGAAATACGGGGTGGGGTAAATTCCTCGACGATGGGAACAATATCGTGGAAGTCAGGTGTACTCACTGTGCCACCGGGAAAGTAAGCTCTACCGTTTGCTACAGCAATGGAATAATTATACCGTTGGTTTGCGCCTGATGTTAGATTTCGCCATGTTTGGGTTGATGGCTGGTACTCTTCAATCGTTGTCAATTGCTCCCCGAAGAGATAGATTTTCCCATTCAAAGTGGCGGCAAGAGGATTCGATTTTGGATTCGGCCAGTGAGTTTCAATTTGCCAACTATCCGACGTTGGGTCATACACTTCAACTTCGGACACCAATTGATTGCTTGGTCCTCTGCCCCCAAAAACATAAATCTTACCGTTGAGCGCTGCCGCGGCATGATTAAATCTGCGGTGCTGCAAAGACGCAACATGTTGCCAAACCTGTGTTTTTTGGTCATATACCTCAACGCGGTTATCTGTTGATGAATCATCAGCAATGACATATATTTTACCATTGAGTGCAACAGCAGGAAAATTCTCTCGTGGCGATTGCATTGGTGTTATCGTCTTCCACTGTTGCCGTATCGGGTCATAGCGTTCAACCCAATCTCTTTGGGAATAACCACCAAGGGTATAAATCTGTCCACCGACAGCAGCAGCGGAGAAATCACTCCGCCGCCTTATCATCTCCGGAATCATTCGCCAAGTGTCGGTATCGGGGTTGTATTCAGTAGATTCGGCTGTTGACGTGGCAGTAACTCCGTGTCCGCCGGGGGTTTCGTTGAATATGCCGCCCATCGCATAGAGATATTCACTAACGGCTGCCGCCCCAATATTCTCACGAGGTATGGATGGCAGGTCCGCTAAACGTCGCCAACTTCCAGATGCGCCTGTCTGCGAATCAGCAACCCTCATACGGAATAACACGGAATCAAATGTACTAACAGGGATTGTCTGTCGGGTCTCCCAAACGATGGTTGAACTCCCTACAGGACTGGGAAAGTTATCTTTGATTGCTAAAGGCTCAATATCGCCCCAGGTTGTACCACCATCTGTACTGTATTGCCAATTACTGGTAACCAATTTTTGATTTTCAGGGTCAGTCGTTGTGTAGTGGATTGTGGCTTTTCCTTGACTCACGTTGATTTGGTCAATCTGTACCGTCGGTATTTCTACTTGCGTGACGTTTGCTTGCAATGGAATCTCTAAATGAGGAGTGTCAGGGTCGGTTGAATTCAAGGTCAATGTTCCTGTATAGACGCCAACTCCCAGGGCGTCGAAACCAATATGGATGGAATACGATTGATTCGGTTGTATCGTCATCGAGTTATCATAGATAACGAAACCATCTACATCTGCCTGGATAGAGGATATAGTCAAGGGGGCTGTGCCGTTGTTGGAAACTTGCAGCCCGAAAGCTGCTGTGTCGTTCTCGTATAAATCGCCCAAATCGATTGATGTCGTTTCAACAAAGATATCCGGCGCGAAGTAGGTAAAGCTATTTGGCAGGGTTGCTGATTTCCCGTCGGGATTGGTGACCGCCACTGATACAATTCTTATCTCCCCAGGCGGTGTTTTGGCTGTTATTTTTCTTGCCGAAAGCGCGTTCACCTCTGTCGCTTCATTTCCTCCGACAGTCACCCGCGCACCCTGTAGGAAGTTTTCTCCGGTCAAGGTAATTGGCGTGCCTCCTACAGGGTCACCTGTTGGAGGATGCACCGATTGGATGACTGGTGCTGGAAAGTCATTGATATCAAAACTGGGAGATGTGACAAACTCTGAAAGTTGAGGAGGGGTAAATTCCTCGACGGTTTTTCCACCATATGTTCCTGCAATTGCATACATTTTCTCCCCAGTGTTGGCCAGAGCAAATTCTCTCCTTCCCTTCAACATGGGAGTAATTGGACGCCAGATATTTGTCTGTGGATTATATTCGTAAGCCTGGTTGTAGAAATTTCCTGACCGCCAGCCTGCTCCAAACACATAAATCCGGTTATTGAACACTGTCGCCTCATGGGGAAAGTTAAATCCTCCTGGAATCGTTGTGAGTTCACGCCAAGTTTGCGTCGTGAGATTATAAACCTCAATTTTGCCAGATACAATCGAATAGATTTCCCCATTAAGGGTAACTACAGGGCCACTTCCGTTTATTGGTCGGTTCGGAAGTTGCGATAATTCTCCTGTGAGCGGGTCAAAAACCTCAAAGGTACTTCCTCTCAGCCAGTAGATTTTGTCATCAATGACACATCCTTCGATATGATGTCGCGTGTCAACAGGGCTTACTTCCTTAATAATACGCCAACTGTCTGTCGAGGGATTATATTCTTCTATGGAAGTGCCCATACCCTCCCCACCATAAACATAAATTCTGCCGTTCATGGCAACCATACCATGATCTTGACGATCCTTCTGCATATTCCTGCGAATCTGCCATGTATCGGTGTCAGGATTGTATTCCTCCGTCATGTTAGAGGAGGCAGAACCCGTTTTAAATCCGCCAGTTCTATAGATTCGGTTGTTAACAAAAGCAGCAGCCATTTCTCGTTCAGCATCTTTACCTGAAATCGGAGCAACGTAACGCCAAGAGCCCCCGTCTATCATATTCATACGGAATAGCACACCAGTATGTGGTTGATTGGGCACCGTCTGGGACGAATCCCATTGAATTGACCATGTTCCGGCGGGTCTATCACCGTTTCCACTTATTGCCGAAAATTGAACATCCGACCAGTTGTTTCCTCCATCAATACTATATTGCCAGTTGGTCGTTAGAGCTACAACTCCATCAGGAGCAACAATCGTGTAATGAACAGTAACTAGCCAACCATCCACGTCGATATTATCGATTGTTAAATTGTATTCATCAGAAGTATAGCCATAGGCATGGCTGCACAGAATGACAATCCATAAAAACAGAAAACACCTGAACGGTTTTAGACACATTGACTTTCGCCTCCTTGAGTACAGTTCAGACCGGAAGTGGAGATACAACGCACCACCTTATTTTACAATCACCATCCGGCGCTCCGCATGAAACTTACCGGCATCAATCCGGTAGAAGTACAGTCCACTGGAAACTGACTCCCCTTTCTGATTACGCCCATCCCAGTTGGCCGCATGAGTGCGAGAAAGGTAATAGCCAGCCGGTTGAAATCCGAGATTAAGCTGCCTGACCAACTTTCCGTGAACGTTGTAGATTGATATCCATACATGAGCATCTTCTGAAAGTTGATACGGAATCCATGTCTCTGGGTTAAACGGATTCGGATAGTTTTGTAGCAATTTTGAGGCATCGGGTGGCTTGGGAACAATCTCCAGTTGTATTGACTGTGATTCGATAACTGGCAAGATTCGCCCGGTTTGGTCAATTAGTTGAATCTCATTTAAGTGCAGTGTAATTGTTCCCGGTCTCTTTGGGAGGATTCGGAACTTTGCGAGCGGTTGCACTGTGCCTGTGGATGATGATTTCTTTGAAAGACGCAATCCGCCATAGACAAAGGTTCCTTTTTCCTGTCGTTTGGGAATGAGCGGGATATTTTTGTTCCACTCGCTACGACTAAAAGCCCCAGTTGACTGATGTGATAATACCTCTACTTGATTTGGGTCAAACTGTAATTGGAACGAGAAGGCTTGTAAGGAGATGCCTGTTTCTGCGGCGAACCGCACCGTGAACGGCTCATTCAGTGTTATCCGAGTTTGCTCCGAAATCAGTTTGGTTGCGATTGAGGACGTAGGCATTTGAACTAAAACGGGAGCGACTGGCGGTGGTTCTTCAAAGGGATGGGATTGTCCCCAGAAATTCGCCCAGTAGACTATATCAAGAATATCAATCTGACCATCTCCGTTGTCATCCAGAAGTGGCTCATACCCTTCATCGCCCTGACGAGTCCCAAAAACTGCCGCAATCTTTGTGATGTCAAATACATCCACATCTTCATCTTTATCAACATCTGCGGGGAAGTAGGGCATCCCAGAGATTTTCATGGCATCGGTTGTTGGAGATGGATTATCGCCAGCATCAACCGCAAACACCGTGTAGAAATATTCTTGGTAATTAGCAAGTTCGGTATCCGTATACGATGAATCCGTTCCTTCGTAGGCAAGTTCACCGTCGTTCAGCGTTTCTGGAAACTCGTTTTCTGACCGTCGTATCACAGTCTTTGCCCAATCGGTCGTGGGGTTATTCCATGACAGGGAATTCTGTTGATTCCCTACTGTAATCGACAAATCGGAAATCGCCGGAGGTGGAACGCTATCTCTGGGGTCTACGAGTGAATTTGCTTGAGCCGTGTAATAGAACAGAAAGTTGTCGTCTCCGATTCTATCCAGAAAGAAAACCGATATATCCCCGTTCTCTTGTAAAGTTCCTGATAGGGGGTAGCTGTTATAAACCTCTATTTCCTCGCGGAGAAGTGTTGGCACAGACCAATGGCTTAGATTATGGTTCGCATAAACTAAATAATCTCCGTTATCCGTGGGACGCCGCCAGAACAGATGGAGATAGTCATCCGAATCAACAATTAGCCGCGGATAAATTTCGCCTACCCAATCTGTCGCAATAATCAGCGATGGACTCCATGTTGAGCCGTTATGGCTTGTAGTATACTCAAGCGCCTCTCCGTCTCCTGAATATTCCGTTGTTGAAATGATATGAATCTTTCCTGTTGAGTCCACGCAGATGGCTGAATAAAACTCCTCACGCCCCTCTGTATTTGTGACGCGGATAGGTATTCCCCAGGAACTCCCATCGAATTTCAGGTAATATGTTTCAGGATAGGTTGTATCCAACCTATCCATATAAGCGACATGCAGATTTCCTTGAGCATCGCCGAATACCGAAGGATAGTGAACTTCATACGGTTCGGTAATGGCTTGCAGCGTTGGGGACCAGCCGCTGTCCGGCGCCCCCTTGTATCTGTGCATGAGGAACTCGTATTCTCCGCTCGTCACAACCCATAACAGATGCACCTGATTTGATGGATTGACCAGCAGTCGAGGGATTTCACCTCTGGTAAGCGAACCACTGAATACGGTCTCTGTCGCCAGCCAGTTCCCCGATTTCCTCCTGTACTTGATACCGCTTTCCATCCACACAACATGCGGATTATTATTTGCATCAACTGCAATGAGCGGCCTATCACCTGTCCCGATTTCTTCCGGTTGGGATAGTGTGTTGCCGTTGCCGTCAAAGAGTGCGTATCGAATTGAACTCACGTAAATATCTGGCTGATATACGTTTAGCTGATTTTCCTCCTTTATAACGCTGTACCTGTCATTCCCGAAGGTTACCTGCCATCGTTTGCCAGATTGTATAACCGTGACTCTTCTTCCTTGAGAGAGGAAAATTCCCTGATTTTGAAACGCTTGATCCAAAACCTCCGGGAGCGTTTGGTCGTCTAATTCTTCTCGATTACTGGACAACGCCCGCCCAAGATTTCTGAGTCGGGCGAAAATGGTTTGGGTGTCTGAGACGCCGGGCTTGGGGGTCAGGGTGAGGATATCGGTTTGCGAATCAAATTCGAGAATAAACGGAGCGCTCTCGTAGTAATTGATGAACTCCCAGGTCATCTCATCGCCCTCGCCCGCGCCTGTTCCGGCTTCATAAGGAGTTAAATCGATAATTACCGTTTCGCCTTGCAAGATGATTTGCTTGGGAAAGTCCCCTGTAATCAACGGTTGGGTTACCAACTCTCGTGTATCGAAATGCCAAGTCGTGGCAATCAATGAATTTCCGGCGGAATCGGTTGCTGCTGATGATACGCTAACAGCGTAGCTGACGAGAGGAATCAAATCTTCAGAAGGATAAACGGTTAGTGTTTGACCCGCGCTGTCCCAAGCCAACGTCTTGGCAAACGGCGGCGATGTTGAAAACGCGCTTTCTGTTGTAGTTTGATCCATTGGTTCTGAAAACGTTATCGTAATCGTCGGGCGAAGAGACACGTTTTCTGCCCCTGAACTCGGACTCCTTTCGGCAACGACTGGTGGAGTATTATCAGTTTCTTTGACGTGGAGTTCGAATGCTTGGAGGTCTTCTGCGTTGACACTATCTACAACCTTTACCGTAATCGGATAATTTCCAACTTCACCAGTAACATTTCCAGAAATTTCTCCTGAAGAGGTGTTCAAGCTAAGTCCTTCCGGTAAAATTCCGCTCGCAAGACTCCACTGATACGCTGAAACACCTCCAAACGGAACACCTCCAGACGCCGCAAGAGTGTCTTGATAGTGTTGTCCCTGATATGCTTTATCCAGATCTGATTGTGTTATCGTCAGTTTTTGATATTCAATGGAGTAACTAGCTTGGACGGGCTGTGATGTATGGATTTGGTTCACCTTATCTGGAAAATATGGCTGATTGACATCTTCACACCAGAATTGAAATTCGCTCTGGGTTGAATAGTCTGGAATTGTAATCTCGCCAAGAATGAGCGTACCATTCTCAATAGTCTGCCAGGGAATCGGCTGATTCTGAATCGGGGCTGTTTGGATAGGAATCGGCAACCAGTGTTCCTGCTCGTTGTTAAAAATCGGCCGCTTAACAGAGGAAGGACCCAACCCATCGGGACCATAATAATAATAAAGTTCCTCACCAAGCCGCAGATAAGGATAAGCCATATAGCCATCTCCCAATACCTGTGCTTTGATAGTGACCCGCTCACCCGGAGCGAAGGTATTAGTTTCCACGCCGTCTTTCTCAAACCAGAGTCTAAAACTGACATCTCGGTAAAGTTGAGTTATTTCTAATCCTGTTCCTTGATTAATAATTTCATTGGGAATGTTTCCCGTTACAATCAGTTCGTTGCCAAACGTATAATCATTGCCAAACGCATAACCGCGTTTACGAAAACTATCTTCGTCCTGATAGTGACGCGGTTTGCCATCTTGAATGAGATAAATCGAGGGAGTTCCATCAATCTGAAACATAAACCCTTCGCCAAAAACATCGAGTCCTTGAGGAATTGCACCAATCACATCAGCCGAATAGGAATAGATGGTATTAAGCAATGAAGCTTCAAATTGAAAGGCGGCTAAAATTGCTTCGTTAGGGATATAGTGTTTCAAACCATATCTGTAGAGGTAAACATCTTTGTCATTATACTTTTGAATCAATCGTATATCTTCAGGAGTTAAAGGAATGCTTGCATTACCAACCTGAATCTCGACCACCATTTCCTCACCAAAGAAATGTCCACCAGGGTCATAAAACATCTGCCATCTGGATGTGTATGTTCCATCCCCTGAAGGCGCATGAGCAAGAATTCTAGCTCTCCAAGGTGGAGCATTTGGCTCAATCGGATTGTTCATAACCCAAACAACCGGGAGAGGATTTCCATTGCCATCTAAAACAGGAATATCTCCCCCAATACGTTTTAGCCCATAGCCGCCAACACCGTTTATGAAATGTTGCCAGTCTGTATCCCCAATGTTTCTAATTTCAAAGACAATGTGAAATGAATCTCCACTCCGCAGAGAGATTTGGGAAGGTAGATAATCTTTGCCATTGAACTCAATATAGCTGAAACTCTGCACGCATGAATGCGGCAGGTTCGAATTGCCTTGATTACTTAAATTGCCTTAATTACTTAAATTTATATTGCCTAAATTGATTGATTGCCTAAATTACTGCACACATGAATGT
>SDBT01012461.1_pt1 | contig 13656 bp, 12 predicted proteins | sample 2277101 | NCBI WGS metagenome assembly SDBT01 (sample SAMN10404973, study PRJNA504765) | marine sediment metagenome | isolation source: marine sediment core GS10_PC15, 103 cmbsf | place: Arctic Ocean: Southern Knipovich Ridge | collected 2010
AATACGGCTACGAACACGCCGACCAATACGCTACCTCCGCCAACCAACACGCCGACCAATACGCTACCTCCGCCAACCAACACGCCGACCAACACTCCGGTGCTACCGACCAATACGCCTACCAACACTCCGGTGCTACCGACCAATACGCCTACCAACACTCCGGTGCCACCCACCAACACGCCGACCAACACTCCGGTGCCACCGACCAGCACGCCGACCAATACTCCGGTGCCACCGACCAGCACGCCGACCAACACTCCAATACCCACACCGACACCCACTCCGACTCCCACGCCGGTCGTTTTGATCACCGATCCCGCCGTGACGAAGTCTGTCAGCCCATCTTCGGCCGCAGTCGGCGATACAGTGACGTTCACCTTGTTTGTCAGCAACCTGGGTCCAGGTGATGCGGATAATGTACAGCTCGTCGATCAGATTCCAGCATTTCTGCTAATTACAGACGTAGACATCTCTCCCGGATCATTCACACCAATAATTTCCGGGAACACGGTCACAATCAATTTCGGAACGGTTACGCCGTCGGACACCTACACAATCACAATCACTACAGAAGTCAGAAGCTCTGCCGCGCCACAGACTGGGACAAATACGGCCGATATAACGACAAGTTCACCGGAATCCGACACCGACAATAATTCTGATTCCGCACCGATCACAATCGTCGACCCATCCCCCCCACTGGTAGCTCCCGAGACCGGGTTCGCACCAAATCGCAGGACGACAATCCCGCTTCAGCCAGCATCCGACATCTACCAAACGTACGGCGAAATGAGATTAGAGATCCCCGCGCTAGCGGTTGAGATGACCATTGTGGGTATTCCATTTGATCCCGATGGTTGGGATGTGACCTGGCTGACGAATCAAGCAGGATATCTTGCAGGGACTGCCTTTCCAACATGGAGGGGCAACAGCGTTATTACGGGGCACAAAACGTTAGCTAGCGGCAACGACGGGCCGTTTGCGCGGCTCCAGGAGCTGAGATATGGGGACCAAATTATTGTTACGGCCTGGGGGTTGCGTCACATCTACGAAGTGCGAGAAAAAGAACTGGTTTCGCGAACCGATTCGTCGATCTTTCGACACGAAGAGCTGGCATGGATCACGCTGCTTACATGCGACGGTTGGGACGAGAGAGTTGATATCTATCGGAAGCGCCGTCTGGTGCGTGCAGTGTTGATAAGCATCGAGACTGTTGAGATTAGGACGACGAGAGAATAATACTGATCACGTTGTGGGCACCTAACAATTAACAAAACCCGCCGTTCAGGCGGGTTTCTTTCATTGTTATCTTCCAACTCAATCCCTTCTGAAATTCGCCTTGTATTGCCGCCAAACCAAAATAGCAAGTAATGGAATGGCGAAGAAGAAGATCAAGCTCGAATTTGCGATCACCCAGGCAAGCGGCTCGGGGAGCGGCGCGGGAAGCTCTCTTTGCGACGCATTGATTGTCACCAGCTCGCGGCCAAAGATACTGGATGCCAGGATTTGACCAGTCCGCCCTTCACTCAGTCCGTGCCCATTGAAGCCCGAGTTTTCTTCGGTATAGATCATTGACGGCTGGAGGGGTGCATTGAGAGGCCCTGGACCTGGTGGCGCAAAGACATAGACGCCGTTCGCAGAAGTTGCAATCCAAGTCCTTCCTAAGGCATCCACCGCAAACGATTCAGATCCGTTCCTAAGCGAGCAGTCCGCCTCATAAGCCAAATCCCTCCATACCCAATAATCGCTCGCCACCCGTGTTCCGCTTTTAACTCTGCGAAAGCCGCCTAAGCACGGTTCTTCCATTCCGTATATTAGATGGATTTTGCCTCTGGCATCTCCGGCGAGGTGTTGGACTCTCGAAGCTCCAACAGATTCCGGATCTGGAATAAAGCTAAGCACAGATGCATTGCCAGCGGAATCGAGGCCGAGTAAGCCAAAGCCGCCAGGATTCATCGATCCGGCGATCAGAATTCCTCCTTCGAGTGTGGCGCTGATCATGTCCGGCTGAAGCTCGACGGGGCCCTCGGGGAAGTCAAATTCCAGCAGGTATTCCCGACTCTCCCCAGAGCTAGGATCGATGGCCAATAGTCCGCTCTGGCCGCTGAGAAGGGCCCACACGCTCGCCGCGCCAAATTCCAACTCCTCGACGCGAGCCTCGCCGCCGGTCGCTCCGGTTGCAGAAGACCATCGCTCCCCATCCCATGATAACGTTTGGCCGGATCCCAGGTTGAGCCATACCCTGCTGGAGTTGTCGATTGCCATGGAGGAGAAAAGTCCAATTTGCCCGTCGCTCTGCTCAAGAACCGCTCGAAGCATAGGTTCGTCCGCCAGCTTAACGGTTTGAACAGCCTCCCCATCCTCATACTGCTGGATTTCTGCGGAGAAACGCTCCCTATACTCTGCTAGCACCCAGATCGATCCATCAGGTGCGACATCCGCCTGCAGTAATCGCCAACCACGCTCCAATTCGACCTGGCTCTTCCAGGCCAGATCCGAGAGGAGTGTCTCTCGAAAGAGCGTTGGGGCAGCGGCAATGCCCAGGATTGTGAGTGCTATGATGCCCACAGCCAGCATCCAGCGGTCCCGCCTCGCTCTTTCGAAGAAAGTAGCTTGTTTCTCAGTCATCGGTCGTTTGATTGATCGACATATGGGAATCCTCATTCACGAGGCACGCGCTAGCAAGTTCAGCGTGCTACCGCAAACCGCACCAGGATGGGAATTCATCTGAAAATCGACGGGGTTAGCTAGCCGCTTGGAGCGGCAGCTGATTTGCCAGCGCTGCGCCACAGCAACCAGATGAAGGTCGTGGTCATCAGCACCAACATGATAGCAATGGCAATCGGGATGAGGATGGCGGCGATTGCCAAGACGGTGGCCACGATGTCTTCAAGGATGCTGACAGGTGTGTTGCCGATGCCGCCGGTCGTTAAACTCACCACTGGCCGCACGGCGGCGCTCTTCGCAATATGAACCGATCCAGCGGTGAGTAAGCCGGCGACCATGGCCACAATCGGGTTGATGTCGGTGACGACGTTGGTGCTGGCTGCAAACAGCAAAGCGCCTGCGGCTGGCCTGACAAAGGTCTGAATTGCATCGTTGGCGTGATTGATAGCCGGCAGCTTGTCGGCAAAGAATTCCACGACTACCAGGAAGACGAGAGCCCCGATTACCCACCAGCTGGTCAATGGATCCCAGGCCGGACCCAACTTGAACCAGTCGGTGAAGCGCGCGGTGAGCGCCACTATCAGTAAGGGGATATAGGCGTTCAGCCCTGCGGCCGCCGCTAATCCAAACGCTGCCAATACTCCGCCAATTGCTGCCATTTATGAATGCTCCTGAACAAATTCTAGCACTAGCCACAAGCAGGTGGGGAATATCGGCACCATCTAGCTCAACGCCTGAGGGCTTCCCCTGCCCGTAATTGCTACGGTGCAAAGGGTAAGCTGCGCATAGCCACCTGGGGTGAGCGAGGTAATGAACATAAAGTCGCGGGATTTGGGAGTTGCAGGTGGAGTTTGAACCCTGTCTGGGCGCGTACTATTAAGGACTGGCCTCAAAGAACTCCCAGATTGCCTCGCCGGCATGTAAGTCGCGACTTACTCGCCCAATGACGAACTCGAGCACATACTGGGTGCCTCCCGGCAGAGTGTGACCGCCTCCCTCTACCGTGTACAGAACGACCGAGACGCCCTCATCACACCCGGAATAAGTATCTAGCAGGATGCGAGTTCCGTCTCGCGGATCGAGGTCAGGCAGCTGCAACGTCCGCGCGGTGGGATCACAGCCGTTTGCCGCCACCCAGAACTCGACCGTATCCGGCGTCGAGATTACCTCGCCCAATTCTCGCCGGAAGAAACGCACTTGCCCGCCGTCAAATGGCACAAGAGGATCCTCGGTGCCGTTCATCAGCAGGATTGGGATCGGATGCTCGGGCTCGCAGCTGAGATCGGCGGGCAGCGAGGCGATCACCGCTCCCGCGGCAGCTAAGACGTCGCTGGCCTCGCAGGCCATCCGCAGCGACATCATCCCACCATTTGAGGCACCTGTGATGTAAATGCGATCGGGATCTACGTTGTGCGTCTTCCCAAGCTGCTCGATCAGCGCCCGCAGGAAACCGACATCGTCGATGTCTTCGATGTGAGCTCGGTTGCGGTCGTTGACTCGCCCGTCGTTCCAGTTGTTCTCAATTCCTTCCGGGCAAGCGACAAGAATTCCCTCTCGCTCTGCCAGCTCCTGAATCCCCCCAGCGAGGGCACAGGTTTGCTCGCCATCTCCGCCACCGCCATGCAGGGAGAGGATGAGCGGCACGGGACTGGGGCTTTTGATTGAATTCAGCAGCAAGTAAGTTCGCTCGAGTCCGGCGTGGGTAAGCGTGTGGGCACTGAGTTCGGACCTGATGCTAGAAACGCCAGATCCAGTCATGGCGCAGCTAGTTGCCAGAAGCGCGAACACGGTGAGCAGAGGGGTTAGGTAAACACTACGGGGCTTCATTCGCCTCAGTCGATAGTTCCGCTAGTTCCGGTTATTCGCCGCGATAGGCGTTCCACAGTGCCAAAGCCGGTTTGGGCGTGCCGTCGAAGTGAGTGAGACCCACTGCCGCAAATGTGCTCAAGCCCTCGATGTCGCTTTCGGCACGGCCCTCGGCGCGCATGATCTTGGCAAATGAATCCATGTTGCAGTCGGAAAGGATCAGGTAAACCCAGAAGCTGATTCTATCGCCGAGCTGATCGTGAAGCGCCTGCATGTAGCCGACCCGGCCCGCTTCGTCGCCCTGGATAGCGCCGGCACCAATCGGCTCGGTAGTCCATCCACCTTCGGCAACCGCCAGCGGCTTGTTTGTACGATCCAGCAGCGGTCTGTAGTAGTCGGCATGGATTCCTTCTCCGTTGGGAAATGCAAAGTAAGGATAAGACGAATTCACCCATAGATCCAACTCCGGCTCAAATGCCTCGACCTGATCCCAGTTGGTCTGCCCCGCACGTCGGCCCTCGGTGGCAGGTGCAAACATATTGCTCAGGTCGTCCCATTGGAAGGACACAAAGATCTGAGTGTCGGGCACTTCGTCCTTAACTTTTTTGTAGAGCTCCTTGTAGAGACTGACGAAGTTGCCGACATCCTCCGGGTGTGCGTCCATATTGCGCCATTAAGGAGTCCTCTAGAAGGGCTGATTATAGTGCTGGATGGGGGCCTTGCTGAAGAAAGAGGGTATGGCCGAGAGCTATCCGCCGCCGGTCAGGAAGACCGCGCCGGCGGCTCCCGCGCAGGCGAGGATCAGCAAGACAACAACAAAAACGATGAGCGTGCTCCGATTGCTGGTGCCTGGATCTGATGGATAGTTGGCTATGGGGAGCTCCTGAAGTGATTTGGATTATATCCTTGGCTTAGAGCTTCTAAGGATAAAATCGAAGCGCAAGTGTTCATGTGCGGGCTTTTCCAAGATTGTGAGAGAATGCCTTACACGCGAAACTACCGACCACTTTCCATACATTCGCGTCGTTTCCCGCCTACTACCAACGATAAATCATCCTCGTGCTCCGAAAACCTTGAGGCGAGGTCAGTAATTGAAACATTAGTTGTGTAGGTGTAGGTGTTGGTGTATAATCGAATCGGAGGCATTATGGCAGAGCGATTGTACCGAGCACAGTTGCTCCTGCAGCCCAGTCAGCATCAGAGGTTGCGCGAGATAGCTGAAAGGGAGGGAAAGAGCATATCCGAAGTGGCGCGAGGGGTAATTCACCGCGGGCTTGAGTCTATGACTGAAGATGAGGACGCTCTCCGATCGCACCAGGCTGCAGCTCTGGGTAAGCTGCGAGCAATCCGCGAAACCGTACGGGATGAGTACGGGGTCTTTGACGGAAATCTCGTAGCTGAGGCCCGGCAGGACAGTGAGGAGGGCATGGAGCCTAAGGATCCCCGAGACACCTGATGCTCATCATTGATGCCAATATTGCCCTGGCGCTGGTCATTCCCGTTCCGTATTCCGATCAGGCATCGGAGCGTATTGCGGCCTGGACTGAATCGCTGACTGCTTTGGCTGCTCCCGCTCTTTTCGGATTCGAAGTGACATCCGGACTCCGCAAGGCGGTCACGCTGGGTGTTCTAGCCGAAGAACAAGCCAATTCAGCCCTCGAATCCATTTTCTCGCTGGGAATTCAGGAACTCACCGGTACACAGGAGTTGCATCGTGCCGCTCTCTTCTGGGCTGATCGTCTCGGGCAGCCCGTCGCCTATGACGCGTACTACATTGCTGCTGCAGAATCAGTCGCTGCATCGTTTTGGACGGCCGATCAGCATCTGTACGGCGCAGCGCGCGCCGCTGGCGCCAATTGGGTGCACCGGATTGATGCGCCGTAGCGACGGCACATTTGGCTGAAGTTTCATGGTAATACTCTAATGAAAATCGTGACTGCGGACCTCCACGGGGCTATCAAAGCCGGATTGGACCCGATCGACAAGGATGTTGATCACTCCGCTGTCGTGAACCAGGCGACCTTCAAGCACCAAAATTGATGATCGAGTAGCCACGGGCTTGTAGCGTTGAAAGATGTGTGGGCGCAGGATGCAGTTAATTGTGCCGTATTCGTCTTCCAGGCTGATAAAAACGTGTCCCTTGGCCGTAGAAGGCGCCTGGCGGGTGATCACAAGGCCGGCAACCCTTACATGGCTGCCATCTGGCGTCTTCGGAAGATCACGGCTTGCAAGGACGCCAATCGCTTCCCACTCTTCTCGAAAATGGGTCGTCAAATGCGGCCCTGTTGTGAGGCCCTGGATCTCATAGTCAAGAGTGGTGGTTTCCCACTCAGTTAAGCTTCTAAACTTAATATTCTCTTCTGGGTAGTCAATTGGCAGCTCGTCTGCTTGCTTCTCACGCAGTTCGCCGTATTTCCAGAGCAAATCCCTGCGTGGAACGCCGAGGCTGTCAAAGGCGCCAACCATGATGAGGTTTTCCACTCCAGTGGGGGTCAGATTCACCCGCGAGATAAACTCTTCTACACAACTGTAAGGTCCGTTCGCTTTTTCATCAGCGATCCGCTCAAGCGCAGCGGATCCGATTCCTTTTACGTAATTGAATCCGAGCCGTATCCCTCCATCTTCGATAACGCAACGAGTCTGCGAGAGGTTGATGTCGACCGGATGGACGGTGAACCCATCCCGCTTTACCTGTTCCACGATCACTTCCGGTGCGTAGAAACCGAGAGGGAAGTGGTTTAAAAATGCGGTGAAAAAGGCCACCGGATGGTAATACTTCAAATAAGCGGTCTCATACGTGGTTCTGGCAAAGGCGGCCGCATGGCTCTTGCAAAAGCCATACCCACCGAAGGCCGCGATCTTGTCAAACACATCGTGGCCGACTTCCTCAGAGAGTCCATTCTTCTTGGCGCCCTCCACGAACCGCGCCCGCATCTTCTCGATCTCTTCGTAGGAACGCTTACGGGTCATGGCCCTGCGTAGCAGATCGCCCTCGCCGGCGCTGAAGCCTCCTATCGCCTGCGCAACTCCCATCACCTGCTCCTGGTATAGCACCACACCCAGAGTTTCCTCTAACACCGGCTCGAGCGCGGGATGCAAATACTCCACCTCTTCAAGTCCCTGTCGACGGTTCAGGTATGGGTGAACCATCTTGCCCTGGGTTGGGCCGGGTCGTACGATGGCAACCTCGATCATCAAGTCTTCGAAGCAAACCGGTTTCATCTTCGGGAGCATCTGCATTTGAGCGCGCGATTCGACTTGAAAGACGCCGATCGTGTCTGCCCTGGAGATCATTTCGTATACAGCTGGATCGTCCAATGCAAACTTGTCCGGATCGAGTTTTATACCTTCGTGCTGGTCGATCAATTCGATGGTTTCGCTCACAACATCCAATGTTCGCAAACTCAGCAGATCGATCTTAATGAGGCCAACATCTTCGATGTCGTCTTTGTCCCATTGAGTCACAACCCGGCCGGGCATGGTGGCACGCTCGATCGGGACGATTTCTACCAGCGGTGCAGCAGTCACGATCATTCCTCCGACATGGATCGAGAGATGTCGCGGCATGCCTTTAATTTGTTCGATAAAGCTTGCGTAGTGTTCCCAGGGCAACCCGTCACCATCGCGCCTTAGCTTGTCAGTGAGGCCGGCGAAATCAGAGCGATGAAGCGATTTCGCGATTTTGCCGACAACTTGCGCCGGGAAACCGAGTGCCTTGCCAACATCCCGCACTGCACTTCTGGATCGGTAGGTAATGACATTACACACCATGGCAGTGAATTCTTCGCCATAACGCTCGTAGACATACTGGATGACCGCCTCGCGTCCCTCCCGCGAAAAGTCAATGTCAATATCGGGTAATCCGCCGCGCTCGTGACTCAGGAACCTTTCGAAAAGCAGGTTGTGGCCGATAGGGTCCACTCGGGTGATCCCGAGGCAATAGGCTACAAGCGAATTAGCAGATGAGCCCCGACCTTGAACTGGGTAGCCGCGTTGTCGAGCCCAGTTGCAGATATCCCAGACGATCAGGAAGTAGTCCTCCAGGCTGAGGCTGTCGATAACAGAAAGCTCATGCTCGAGCTGGTCGATCACGTTAGGCGATGGCTTTCGGTAGCGCTCAGCCAATCCCTCGTAAGAAAGTTTTCGGAGGTGAGCAAACGAATTCTCAACTGGGAATTGCGGGAATCGGTATTGTGATAAATCCAAATCGAACCTGCAGCGCTCAGCAATGCGAACAGTGTTTTCGAGCGCGTGAGGCAGGTCCGAGAATAGCTCGCGCATCTCGAGCGGCGGCTTTAAATAGAACTCGGAATTGGGTCGCCGAAATCCACCGAGCTCGTTGATGGGGAGCGTGTTCTTGATGCTAGTTAGCACATCCTGGAGCGGCCGACTCGCGGAGGTCGCGTAGTGAACGTCATTGGTCGCGACCAGCTCCAGGTCGAGATGGTCGGCGAGCGAGAGCAAGCCTCGCTCGATGGCCTTATCGCTGCCGACCAGATGCCGCTGCAATTCAAGAAAGTAGTGATCTCGCCCGAACAGATTCCTGTGACGCTGAGCAGTCTTAACGGCAGCGTCATTATTATTCTTGAGAATGTGTTGGGCGAGCTCACTTTTGTGGCAACCCGAGAGCGCGATTAAGCCTCGATGATGATTTGCGAGCAGGTCCCAGGAGAGTGTGGCCTCTCCTTTCGGGTGATCGAGTTGAGCACGCGAAATTAGCCGGCAGAGGTTCGAGTAGCCCTCGGTATTCTCGACCAGAAGTGTGAGATGGTAGCCCTCATCCATGGTAAGCTCGGCTCCGATAATGGGTCGGATGCCAAGCTCGCGGGCCTCCATCACAAACTGGACAATTCCGTACAAACCATCATGATCCGTGAGCGCGATCGCCGGCATTTCCAGCCTGGCGGCCTGATGAAGAAGAGCCTGAGGAGAGGAGGCGCCATCTAAAAAGCTGTAGCTTGAGTGGGTGTGAAGTTCTATGTATTGAGGCATTGAATCATCGAGGGCGCAAATGCGATTATTTCGCGATAGTGAAAAAGTTCACAGTTGGCAATTGAGCCGTACAGTCCAATACTGCGCATAGCCATTATTGCCAAGACTTACGATTACAGGGGAAATACGGCGTAAAGTCAGCAGCCATTTGTTGGGCTGGATACTCACATTCACGCGGAGTGGAGAGGGGTGTTATGTGAGCGGCCATACATTAGGCTGAGCAGCAGCGTGCAAATACCAGCGATTTTCGTTGGATTCGTGGAACAGTACTGAGATCTCACCGCTGCGAGAAACAACTTTGTAGTAGTCTTTCCGGCCCTCGCCCCACCACCAATCGCCTTCGAGCCGCCAGTGCAAATCGATCGTCGCCACCCGGCTCCAGCGGTTGCCGCGAAGGTAGGCAGTTGGGTGGCCATCGTCGCCTGAGCGGACATCAATCGGCTCGGGTGGAGGCCCTTCAACGGCGGTCGCTTGGACGATCGCGGTCTCTCCGAAACGTTCCTGGATCGAGCCTACAAGTCTTTGGATTGGGTTCTGGTGAGTAAAACTCTTGTGCCGGAAAAGGCCGAGTTGCTTGCTCTCAATGTGGAACGGGTGGAGTGGAAATAGCCCCAGCTTCATGGCCGTGACTCCGGAGGCATAATCCAACGTCGAGAGCAGTCCGGTTGCGCGATCCAATAACAAGCTTTGATCGCTGCTAGCTGGACGCAAATAGCCGCCGGCTGACATCGCTTCCCCATATTCCTGCTCGACCTCAACAATAAGCGCGCCAGCAACGAGTGCGCTGGCTTCGAGCTCGGCGGTCAGTTGGGAGGCCAACCGATCGCAATATGCTGACAGCTGTTCGAGGCTGTTCAGTGGAAATTCGAGATGCGTCTCAACTGAAAGTGGGGCGGCTTCGAATTGAGGCATGAGCGGCCGCATGTCTCTCCCTGAGGCCAGGTTGTGAATAAGCAAACCTTCCTTGCCGAATGTTCGCGACAACGCGCCAACAGGCATCTCGGCCACCTGACCGATGGTCTCAAGCCCAAGCCGGCTCAGCAATCGGTACGTGTCATCCGAGGTGGGGAGCAAGATCAGGGGAAGGGGAGCAAGGAACTCGCGCTCTGAGCCGGGAGGGACAACCTGCCTGGTCCCAGGATCCGAGAGCCGAGCCGCGGTTTCAGCAGCGAACTTGGTTGTCGCCAGACCAACCTGGGGGAGCAAGCTGAGTCCATCCTGGATCGTGCGCAGAATTTGTTCTGCAAGTTCTTCGTCGGATCCGTAGAGTCGTTCAAAACCCGAGGCATCCAGATAAATCCGACCTGGAGCACTTGATTCCCGAAAAGGCGAATAGGGTGAGAGTGTCTCGAGCAGGTTCTTGTGGGATTGATCGTAGAGCTCGCGCGAGAGGGGTAGAAAGGTGGCATGAGGAGAAAGCTGCTCTGCCTGCCTGAGCGGCATTCCGAGTTGGACGCCATCGACTCGCGCGGCGGGCGAGCAGGAGTAGACCGTTCCCTCATCATTCGGCATCCCGCCAATGACTACCGAAGTTTGTTGAATGGTCGGATTTTCGAGCACTTCAACTTGAATAGGAAAATCCTGGATGTGTATGTATGCGATTTTCATTCCCTGCGACCGTTTTGCTGAATAGAACAAATATAGAACAAACGTTCTGTTTTGTCAATGGGAAAGGGAATGCCTAACAACTTGCTTGAGCGGGTTCGTGAATATTGAGAGGAGTTAGTTTGTTAGCTTGCGCAGTCCAGATGCCATGCCACCAAGAATAGCACCAAGCGAAGCTCCCAACATAATCATAGAGGGTGCACAGATCAGGAGACCGCTGGTCAGGTTCGATGTTTCCGCGGAGCCGAAAATCGAAACCCCAATGATGGCTCCGTAGAACAAGCCAATTACGCCACCGATCGCAACTCCATTTTGAGAGCTCATTCGGGCGTTCGGACCAGAAGCAATCCACACCCCTAACAGCAGCGCGATCACCGCTCCCACAGAGGCGAAGTTCATTCCGAATATCAAAGAAATCCCAAGGATCGTAAGCCCGACGAGAGCTCCGATAATCGCTCGATCCGCAGTGCCGCCGAGGATCTCCATGGAAGGCGTATTGAAGGGCGATTCTTCAGCAGCTACTTTTTCACTGGTTCGCGGAGGCGTTCCCCTGGAGCCAGACTTTGTTCCATTGAATCGGGAGCCGTTCTTTCCCTTGGAGTGCTGATTCGTGTAGTACGAGCGGCGCTTATCGGGCCGACTGAGCACTTCGTAGGCCCAGTTGATCTCCTGCATAAGTGCCATCGAACCATCACCGCTGTTTACGTCTGGGTGATGAGTAAACGCCAAGCGTCGGTAGGCGTCTGCAATTTCTTTTTTGGAGGCGTCGTAAGGAACGCCGAGAATGGCGAGGGGATCCTTAGGCATAGCTATGTGAATCCTACATAGTTCTGAGGCAGTGACAAATAGGACTTGGTTCCACGACACCGCCATAAGCCGTGAAATTGCGCCGTATTGCCCTTTGCAAGGTCGATTCAGCCTGTGAATTGTAAGGCTGTGGAAAGGTAGACGAGCCTGTGCATCGCCCTCAATACTCCAGTCCACGCGAGCGACTTCGCGGGGACAGCATGCTTCAGGTCAAATGATAAACATTCTAAGACAGGGAGGGGCCGACGGATCAATCATTCTCTGGGGTTACAGACTTCCTGGCCTCGGCGATCGCCAATATGCTTAGGAGAATAAATATAGCTAAATAAGCCAAAACCAAATATGACGATTAAAAAACTACAAAGTAGACAAGAGCCATTAAAACAATTCCAATGAGCGGTAAGAACATAATCAAAATATCTGACTGGGTGTAGTTCCTCTCTTTCAGAATCTTTCCAGTGACAATAAGCACGAGCAGGACGGCTGCGAATCCCATTAGCAGATAACCGATTAGGGTTGCACCTCTCGCTAACGTCAGGAGTCCTCCGCCAGCGATTGCCCAAACCCCAGCTGCTCCATAAAGACGAGAAAAGCGACGAGTTAATTGATAGCCTGGTGCCACATTACACCTCCATTTATTAGATTGCAGCACAACATACCGGTATGAATTCGGCGCAAGTCAACTTAGGCGATGGTCTGCTATTCCTCGGATCACCGTTGAGGCTGAAAGGAGCTCCACGCTTCTGGATTAGGCCTGGCCTATTGAGATCCTCGGTTTGCATCGATAGCCAAGAAAACTGAATCCATCGCCTCCTGCGCTGGTCTTACCTCAAAGAAACCGAAATAAACCTCAGCAAGTAGTCCTCCGAGAAAGGAAACCACCCCTCCGACCAAGGCCACCCCACACCCAATACCTGCACTTGGAACGCATCCAGCTAGACCTAGACCAACGATAGTCGCAGCTCCACCCATCCCCACTCCCATTGCGCCACCCATTTTAAGGACGTCGTCTTTGTAATCCTTGTAGTGTTCTAGGAATCCGTTTTCACCCGAGTAGAGTGGATCATCCTTGTGGACAATCAAATTGCGGCGAACTCCGTCTGGATCATTTATCCAAATCAGTCTATGGTCAGGTGAGCCAAAGATTGTAGCGACCCCATAATTTCCAAATACATCTGTTTGAATGCCAGCCAATTGAATGTTTGGTTCGCCATAAAACTGGTCCCCGATTGGATAGACCTGATCTCCAAGAAGAATGAAGTCCTCAAGGTAAAGTTCTTCAGGTGGCGGAGCCACAAAAGGGACGCCGAAATTAGAGTCTTGAGGAGGGACTGTTGGAAATGGCTGCGCGGCGTGAGCCGGTTCAACTGGCGAGGCTAAGAAATCGGATGCTGGACTTACGAAGGTGCCAAATAATACAAGGAATAGCAGGGCTATTGTGAGCCCCGTTTGCGTCTAATTCACGCGCAAATTGTCCTGCCCTCTCTGACCCCCGAGTGGCAAAGCTGTGGAATGCCCAACTGCACCATTTGTCATAACACTAATTGCTGTACCGAGTTGCGTGCTCAGAAAGCTGCGGATTGATGTTCGGGAACCATCTCGCTCCGCATGACGTCTCTGATCTAACGCCATGAAAAAGGAGCCCCCAATGTCCCAAGCAATGATGAAGTTCCTGCCCTTAGCACTCCTACTACTAGTAACATCCGCAGCGCCAGCCTTTGCATCACAGGATACGCCGCCACCATACCGTGGAGACGGAGACCGTATCCAGCCGAT
>SDBT01012462.1_pt1 | contig 13656 bp, 13 predicted proteins | sample 2277101 | NCBI WGS metagenome assembly SDBT01 (sample SAMN10404973, study PRJNA504765) | marine sediment metagenome | isolation source: marine sediment core GS10_PC15, 103 cmbsf | place: Arctic Ocean: Southern Knipovich Ridge | collected 2010
TTAGTTAAGGAATATAAAAACAGGGATTACCCCCTGTGGCTTGGCCAGCGCCATGGATTTTTCGGCACACCCCGCTTCCTGCTGGGTGAGGTTGAGGTGCTCACCATGTATTATGACGACCCGAAATTGATGAAAGACATGAATAGTCACCTGGCTGATTTCTGGATTGCTCTTTTCGATGGTGTACTCAAGGAGGTAGAGATAGATGCCGTCTTCATCTGGGAGGACATGTGCTACAAAGGAGGGCCGCTTGTTTCACCGGCTATCTTCCGTGAATTCATTCTTCCAGGATACAAGAAACTGACCAGTTTCTTAAAAGAAAGAGGGGTGAAGATCGTCGTCATGGATTCTGACGGCAACGTCTGGAAGTTGATTCCTTTATGGATTGAAGGAGGGGTAACAGCTATTTTCCCCTTTGAAGTTGCCGCAGGTATGGATGTCGTAGAGGTACGAAAGGCCTTTCCGAAACTCGCAATTATGGGCGGCATTGACAAGAGAGTCACCTTCGATGGACAGAATAAAGAAGCCATTGACCGTGAACTTGAAGCCAAGGTTCCCTTTATGCTGAAGTCTGGAGGCTATATACCTCACATTGACCACGCGGTGTCTCCCGAAACCAGTTTTGAGAACTTTAAGTATTATCGGCAGAAATTAGAAGAGATTGCCAGAAGATATAGCAAAGCTTGGGGTAGAGACTAGCGGAAGGTATACTGACTATTTATAAAGCACCGGCGATGCACATCTTTTGCCCTGACTCCACCGGCAAGACCGCCAATAAACTAGAATCGACCCTACTGAACAAATTAGCGTTTCGTATTTTCCAGGAACCAAACCAGTAGGTAGAGATAATTCACAGCCACTAAATCCATTTACCAGACCAACAGGAGGCTGGATTTCGACTATTGGGGCTGTCACGACCTCTGGCTAAGGAGATTGACTTGTACAATGGAAGTGGAGGGTGAGAGAATGGCAGTCAGGGGATTGATATTTTAAGAGGTTATTAGTAAATCCAACGATAAGACTAAAATAAAAACTTCAACAACGAAACCTACCCAACACTAGATGATCTACTGAATAAGTGATTTAACAGACACTCATGAGGTGTTAACATACCTCAGACCCATTAAGAATGGCTTTTGTTGATTTAACATAGTTAGATACGGTTATTATATTGGGAGGGTAAATATGCTTTTAGAAGATAAAGTAGCCATCGTTACCGGCTCGGCACGGGGCATCGGCGAGGCAATTGCCCGGAAATTGGCCGCCGAGGGTGCTTCAGTAGTAGTCAATGCACTTCATATTGAAGGGGCAAACCTAGTTGCCCAGGAGATTCAAGATCAGGGTGGAAAGGCGATTGCCATTAAGGCGGATGTCAGCCAGAAAGCCGAAGTTCAGGATATGGTCGCCAAAACCCTCGATAGCTTCGGGGCAATCCATATCCTGGTAGATAACGCCGCCATTGTCCGGTTTATCCCCACACTGGAGACCACTGAAAAGGACTGGGATGCTGTCCACAATGTAGACCTTAAAGGGACGTTCTTTTGTATTCAGGCGGTTCTACCCCAGATGATGAAGCAGAAGTATGGGAAGATTATAAACGTCTCCTCGGTAGGGGCACTTGGGGTCGATTCCCCAAATGTGGCCGCTTATGCAGCTGCCAAAGGCGGCGTCATCTCACTAACCAAGTTTATCGCCAGAGAGGCTGGCCCCTATGGAATCAATGTCAACTGCATTACCCCTGGTCGTACCATTACTGACATGATATATGTTGACAAAACCAAGGAGGAGGCAGAGAAGTTTATTGCAGACGGGATAAAACATGCTGTCCTTGGGCGTATGGGTAAGCCGGAGGATTTCGCTAATCTGGCTTTGTTTTTAGCTTCGGATGAATCAAGTTTTATGACCGGCCAGATAATCCGTATGGATGGTGGACGAGGTGATCTGATGTAACTCTAAGTACGAAGCTTTCTTGAACGTGATAGCACCCGAAAGAGATGCGGATTACTCCACACAGAGCTTGAAAATATCGAGATAGCGATGCTATTTGATTCAGTTGACTCAAGTATTAAGATAATCGTTTTCAAATTGTTACCTATCTCATATGAAAGGTAAGAGTTCTATATTTCAGCTGCGTTTGATAGAATAATTAAATAAGTGAAAGAGAGGGGGGTGTCGCCATGGAGTGTGACATACCGTATCCAGAGCTAGACACGCCTGCCGTACTTTTGGATCTAGGCAAACTTGAGGCGAATGTAGAAGAGATGTCCCTTTTGGCGACTGAGGCAGGGGTTAGGCTCAGGCCTCACACTAAGGTCCACCAGTCAGCATTCATAGCTAAGAAACAGATTGAAGCCGGGGCATGTGGCATCGAAGTTGGAGTTATAGGCCAAGCTGAGGCAATGGCAAAAGAAGGAATTGATGACATTCTGATCGCCCACCCTTTCTACGGTGAACACAAATTGGAGGGGCTGAAGAGACTCATCAACGAAACAAGCCTTAAAATTACTGTGGTGGTAGATATGATAGAGCAGGCTGAAGCTATCTCTAAAATCGGGGAAGCAGCCGGTCAGAAGATCTTAACGGTTATAAAAATTGAGACTGGGGGTAACCGATATGGTGTTCTTCCAGGTGAGCTGGCGCTAAATCTAGCCCAGGATATCTGTAAGCTTCCGGGAATCAAACTGAAAGGTATATACGCCCATGAAATTGATGCCGAACCAACAGAAGAAGGTGTAACTAAGAAGGCTTGGGAGACGGCATCTCAAGCTGCAGAAACAGCAAGGATGCTTAAGCGCAAAGGTATAGAGGTCGAGCATGTCTCGGTAGGGGCATCTTCAACGTTTCGTGCTACATGTCGTTATCTCAAGGAAGGGATGTTCCCCGAAATAAATGAAATCCACCCTGGAAACTGTGTCATTGGTGATATTATGTATTATATGGCGTATGGAAACACGTTGGATACCTGTGCTTTAAGCGTATTAACCTCGGTGATGAGCACTTCACACCTTGACCATGCTGTAATTGATGCTGGACGGAAGACATTTGGGGCTCAAGCCGGTGTCATTCGTCAGGATGCTAAAAGTTTCTTCTTTGATGGTAGGTCTAGCCACGGCTTGGTGATCGGGCGACCCGACCTTTGGTTGGGGCGTCTAGCTGCTGAAGTTGGCTGGCTTCACTACATTGAACCCAGCAGAAAATTGCGTCTTGGCGATCGTTTGGAGATAATACCTAATGCTGCTCATGTTGTTGTTAACCTACATGACAAACTATACGGGGTGAAGCAAGGGACAGTTGAGACAACCATCCACATAACTGGCAGAGGGTGGGGTAGCTAAAACCCAAAAGATTTCTGGGTATCTATTATCTAAAATCAAGCAAATTAAATTCGCGTACTAAGCCTAGCCTGCCTCCATAAAGGATACCACTTCTTAAGTTAGAGTAACAGACATCCTGGCCTCGGGCGTCAGGGTGCTAACATCAAAAATCATTTCCAGTAGGCAGGAGAAGTCCCGGGGTGATCAACTATCCACCAGACCAACAGTGGGCCAGATTTCGACTACAGGGGCTGTCGCTACCTCTGGCTGAGGAGATAAACTTGTACAATGGAAGTGGAGGGTGAGAGCGTGGTAGCCAGGGGATTGATATCTTAAGAGGTTATTAGCAATCCCCACCGGCAGGATTAGAATAAAAGCCTTAAAAGGTTAATATGTTACCTACATATTCTCGCAGATTTCAAGGATAAGGCCACCGAGTTTCTCTGTTTCAAAATAGGTAGCACCACCATCGGGCCACCTTATACGGACGGTCACATTCAATCCTTTAGTAACAAGCTCAGCTTCTTCTCTGTCAATATTGTTAACGGCAAATGCTAAGTGCTGAACACCTTCTCCCCTGTTTTTCAGAAAATCACCCCAGATAGAGTCAGTTCCTTTATCAGGTTGAAAGAGCTCAAATTGAATCGGACCAACATACCCAATCCTTACCTTCAAATTAGGGTCCTCCACAAGTTCGCCTCGTAGTTTCCTTTCTTTCACATCCAATTTTAAAAGTCTGAAAGGGCCAAAACCGAGGGATTCATAATACTTTGCAGTTTTATCTACATCCTCGACAATTACTCCCAGGTGATGTAATTGTGAGGATGGCCATTTCTGGGCTTCGTTCTCTTCCATTACTACTCCTTTCTATAGGCATTCGTGACCTGCCACCGAAAAGTATACCACTTCTCAAGTTAGAGTTTCAGTCATCCTGGCCTCGGGCGTCAGGGTGCTAACATTAAGAATCATTTCCAGTAGTCAGGAGGCGTCCTTCCGCAACTATTCACCAGATCAACAGAAGGCCAGATTTCAACTACAGGGGTTGCCACGACCTCTGGCTGAGGAGATTGACTTGTAGAATGGAAATGTGGTTGGGAATAGCAGCCAGGTGATTTGTCTCTGAAATGGATATTGACAATTCCACTAACAGGACTAAAATAGAAGCTTCAATAACTGAATAGTGTTGGGTTGAGGAAGTGATGTGTAAGAGGAATGGATGCACAAAAACTTTACTGATGCAAGTCATTGTTGACAAGGGCATAGGGAGCAACTAGTATTAATTGATTAAGGCAGGACTCGTCCGAGAAGCACTTTAGGCTATGAGAAACGAGATGTATGAATTAGAACATGTTTTATCTGTCCAGAATGTTTTGGGCGAAGGCCCACTCTGGAACGTTGAGGAGCAGGCGCTCTATTGGCTGGACCTTAGAGGTTATACTCTGCATCGTTTCTGGACAGCGAATCAGGCCCATGAGGTTTTTGATATGGGGATGCGTGTCGGCTCACTTGGCTTTCGAGCCTCGGGTAGCTTGGTTCTAGCGACTAACAATGGCTTCTGTTACTGGGATACGGAAACGAGAAGGATGGATTTTATTGCCAATCCAATAGCTGGAAAAGAGAAGGCTTCCTTCAATGATGGCAAAGTAGATAGAAAGGGTCGCTTTTGGGCAGGCTCGGTAACCATTGGAGAGAGGAAACCTCAGAACGCGCTTTACCGTCTTGACCCGGGTGGGGAAATCCATACCATGATTACCGGTGTCACCATTTCTAATGGAATTGGCTGGAGCCCCGATGATAAGATGATTTACTTTGTTGATTCATGGCGAAACACGATTTATGCTTACGACTTTGACCTTGAGACCGGGGAGATTTCCAATAGGCGTCCCTTTGTTGAAATGTACCAAAAAGATGGCTATCCGGTTCCAGATGGTCTAACCGTGGATAGCGAAGGCTATGTCTGGTGTGCGATATTCGGTGGCTTCAGGATAGTCAGGTATGACCCCTCCGGAAAGGCTGATAGAGAAATAGTTTTACCTTTCCCGCGCCCGACTAGTTGTATCTTCGGTGGCAAAAATCTAGACGAACTTTACATTACCACTGCCCGATTGACTGAGGGGGAGGAACAGCCACATCCCCTGGCTGGTGATTTATTCCGTATCAAAACCGATATCAAGGGTTTGCCGGAGCCTAAATTTGGTGGCTAAAGCTACATTAAGTCGCCGCGTCCACCATCCATACGGATTATCTGGCCGGTGATGAAGCTTGAATCGTCTGAAGCCAAAAACAAAGCTAGATTAGCGATGTCATCAGGCTGACCAATACTCCCCAGCACAGTGCTCTTTTTCCCCACCTCAATTATTGCCTCTGCTTCCTCTTTAGTCCGTTCGAAGTATATCATATCAGTAGTAACACGCCCTGGGGCAATGCAGTTGACATTTATACCATAGGGCCCGGCTTCCCTGGCGGTTGACTGGGTCAGTGAGATAACGCCAGCTTTGGCGGCTCCGTAAGCCGCCTGAGTTTTGACGCCAAAAGCGGCTATTGAGGAGATGTTAATGATTTTACCATACTCCTGCTTCATCATATGGGGCAGGGTTGACTGGATACAGAGAAATGTACCTTTGAGATTTACGTTTTGGACTATGGTCCAATCCTCCTCCATCGTTTCAAGTATGCTACCACGTCGCATAATACCGGCGTTATTTACCAGGATATGGATTGCCCCGAAGCTATCGAGAGTTTTGACGACCATATCCTGAACTTCGGCTTTCTGGCTGACATTCGCCTTAATGGCAATCGCCTTTCCACCCTGGTCTTGAATCTCCCGGGCAACTCGGTTTGCCCTTTCAATATGAATGGCATTGACTACTACAGTGGCACCCTCAGCGGCCAATTTCCGGGCAATTGCCTCGCCGATGCCCCGTGCCGAGCCGGTAATTATTGCGACCTTGCCATCTAATTTCATATCCTATCCTCCTTTTATATCTGAAAGAAAAATAGTCGGCTACCTTTTTTAACCCAAAATTGATTATATGTCATTATCATACGAGTGACTTCGATATTTTATCACGTTAACAATATTCCAGTGCATATAAACGAGGTTCTATCGATAAACCTTATTCTTTAACTTCACATATAACTTTTCGATATGAAATTATAGTAAAGCTAATAATTATGAAACATTGCCTATGTTTGTCTATCCCACGATTGTATTAACTCATACTGAGTTATACCAATTACTTTGATGTCGTTATCTTTCCAAGTCTCTTTAGTTCCTTCAAGCGCCTTGGCTCGCTCGGGACTATTAAGATAGTCTTGCATAGTTTCCTTGTCTTCAAATTCGAACACAGCTATATATTGAGGCAATGTTTTATCGCCTGATATCCTTTTAGAACGACTTACTCGCTTTACTCCCTGATATTTGAGGAACATGGGTATGTGGCTTTCATTATACCAATGATTAATTCTTTCCTCTAGTTCAGGCCGGAACTCGGTGGCGGCAATATTGATTACCTTATAATTACCCATTCCTCTAATTCTCCTTCTTGAAAACACAATCAATTATACCAAAAGTGAAATATGAATATGTTTACAGTTGACCTGCCCCATAAAGAATACCACTCTTCAAGTCAAAGTTACTAGCATTTGGATTTCCCTACCTACTTCCAATGTATGTTCTTCGGGATGCCGGCATGTATTTAGGAGTTAGAAGGTACTCTTCTCATTTGAACTAAATATCACAAAGTGAGTAAATGTGACATTATGGACTATTGTTCAGCCAGAGAAATATGCGTCGGTATGTTCTAAAAAAGGAACCTTTTTATCCATTAGGTAACAATAAGCCAGATTGTGTGGTTCCACAATACCGATGGTGTCGATAGCCCAGATAAAAATGTGTGCTGCCTTTCACGCCTGAAACTTAGGCTTGCCCTCTACGATTGCGAAGCATATCTAGATAGCGGTAGAGATACCAACAGGCGATGGTACGATAAGGTCGCCATTGCTCCGCTGTCTGCCTGGCTTGGGAAATGAAACTTGTCTTAGAGAGACCGTAAATCCGGAACATAGCAGTGCGAATGGATAAGTCATCAATGGGGAAAACATCGAGTCTTCTTAACGAGAACATCAGATACATCTCCGCTGTCCACCGACCGATACCTTTTACCTGGGTCAAGGTTCTGATTACGGCTTCGTCGTCAATCACCTCGAGCTTGAGGAAATTGATCTTATCTGATAAGACATGTTCGGCGAGGCTGCGCAAGCACCTGGCTTTCGCCAGAGACATGCCTGTCTTTCTGAGTTCCTCTTCGCTGGTTCCAGCCAGACGTTGAGGATCAATGCCATCATTTTCAAAGAGGATGTCAAATCTTGAGCGAATCGCCCTGGCAGAACTGTTGGACAGTTGTTGCCCTATCACTGAGTATATCAGGGCGGTTAATCCTTGTGTACGGCGCTCGAGGCGGCAGGGGCCGATCTGGTCAATAACCTCAGCTAACCTTGGGTCGCGTTTCTTCAGTATACTAACGGCAGCTTTTATCTCAGTTGGATTCGGTTGATTGACATACATATCAGTGTATTATTTCACGCCACTGGATAAAAAGTAAATCTGATCCACAGTCAGATAACCTGGTTCATTACAATAAAATTATGACAAAAACCTCTTGACAATAGGACATATGTTCTATTATAATCATAGTCCCTTTCCTTCTCGGAGTCAATATCATGTCGAAGCTCATTGGTGAGCCAATCAAAGTCCATATTAACAAAGATTTCAAACTAACGGCTTTCATATGGAGGAAGCGTCTCTACAGGATACTCGAAGTTGTAGGTTGGTGGAGAGAACCTTCCGAGTGGTGGAATGGTAAAGCTATGCGCCTCTTTATCCGGGTAAACGCAAGAAATTCAAGCACCGGCACTTATGAGCTGTACAGGCTTGGGGAACAGTGGTTTCTTTCCAGAGTCTTCGACTAGGGTTATATCTATGAGTTTTGTTCACCTTCACGTCCATTCCCAATATAGCTTTCTCGATGGAGCTTCCTCTCTGGATGAACTCCTGCAAAAAGCAGCGTCACTGGGAATGCCGGCCTTAGCATTGACCGACCACAATCGACTAACAGGTGCTATAAGGTTTCATGATAAGGCGAAAGCTCTGAAAACCTTGAGACGATGCCCGGCAGCTAATGCGGGTTATCAATTGTTCCGCCAGCAAGCCCTTGCTGAGGCGATTGCACAAAACGGCACCTACTTAGTAGTAATTTCATGCGTGGCATACGATAATAGGAATGAGACCTTAATCCGTTGTCTGAGGGGTACCGGGATCAAAGATTTTACTAGAGAATGGGGGGTCCTATTTGAGGGCAAAGCTATATTTGCGAGCTTTACACATCAGCAATGGGTAAACTGGGTGCGCCAATATAATACAAAAGGTATGTGGCACGACTGGCTGAGATATATTAGAGATCGCTACGGTTATTAAACAACGTAGCTACAAGTACTTTTTTAATTACAAAATCGGAGGAGTGATGCCTACCTTGCTGTAGCCGAGGTCAAGGGTAAAGTCCTTTATATCTTCGCTTAATGACATTTTTCAACCTTTCTCTTTAATCAATCTGTTTCGCTATACTTAGCTATGATTAAAGCATATACTTTCAATTTTATCATATATGGTTGATTCCACTGCATATGAATGCTCATGGGTAGATGATCGCCAAGACATTCAGTATTGGTAAGGAGTTGAGGAAAATAGAATAATTAGCAACAATCTGGAGATGGTAACACTTAGCTAGAATGTGCAATTTGTGTTGAGACACAGTACACTGACGTGGTATGCTTTGTATTACCGTAAAAAAGGAGATGTGTGAAAAACTAGCAAGCCCAGAATTGGAGAAATCCTAACAGTAATCTCCAAGGGTCTTGCTTCGTTAGTGGCTGTTAATTATTCTACTGGTTTTGTCACCCTTCAGCCTATGCGCTAGAATGAAGAATTGGAAAGAGACCATATTCAAAGACCGTCCAAGACTTTCTCCCGACGGTAAGTTCAAGTTCTCCTGCCATAAGGGGCTGCCATGTTTCGGCAAGTGCTGTAGCAACGTGAATATTTTCCTTACCCCCTACGATGTCTTTCGTTTGAAGAAGACATTAGGCCTCCACTCTGAAGAGTTTCTGGAGAAATACACCCTGCGCCTTATCTTGCAGGATCAGCAGATTCCGGTAGCTTTACTCAAGATGGGAGATGACGAAAACAAGAAATGCCCCTTTGTGGCTCCGGCGGGGTGTGTCGTATATCAGGATCGGCCCTGGGCATGCCGTATGTATCCCTTAGGTCTGGCCTTCTCGAATGCTGAGACTACTAGCGAGGAGTTTTGTTTTATTGCTGACGATCAGTCGCTATGCCTTGGATTCAAAGAGGACAAGGAGTGGACGGTTAGGCAGTGGCTGGTTGATCAAGAAGTTAATATTTACAATAGAAATTCTGAAGCTTATATGCAACTCACCCTGCACAGGTCATTTCAAGAAGGAAAGGATCTGGGGCCAGCCAAGGTTGAGATGTTTTACCAGACCTGCTATAACCTGGATAGGTTTAGAAGAAACCTTTTTAATAGTAGCTTCTTAGACCGTTTTGACGTCGAAGAGGAGACAATCAATAAAATCAAAACGGACGATGTGGAATTACTGAGTTTTGGGATCAACTGGTTACGATTTGCTTTATTCGCCGAAAACACTATAAAGGTCAAAGATGAGGTTTGGGGAAAAAAGAGGAGTGAGTTAGGCCTTATTACGGAATAAGGGGAGACACGTGGGAGAAGAAAGCATATAGTATCTGTATGGTGATTTCATCCATCCTTTCACTTATCATCCAATTTAAATCTAACGCTGGCTACCTATGCAGCAAAGTAACAATTCGTCCTGTTGTATGATAGTAAGCAATTTGTTTTGAAATATACTATAGGCTTAAAATACAGGAGCCAAGTAAAACATGAAGGGGATAAATGAGACTCTCAGCAAAGGCCAAAGAAAAGCTGGAAACCAATCCGGCACAATTTGTTGAGCAAGAGATCAAGGAATTTGTGCACACAAGCCCGGATAACCGACTGTCGTTTATTAATGATTATATTATGTGGGATGAGCCGCTGGTAAGTTTTGCTGATGGTGATGACCCTATCTTCACCGAATACAAGACTATTATTTCGTCTGAGCACCTTACTCCCCGTGAGGCACTGGCTAAAGCCTATGATAAAAGCCCGGAAGATATGCCAGTGAGCCTTTCGGTGATAAGCTGGATATTACCCGCAGCGGAGGAAACCCGAAAATCAAACCGTGCCGAGGCGCGTGTTCCCAGCCGTCTCTGGTCTCATACCCGCTGGTATGGTGAGAAGTTCAATGAAAAATTACGGGCACATGTAGTAGCACTGCTCACCGATATGGGATATCTGGCCGTCGCGCCATTTTCACAGCCCTATTTCAAAATATATACCAACGAAAAGGGACCTTACTCCAATTGGTCAGAACGACACATGGCCTATGCTGCCGGCCTTGGCACCTTCAGTCTCTCCGATGGCCTTATCACCGAGCGTGGTATCGCCATTCGTTGTGGCAATGTGGTTACCAGTCTGGTACTCCCGACCAGTCCCAGGACAGCTAATAGTCCATACTCGAACTGTCTGTTCTATGTAGGGATTAACTGTCGAGGCTGCATTGACCGCTGCCCGGCCGGGGCTATAAATGAGAAGGGCCACGATAAGAATAAGTGCCAGCAGTATTTGCGTGATATTGGTTACTCGGAGGAGTCACTGAAGGATGGGTATGATAATGAGAAGGGCGTAGCTGGCTGTGGCTTATGCCAGACAAAAGTTCCATGTGAATTTCAAAACCCAACAAATAAACTGAAGAAGAAAACGGAATAACAAGAGACAAAATCAATTGCACGGAAAGCCAGATTGTGACAGTCGTCTGGACATGGTGATGGACAGCCTAACGTTTAAAAGGGAAGCTATTCTCGAGCGCTTGGGTCGCAAGCCACAATTCAACTTATGCATCGGCTGCACTCCTACTTTGTCTTTGGCTTGTGGCCAAGTGAAGGTCACTGGAAAAAGTCTCCCCGGCCAATGCGAATCTCGTCGAAGTTGGCGGGGAGTTCTAGGTATCGTCCCCTTGTATGTGGAGCTGAGGGGACGGAACAAAGAACTTTTAGTCTAGCTTTCAGCTTTGTTGCTTGATACACGGGAGAATCATAGCGCCAGATGAACTTGTCGTGCAACAATTCGATGGATTGTGTCCTTGAACAACTTAAAACAGCAGTTTGCATGCTGCCCAGTATTGACAGTTATCCGAATGCCGTGCTAGCCTGCTCTATGAAAGACAAATCTCTCGTACAAATCTACATGAATTGGGATATTGTCTCAATTGAGCTTAGTTAAGAATAGACAATGTCAGTTCCATATGCCATGGTAATTGTTAATCCCGCGGCCGGAGGTTACTCGATTCGGAGGAAGTGGCCACGGATTAGAAAGCAGTTGCGGGATATTGGTCTATCATTTGACTATGCGTATACTGAGGGAGTAGGTCATGCTATTGAGCTAGCTAGGACAGCTGCCGATAGTGGTTGCCGCTACCTTATCGCTGTTGGTGGTGATGGTACGGTGAACGAAGTAGCCAACGGCATACTTTGTTCAACCGGTTCAGGCAACACAATTCTTGGTATAGTGAGCGCTGGAACCGCGTGTAGTTTTGCACGTTCGGTGGGCATTCCTCAAGGTTATATCGATGCCTGCTCTCTTCTGACTGGCCAGAGAAGATCACTGATTGATGTTGGCGTTGTTGAGTATACGAGTGAGGGGCAATATTTACAGCGCTTTTTTGTAAATGAGGCTAGTGTGGGCTTTGGTGCTACAGTGATGAAAGCTTCACAACATTTACCCACGCACTTTGATCCTACCATCAATTATGCACTTCACGTGTTTAGGGGCCTTAGGTCCCTATTCAGCTATCGAAACAAACGCGTTGCTCTCCGTGTAGAAAATAAGGTCGAGGCTATTTGCATTTGCACAGTGGTAATGGCCAATGGATGTTATTTTGGAGGTAGGATGTATATAGCTCCACAAGCTAAGCTTGACGACGGCTTACTAGACATGGTGATTGCTGGTGATACAGGAAGACTCGAACTGCTTAAGATATGGCCGACATTATATAGAGGAAGCCATACCACACACCATAAAATCAGAGTGAAAAAGGTAACAAGGGTTACAATCCAACCCTCTGAGCCAGTTCTCGTAGAGGCTGACGGGGAACTCCTTGGAGAATGTCCAGCATCTTTCTGGGTTGTACCATCTGCTTTGACCGTTGTAGTATAGAACAAACGCCCCACACATTAGACCAAGATAACACCCCCGTTTAGATGACAAGAGATAACATTCTGGCTTTATGTGACCTTACCTAATGGATTGGGCCTTGATCATAGACGAACAGGACGACGCTATTAGACAAACCCATCAAGGTCGGTCCTCCTATATCAACTACGAGCCTTTACGTTGAACCTTTAATGTCAATCCATCCAAGTCGACGATTTCCACATTCTCATCAACCTCTATGTTGTCATCAACCGACTTAGCATTCCAGTATTCTCCCTCAACGAAGATGACTCCAATAGGTGTGAGTGGTTCCACTACTCTACCTTGTACACCTATCATACCCTCTCGCCCAGTCACTTTTTTCCTACGGAAACTAGTTATCACAGCGATATGTATTATGAACACAAAGATACCACCCATTATCATTATGGTAATCGTAACCGGTAAAGGGATTCGTATTCCTAAAAACTTCAATACTAGTATGACTACCACTAATACCGCAGCTTCGTCTAGCAGTAACACTAGAACTTTACCCCAGTCCGTAATGGTCCTTTTTATGAACTCTGTATCAATTTTCTTGCGCATCAAATTAATTACACACCGCCGGGAAGAATCAATTTCCTGATGCTATCTGTGATTATAGCTTATTTGCAATTTGATTGGCCAAGGCTAACCTTCATTGTTTTTACATGATGTGCCCGAATAGGTGGAACCTCTATGTCACATTCTGACGGTTTGTTACATTCGGGTTTCCCAGAGTTCTTGGCGAACGTCTGATTTGTTGCTAGGCTGCCTAACATACGAAATAGGAAGGTGCCATGGCCAAGAAACTCTATCGCAGTCAAACTGATCGGATGATATGGGGTGTATGCGGTGGTCTGGCAAAGTACTTTGACATAGACCCCGTTATTGTTCGGGTAATCGCCGTAGTGTCCATATTTGTCACCGGAATAAGTATCATAGCTTACATAGTAATGGCTATCGTTGTTCCTTTG
>SDBT01012463.1_pt1 | contig 13655 bp, 12 predicted proteins | sample 2277101 | NCBI WGS metagenome assembly SDBT01 (sample SAMN10404973, study PRJNA504765) | marine sediment metagenome | isolation source: marine sediment core GS10_PC15, 103 cmbsf | place: Arctic Ocean: Southern Knipovich Ridge | collected 2010
CAAATAATTCTAATTTATCTTTAGATACATTTGATTTAAATTATACTTTTGTAGAAGCTAATCCTGATAAGTGTTGGTATAGTAATGATTCAGGTGTGGCAAATTCTTCATATGTGAATATGGAAATTAATTGGACTGATTTGACAGGTGTTGAAGGAGACAGAAACAGGACTGTTTATTGTAATGATACAACTAATAATCTAAATTCTACAATTGTATTTTTTACAATTGATACAATTAATCCAAATGTAAATATAACTTATCCAGTAAATAATACAGATTATGAAAGCACAGGAATTCCTATAAATTATACAAGAAGTGATTCTGGAAGTGGTATTGATGCTTGCTGGTATCATAATGATACAAACACAGTTAATACAACTTTAACAAATTGTGTAAATATTTCAGGAGTTACTTGGTCTGTAGGTGTTCATAATGTTACAATATGGGTTAATGATTCTTCTAATAATATTAACTCAAGTTATGTTAATTTCTCAATTAGTGCAGCAGCAAACACTGCCCCAAACATCAGCTATATTAAATCAATAAATGACACACTTCCAACAGAAGAAGGTTCTAAGGCAATTGAATTTACAATAACTATGAATGATACAGAGGGGGTTGATGATTTAAATGATACAAGTGTTTATGCAAACTTCACAAAAATAGGAGAAGAAACAAGAGCAAACTCAAGTTGTGTGGAAATTTCTGATGAAAATACTTCAACAGAACAAAACTACTCTTGTACAATAGATATCTGGTATTGGGATGGATATGGAGATTGGAATATTTCTGTTTATGGAGAAGATGCTTCAGGATTAGCTACATCAAACAATACAGAAACATTTCAAATTAGTGAATTGCAAGGAATCAAAATCAGCCCTGCTACAATTACTTGGCCTACTGTAAATCCAGGAAATATAGATGTAACTTCAAACCAAAATACCACAGTAAATAATACAGGGAATTATAATTTCACAAACATATCTGTAATAGGAGTACATCTTTATGCTTCAACAACAGATTTTTTAGAAATAGCAAACTTCACAGCTTGCATAAATAAAACTACAGCAGACATATGTAATAACGGAAATTCTCTTATAAATGGTAGTGCCCAGCAAATAACTACAGCTAATGTAAGTGTTGGAAACTTATCATTAGGAGGAGGAATAGCTCAAGAAATAGTTTATTATTGTATAAATAAAGTTCCTACAGGCCTTGCTTCACAAGCATATAGCACCTCAGAAACAGGAAGTAAAGCTTGGACAATAACTGTTGAAATTATATTTATATTTACTACTCAACTTAACAAGAAAAAGAAGAAAAAGAAAAAATCAGGGATTAAACAAAAAATACAGATTAAACAAGATAATCTAATTATTGCTATAGATTCTATAACAAAAGAACTTAAAGAACAATATTCAGAAAACAAAGAGCAAATACTTAGATTATTAATTAAAGAGGCAAAACAAAAACACAAACTAACAAACAAACAAATAACTAAGTTAATTAAGATAAAACCAGAAATACCAGTAACAATCTTTTCTAAGAAACTAGGAGCATTAGAAACAATAACTAAGTATATGAAAGAGAATTTGAGCATGAATTATCACCAAATTGCTGAAATATTAAACAGAGATGACAGAACAATTTGGACATCTTATAATAAAGCTAAAACTAAACAATCTAAACCAATAAAGATAAAAAAGACATCTATGTTAATGCCACTGTCAATCTTTAAGAACAAGAAACTAACAATACTTGAATCTATTATAATCTATCTAAAACAAAAACAAATGAGGTATAGTGAGATAGCTAAATTACTTAACAGAGACCAGAGAAACATCTGGACAACTTATTCAAGAGCAGTGAGAAAACTAAATCTTTAAAAACATAAACACACTTATTAACAAATGAAAAAAGAGATAGATAAAAAAGGGATTTATATTTTAATATCTTTAATATTTACTATTTTACTAATTTCCACAGTTTCTGCAGAAGGTTTTTGGGATTGGTTTAAAAAAACAATTACAGGAAAAGCAAGCACGACCCCAACTTTTAATACCTCTATAACCTTTGTAGGAATAGAGCCTATATCAAATATAAAAGTATGGAATGCTACTTTAACTGGAGGAGCAGTCACCCCAGTAGAATTAGGTTTTCTAAATATAAGTTTTAATGTTTCAATAACAGATGAGGATGGGGCAGGTGATATAAATGATAGTAGTGTGAAAGTAGAATTTGCTTTTGGATCTGCTGAGACAAAACAAAACACTACTGCCTGTTCTAAAATTAGTGGGGGCGGGGAAAGCAATGCATCAACTCAAAATTATTCTTGTTCTATAGCAATGGTTTATTATGATGCCCCTGGCGCCTGGCAAATAAATGTAAGTGCCACTGATTTAGGAAATAAAACTTATTATGAAAACTCAAGTATGAATTTTACATATGCTCTATTAGAAGGAATTGCAATTAGTCCTGCCACTATTACTTGGCCTGATACAAGCCCAGGAAGCATAGATGTAACTTCAAACCAAAACACTACAGTAAATAATACAGGAAATTTTAATTGCACTAATCTATCAGTTACAGGAGTGCATCTTTACGGTGCAACAACACATTTCTTAGAAATAGCAAACTTCACAAGTAGTATAAATAGTACTACAGCAGATACATGCAATAATGGGAATACTCTTATAAATGGAACTGCCCAGCAAATATCTGTAGCTAATGTAAGTGCTGGGAACTTATCCCTGGGGGGCGGAGTAGCTCAAGAAATAATTTATTATTGTATAGATGAAGTTCCTACAGGGCTTCCTTCACAAGCATATAGCACCTCAGAAGCAGGAAGTAAAGCTTGGACAATTACAATGGCTTAAAATGATAAAAAAAATAAATATCCTAATAATAAGTGTACTAATTTTATCAATTAGTTTTGTTTCTGCAGTAGCTATAGGCCTCCCTTATTGGGAAGGAAATCCTTTTGTTATATCCCCAGGGCAAACTGGAACAGTTAATTTAATTATTCAAAACATGGTCGGAGAAGGAGATATTACAATAAAAGCAGAAATAGTACAAGAAAATGAAATTGCAAGTTTAGAAGAAGATGAGTACTTTATCCCAATATCAAAAGATGCTCAAGTCCCAATTAAAATAACAATTCCTTCTAATGCAACACTAAATACAACTTACAAAGTAAAAGTTTCCTTTAAAACAATAACTCCAAGTTCTGAAGGAGGAGTAACTATGGGAATTGGTATAGTCTCAACTTTTGACGTATTAGTTAAAGAAGGAGTAAAAGAACAACCTAAAGAAAAACTAGGAACAAAAACTTGGATAATTATTGGTATAATAATCTTAATAATAATTATAGCAATTGTTTTAAAAAAACAAAAATTAAAGAAAATTTTTAAATAATGCAACAGGCACACTTTTCTTTTCAAAAATATTTTATTACATTTTTAAATCATCTAATAGTTCTTTAAGCTTCTCATCTCTATAACTAAGGTTTCATAGGATATTAATACATGTTCTAAAGATAAGCTGTTTAATTTCTGACATTAACAAATTTTAAATACATGCTTTCTTTTTTTAATTTATGAAAAAGAGTGTTAATCTATTATTATTCCTAATAATCTTATCAACAACATTAGTAAATGCTCTATTTATAACAGGAGAAGTGGTTACTGGAGAGGTAATTACAGGAAAAGCAACAACCCACCAATTTAATGCTACCATAGTTATTGGTGATATTACAGCCCCAACAATAACTTTAATCTCTCCAGCAGATGCATTTCTTTCAACAAATACTGCATATAATTTTACATTTAATGTTTCCAGCACAGGAACTGTTTCAAATTGTAGTCTGATTTTAGATGGGAATATTATTAATACCATGACCAGCGTAAGCAAGGCTCCTTCAACTATGGGAATGTACAATTCTTCTTTAGCTGTTGGCACTCATACTTGGAGTATAAATTGTACTAATAATGCAAACAACATAGGAAATAGTTTAACAAGAACTTTAATAATCACTACTATAGTCCCAACAACAACTGTTTCAGGAGGAGGGGGTGGTGGAGGAACTGGAATAATTTCTTTAAGCATAGATGCGCTTTCTCCGATATTTCTCTATGAAACAGGAAAAATAGAAATCCCAATAATTATTAACAATGACGGACAAACCACCTTTAATAATGTTATTTTAACAGGCTCTGTTTTAGAAAATGGTGTTGTAACTGACACAAATATGGAATTTAGTGAAGATTTCTTTCCTTATATTGGCCCTCTACAAAAAAAAGAGGTTACCCTTATAGTAGATATTTCTATTGAAAACTTAGATAAAGAGGTTATAATAACTGCGACTTCAACAAGTCCAAAATATGAAACTTCTGAAAAAGTGATTCTTAATTTTGTTGGGGAAGACATAATTGCAATTAGAAAAATGCTAACCTTTCTTGAAAATATGATTGTAGAAAATCCAGAATGTTTTGAACTAAAAGAAATGATTAATGAAGCAAGAGCCTTATTTGTGAGTGGAGATTTTAGTCAAGCTATTTTAAAAGCAAATGATGCAGTAGAAGCATGTAACATTTTAATTTCTAAAATAGAAGAAACAGAACTTGCAGAAAGAAAAATAGATAAAAATACATTATTTTACTCAGTAATAGGGCTTATAATCTGTATTGTTTTGATTATAATCTTTAATTTATATAAAAAGTTTAGGAAAAGAAAAAAAGGTTAAGGATTCTAAGAAAAATACTAAACTCAAAAGACTCACTAAAACCCTCCTTTAAATAACTAAACTATACAAACAAATCTAAAGCTCTTCATCTCATTATACTTCTTAGAGATATTAATTCTAAAGAAAACGAATATTTAAAATAAAAATGCTCTCGACAGGACTCGAACCTGCGACCCCTTGCTTAGAAGGCAAGTGCTCTATCCAACTGAGCTACGAGAGCATAAAAAAACTAAAAAAAATCAATATTTAAAAGTATGTTTTTTTAATATCTCTTCTTACTTTAAGGTTATGCATTTCTCTTCTTTAAAGCTTTAAGATTATAAAAATATTGATATGATTAATCACATAAAAAAAGTTTAATTAATAATTTCTAAAAAATCCCTTTTTCTTTAACAGCCACCTATTCTTAGTTTTACTAACATGAGGGCTATTCTCTTTATGTCTTCTCCAGATAAAAAAAACCCCCACACCTAAGATTAACAAAAAAAGAACATAAAAAGTCATTTTCTCTTTAATCCCATCAATAATAACTCCTCCTAAAGTTTTTGATTTACCTAAAACAACAGATCTTCTAACAAAATTATCTAAATCAGAAGAAAACGCAAAATAAATAAAATAAACCCCTGCTAAATCATAAGGTAATTTCATTAAAACACTTCTTTCAGCCACCCCTTCTACTAAAAAACTATCTGTAATTCTTCTTATTTCAACTCCTTCCCTATCAACAAGCCAAATTTCTATACTAATTTCCTTTCCAATTAAATTTTCATCATTTAAAGAATAATTTATATTCAATTCTTGTTTCTTCTGAATCAAATCTTTAATTTCCACACTTTCTAAACCTGGAATAGTTATATTAACTTCCTGCGTATTTTCCCCTTCATCACAATCTATTTTTAATTCCCCAGAATAATCTCCTGCACCAATCTCTTCAGGAACATTTAAATTAAAATTAAAATCAACATTTTCTCCAGGAGCAATTCCTTCAATCTGGTCTAAATAAATCCAAGAACTAATATATCCTTTAGCAATTAATCTACAATTATTTAAAAACTTGCTTCCAACATTTTTTACATTTAAAAACAAACTTTTTTCATCTCCTCCATGAGCAATAATTTCTCCTATTTGTGTCACCTGCATTCTCCCAGTTAGTTCACCAGGAAAATATCCTCCTCCACCGCCACCAGAGCTTCCTCCATTACTTGGAGGAGTAGAGCTTGAAGTATCAACACTAAAACTTGAATTAGCATGATTCTTATTTCCAGCTGAATCATTAACATAAAAATTAAAAACAAAATTAGCATCAGCACTAACTCCAAAACTTGTAAGATTATCAGAACAAGTCACTGAACTATTAACTACTTCTAAACTTGCTCCTTGATAAACATTATACCAACAACTATCTAAATTATTATCAGAAACACTCCAGGACGCAGAAATTGTTCTACTTGTCCTTTTTCCACTTGGTTCAGAAACACTAATCTCAGGATTAACAGTATCAATATAAAAAGTTTTATTTCCATTAACAGCAGAATTGCCAACAGAATCATTACATCTTATATTCCAAAAATATTCTGAATCACTTAAATTAAGAATAAAAGTATTAATAGAATTATTTATAGGATTTGTATTTGTTTGATTTAATCCAAAACTCCCATTAAAATCTCCCCATAGTTCACAAGAATCTAAATCAACATCTGTAGGAGTATAATTAAAATTAATATTTTCCTGATAATTTAAATATTCATTAATTGGAAAATATAAAACAATTGATGGAGCACCAATTTGAACATCAAAACCTGCACTATCATTTGATTCTTCTCCAAAAGAATCATTTGCATAAATATTAACAACATAACTGCCATCTCCAGCAACATTAAAAGTTGTATTAGCACAACTAGCTAAATTAATATTCCCACCCCCATTAATATTATACCAGCAACTATCATTATTATTATCACTATCAAAAACAGAAAAATTCAATTCAATAGATTCATTATAACCATATGTTGCTCCTTGTTGTGGATAATCAAGAATTATCAACGGTGCTGTATTTGCTGTGTGATAAGTAATATTAAGATAAGGTCTTAAAGTACTATCTGTTGCATACTCTTTTGAGTAAAAATCATTAGGCCCATCTGAATCTTCTGTATAAATAACTATTGAAATATTTTTATTCCCTAAATTATAATCTTTACCAACCATGTCTGTCACTTCCCAACACCTCCAAGTATATGAAAAACTCGAATCCATTTGAACAAAAGATTCTGCAGTTAAATTACAAGCAGAAAAATTATCAAAAGTATCTCCACAAGGTTGATTATTCCAAGTTATAATTGATTCATCAAAATCAACATAAACATGACTAGCATTTATTAGTTGGGTTTTTTTAGTATTAAGAACATATAAACAAAGAGTAGCATTATCAATTGCCTGATTTTCTGGAACTCCAGAAATATTAAAATTAATATAAGTTCTGTAAATATTCTGAGTTTTTAAGGTTGAAGCTGTTCCAAAATTATTATTAACATCACTCCCCCTAACATAAGCATCTCCTAAATTATCACTATCACCTGTTTGTAACATTAAAGTTGTTTGCCCAACACTAGGTTGGTCTACAAAATAAACAACAAAACCAGTAGGTCCTCCACGGAAAATCATTAAAACACTAATTAAAACTAAACAAATAACACCTAAAATGATATATCTAATAACATCTTTTTTTTCAATTAATTCTCTAAATACCTCTTTCATCATTTTTTGTTTTTTTAACTAATATCTCCATGAGTTTTAAAGCTTGATTATCTGAGTAAAGTTCAGATTAATCCCCTCATCTTCATCTCGTCCTATGCTTATCAAATATCAATAATTATATCCTAAATCTATTTTGATTTTTTATCATAAAATCTTAATCCAACAACAAAAATAGCTAATAATCCCACAGCCATTAAAAATAAACTAATTAAAGGGTATCTTTGCCAAAAATTATTTCCTACTACTCTTTCTAAACCAACCACATTACCAGTTAAACTAACTCCTTTAAATTCAATAACATTATCACTTCCTTCAACAATCCTAATATCATAATTTCCATCAGGAGCAGTTAATCTTATTTTCTTTGTCTGCCCTTTTTCTAGAGAAATAGACGCTGTTTGGTCCTGGCTTCCAATATAAATTAATATTTTTTTGTCATAGATAGGAGCATTTCCAATATTTGTTACTATTAAATTATCCCCTTCTAATTGAATGCCTACTTTTTCTAATTCTCCAACATTAAATAAAGTTCTTGGAGCATTCACATCCTTATAATTTGCACTAATTTCCCAAGGACCTTTAACTGCATTATCAGGTAATTTAAAACTTATTTCTTTTCCAGAAAAAACAAATCCTTCTTTCACAACTTCTGTATAATAATCTTGAACAATATAATTAATCTCCCCTTCTATTTGTTTATTATTGTCGTCGTAAAGAACAATTTTAAAAATAACTTCTTCTCCTGGAACATAATTATTTCCTACTTCAATATTTAATTTCTCAGCGTAAATTAAATTTAAAGATAATATAAAAAAAATTCCAAAAATTAAACTTAATTTTGATACCTTATTTATTCTCTTTCTCATAAGATAATTAGTGAATTCTTATTTTTAAATATTACTAAGATTTTTATATATTATTTTTTAGTGTCCTATAAGCTCATAAAAGCTTTATTATCTAAATGGTTTAAGTCACACAAATCTACACCACCAATTTTTAACTTGCTCATCTTCAGAGCTAATAATACCATAAGATTTTAGAAAATTAAATAAAAGAAAAAACATCAAGAAAAATTATTTTCCTTTATGAAACTTAGTGTTAAACCATTCTTTTCCTCTAAACAATAAATCATCAAGCCCTTTTATTTGCGCATGTCTTTTCCAAACCAAAACCACAGCACCTACAAGAACTAATAAGAAAACAATATAAGCAATAAACCTTCCACTACCAGCTCCAATCACTCCCCCAGTTATTCCTGCTCCTGACTCTTCTCCCCCAATAACTTCTCCAGTTATTGATCCTTCTCCTGCAACAACAGTTACATCAATAATCTTAGATTCGCTTATTGCACCAGTACATTTTACTATTAATTCTTTAGAATAATCTCCTGCATCTGTTCCTACTGGAACACTTACTTTATATTTTATATCAACTTCTTTTGTTTTATCTAATTGTTCAATTTTTTCTTCTGAAGAAATCCAATTCTCATTGGATATATCACAATTTAACTGATATTTTCCTACATTTACAATATGCAATTCTGCTTCTTCACTGCTTCCTGCAGAAACAAGAACTTTATCTTGTCCTGATAATTCTAAATTCTTGCCTTCCTCTCTTGTAGTTTCCGAAGATGAACTTGAACTTGAGCTTTCTTCTTCCTCTTCTTCTTCCTCTTCTACTTCAACACAACTTCCACTTGAACATTCATAACCAGAACCACAACTTCCACAATCTACGGTTCTAGAATCTCCACAGTTATCAGCAGCACTTAAATCCCCACATTCATCACCTAATCTACTACAAAAATCAGCCACAGACTCTTGAACACATGGTGCTACTACATTACAAGTTGAACTACCATCTTCATTAGCATCATACCAATATCCCCCACCATCAGTCTCACAAGAACCAGCATCTTCACACCAGTCTAAATGTTCAGAACCACAATTTCCAACACATTCTTGTCCAACAACCTCATCAATACATTCTTCACAAGTTTCTGCACATCCTGTTACTCCTACTTCACAATCAGGAATATCAGTACAAGTTTGATTAATAATATCAGTCCAAGTTCCTCCAGCAGTTTCACAATCTAGTTGAGCAGTATAACTTAAATCACTACACTCTTGTCCAACAACCTCATCAATACATTCTTCACAAGTTTCTGCACATCCTGTTACTCCTACTTCACAATCAGGAATATCAGTACAAGTTTGATTAATAATATCAGTCCAAGTTCCTCCTGCACCCACACAATCTTCTTCAGTAACATGATCCCCAAGAATAGCATACCCAGTAGGAGAAGGCCTAAGCACTAATACAATTGCAGCTAAGCCTGCAAAAACTAAAACAATGACTAAATATTTTGCTGCATCCCCTTTTTCCATATCGTTTATAAGTTTTTTCCCTTTTTAAATATTTCTGTAATCCTCAACTAATTAAACAATCATTCTCTTAAAACTCAATTCTAAATCCATCATCTCCAAAGCTTTAAATATTATTAAAATTATTAATTTATATAAAACAAAAAATGAAAATTCCAATAATTTTTTTAGGAACAAGCCAGGCAATTCCAACAGCAACAAGAAACCATACTGCAATCTTATTAAGATATAAAAATGAAAATATTCTAATTGATTGTGGAGAAGGAACCCAAAGACAATTTAGAAAAGCAAAAATCAATCCTTGCAAATTAACAAGGATTTTAATTACTCATTGGCATGGAGACCACATCTTAGGATTACCAGGATTATTTCAAAGTTTAGTTTTAAATGGTTATAGAAAAACCTTGCATATTTATGGCCCAAAAGGAACAAAAAAATACATTAAAGAACTTTCAAAATTCTTTCCAATAAAAAAATTAAAAATGAAAACTAAAGAAGTTAAAGGAAAATTTCTCAACACCCCTGATTTTGAAATTTCAGCATTGCCTCTTCAACACGGGTGTCCTTGTAATGGATATGTATTTAAAGAAAAACATAAAATAAGAATTGATAAGATTAAATTAAAAAAATTAAAAATAAAAGACAGGTCAAAAATAGCTCAACTTGCAAAAGGAAAGCTTATTAAGATTAATAAAAAAATCATAACTCCTTCTCAATTAACATATAAACAACCAAGTAGAAAAATTGCTTTTATTCTTGATACAAAACTCACTTCTAATGCAAATAAGCTTGCACAAAATTCTAAACTTCTTATAACAGAAGCAACTTATTCAAAAAACCAAAAAGATCTTGCTAAAAAATATGGACATTTAACTGCAGAACAAGCAGCAAAAATAGCAAAAAAAGCAAAGGTAAAAAAATTAATTCTAACTCATATCAGTCAAAGATACGAATTTAAAGAAAAGATTTTACTTAAAGAAGCAAAAAAAATCTTTCCTAACACAACAATTGCAGAAGATTTAATGAAAGTTGAAGTTTAATTAAATATTTCCTAACAAATATGCTTTATCTTACTTTTAGACTAACCTAAAATTGCAGGATTAAAATCAGGTTCAAGTAAAGAACCAGTCACAGGGGGAAAATCTGCAAAATCTTTTCTATACCCGCTTCCATCCTTTGTTTCATAAAAGTCACAAGTCTTTCCCCTACATGCCTCCTCTGAGGAAATATAACAATGAACATCACCAACATTAATACAAGAGTCTATAACTCCTCCAAAAGAGATATTTCTAGATTCCATTATAAAAAACCAAAAAAGACTTGTTTAAAAAGGTTTACATAATAAAATATATCAAACCCCTAGCTACATTTAATTATTCAAGAACTTCAACCGTGCGAATCTAAACAGGTTAAACGCTCAATCCTCTTATTTAGCCATACTTGCAGGAGAAATAAAGATTATTGTATCTCCTCTTAAAAAGGTCAATCCCAAATTCCTCTTATTTTCTCCGTCTGCAATTTCTTTTGCATTATCTAATACTATATTTATATGTATGTCAAACGCTAAAAGAGTTCCAACCATTTGTCTACTATTTTTCAACTGCACCAAAACTTCTTTGCCTTTAGAGTTGTTTAAGACATCAAGCGGCCTTTCAATTCCACCAACCATAAAGTGTTTTTGTGAATTTAGTTTAAAAAGTTTTGTATAACTCATAAATATTCAATATCCTTAATTTATAAGACTTAAAGTTATTTAGATGATAAGCTTAAAAAACTGTTATACATAACTTAAAATTACAATGAGATATTAATTAAAACTATCAATAAACAAAAACTAATAAGTTATAAGAATAAGAGTTATACAGATGAGAAAAAAGCCATACAAAACCCTTCTCTAAAGATTTCATAAGATAAGAGATTCCAAATGAACAAAAAACAAAACCAAACATTTATATACAAATTTTCCTCTCAAAATTTATGAAATTAGGAAGAAAAATATCTGGAGGAAAATATAAAAAATTTAGAAAAAAGAAAAAACACTCTCTTAGAGGTTACACTAGAAAAGTCAAGCTTGGAGAAAAAAAACAAAAAATAATTAGGGAAAAAGGCGGGAATAAGAAAACCACTCTTCTTTCAGAAAACTTTGCTAATATAATTGATCCAGAAACTAAAAAAGCAAAAAAAACAAAAATCACAAATGTTTTAGAAACCCCAAGTAATCGCTTTCTTGCAAGACAAAATATTCTTGTTAAAGGTGCAATAATTGAAACAGAACTTGGAAAAGCAAAAATAACAAATCGCCCAAGTCAAGAAGGAATGGTGCAGGGAATTTTGGTAAAAACATAAAATAATTCCCAAATAAAATGGATAAAATCTTAGAAGAAAGAATTTTTGATTTGGATCAAGCAATAAAAGATATAGCAGAGATAAATTCTATAGTAAAGGAGCAAGAAACAATGAGCACTGCTAATGCATATATGGGCTTGGCAGTTTATAGAAATTTATGTAAAATACAAGGTTATTTTGAAATTACTGATTCAAATTCTTGTGGAGATATAACTAAAGCAAGAGTAGATGAAGTTTTAAAAAAATATGAAGCTAAATTCGCATCTTCAATTAAACAAGCATTAAACAATCCTATTTTAGAAACAAGATAAAATGCAAAGCCAAAAATCCCATACTCTATTGCATTAATTGGGCTTTTTAAGTTTAATAAAGTTTAAAACTATTTAATTCCTTAGGTAACGTATGAAAATAAAAATCTGAAAGCGAGCTGTTTTAGTTAAAGAAAAAACAGCTTAATTCCTTTTTCTAGCATCTATATATTTATTAATTCCCTGCCCCCAGAACCCGACCATTCTTGCATGTACTCTTTCATCATAAGGATTTTCTCTAATCATCTGGCTTAACTCACTCCTCTCTCTTGTTGACTGCTCCATCACCTTAAGAAGACGTGGATATTCATCATCCACTTTTCTTAAACTTTTAATAATTGAATTTGGATTATTTAAAAAATTATTCTGCCATAAAACCTTTCTCTGAAATTTAGAATACTCAAAACTAGCTAAATACATTGCACCTAAATAATCCTCAGAAGCCCCGTGTAAAAAAAGTGCATTTTCAATAGTAGGATTTTTTCTAAGTCTTCGTAAATGCTCAATAAGGTATTCTCTTCTAGCAATATCCTTAGAAACCATGGCTGGAACTAAATACTGATCTGTAACTAAAAATGTCCCAATAGCTGATAATACTATGCCTGCTATAAAAGATAGAGTTCTCCCCCTTTTTTTCATATATATAAAAAAACAACTTGATTTATATAATTAACTCACTCTAACTTAACAATACAAGCCCAACCAAAACCTTAAAAACCCTCCCTCGTAACATTTATAAAGGTTACTAAATCCTTATAAATACCAATGGAAGCTGTTAAAAAATGTCCTGAATGTGGGGGAATTAATTTAACTTGGGATGAACAACGGGGAGAAGTTTTCTGTAATGATTGTGGAACAGTTGTTGAAGAAAAAATGGTTGATACTTCCCAAGAACTTCAAGGAAGTTTTGATTCTGGAGAGAAAAAAGGAAGGGGCGGAGCTCCATTATCAATGCAAAAATTTGACAAAGGATTAACAACAAATGTTGGAGAAATCTCAGATATTTATAGATTAGATTCAAGTGCAACAAGAAAATTCTTAAGATTAAAAAAATGGCAGGAAAGAGTTTCTACATCTATAGAAAGAAACTTAAGACTTGCAATGGCTGAATTAAGAAGA
>SDBT01012464.1_pt1 | contig 13655 bp, 12 predicted proteins | sample 2277101 | NCBI WGS metagenome assembly SDBT01 (sample SAMN10404973, study PRJNA504765) | marine sediment metagenome | isolation source: marine sediment core GS10_PC15, 103 cmbsf | place: Arctic Ocean: Southern Knipovich Ridge | collected 2010
ATGTAGCGCGATACCTCGAGCCCGGCGCGCAGGATCTCGTCCTTCTCCGCGTGGTACCGCTCCTTGCCCTCGGTGATGATCCGGTTGACCTGGCCGGACGAGATGTCGATCCCGAACTCCAGGAGTTGCTCCAGGATCAACGGCTGGGTCACGTGCGCATGGTAGTACTGATACAGCATGAAGCTGATCAGCATCGGACCGAAGTGACCACCGGCCAACTCCACCGGAAGCGTCCCCACGATCTGGTCGCCCGAAGGCGTCTCCCACCGCATGAGGCGGTACAGGGTGTTGTGCGGCCGAATCACGAGATCCTGAACCGTGAAATCCTGATAGCCCTTGAACCGGCTCCCCCCCGGCACGTTGTCGGGAGAGACGACGACGGTCTCGTGGATCTCCAGCTTCCGGGTCTTGCGCCTCTTGGATGATCCACCGCGCTTCTTCCGCTTTCGCTTCCGCTTGTTCCTGGCGGACTTGTCCTCGAGCGCGGACGGCTTGATCTTCGGCCGGGGCTTAAGCCCCTTCAGCCTGGCGATCTCATCCTTCAGTACCTGGATCTGCTCCTTCAGCAGCAAACAGATCTCCAACAAGGTGTCCACGAGGGGCGTACGCTCTTCCTCGGGAACCTCGGGTATCTTTGCAATCCTCTGAGATCCGTCCCAACCCATGAGCCGATCGAAGCACAGATCGGCCCCTGTGTCTAGCGAAATCGTCAGCGATGCCCGAACTTATTGAGAAGTTACGGATTTCTGCCTTTTCTAGAGGGGGAACTTCAGTCTAGCTATTGTCCCTTCGTGCGACTCATTGGTTATTTTTGGGTAACCTATGGATTTTGTTGCGCATTTCTTCTGCCTCGCCGCCGCGATGAGAAGCTGAGAAATAAAAAATTCTTCTTGACTACCCTTTGCCTGCTCTGGTATAATGACCCAAATTATGGCGCATATGAAGAAGCATATGAAATTGACTCCTAACGTGGAGAATTATTGAGGCATGGGGAATCCTCTGATTCCTCAGATCATATAGGGTATTGGCTGACAAATCAGACAGGAAAGTGAGGTAAGCGGATCATGAAGAGAACAATGCAGAAAAAGAACAAAACGATGTTGCTTGTTGCTCTGTTGGTGGGCATGTTGGCGGCGCTGGCTTCTGGTTGTTTAGGCTCTCAGCCAGATGTGGACCCAGGCTTAACAAACGAGCGCGAAGCAGATCCTGAATTGTCGGATTTTGGTTCGATGTCCTCTGCTCTCACCAAGGGAGAAGGCGGTCAAAACGGTGACAAGGAATACTGTAATGACGGACCTGACACATGCGTATCAGGGGAAGGTGACTGCGATTCCGACATACAATGCATAGGCCCGTTGGTTTGTGGTATAGATAATGGTGCTCGATTTGGGATGCCGGGCGATTACTGGGACGTCTGCTGGCCCGTTCATTGTGAAAATGGATTGTGGGACGACTTGTTAGACGAGACCAGCACAGACTGTGGTGGGCCCTGCGGATCTTGTGATTGTGGGGGTGGATCGAGCGGAGATAAAAACTTTTGCACCAATCTGTGCCCATGCAGTGGTGGCGAAGGCGATTGCGACGCAAACTACCAGTGCGCTGGAAGTCTGGTGTGTGGTGTCGACAATGGTGCTCGCTTTGGGATGCCGGACGATTACTGGGACGTCTGCTGGCCCGCTCATTGTGAAAATGGATTGTGGGACGACTTGTTAGATGAGACCAGCACAGACTGTGGTGGGCCCTGCGGATCTTGTAGTTGTGGGGGTGGATCGAGCGGAGATAATAACTTTTGCACCAACCTATGTCCGTGCAATAGCGGTGAGGGTGACTGCGACACCAACTTCCAGTGCTCTGGAACTCTGGTGTGTGGTGCCGACAACGGTGCTCGCTTTGGGATGCCGGGCGATTACTACGACGTGTGCTGGCCCACTCATTGTGAAAATGGATTGTGGGACGACTTGTTAGACGAGACCAGCACAGACTGTGGTGGACCCTGCGGATCCTGTGAGTGTGGGGGGGGATCTAACGGAGATACTGACTTTTGCACCAACCTGTGCCCGTGCAGTAGTGGCGAAGGCGATTGCGACGCCAACTATCAGTGCTCTGGAGCTCTTCTGGTGTGTGGCACCGACAACGGTTCCTATTTTGGCATGCCGGGCGATCACTACGACGTTTGCTGGCCAGATCATTGCGAGAATGGCACCCAGGATGGCGGCGAGTCCAGCATCGACTGTGGTGGTCCGTGTGGCTGCGAAGACGAATTATGGTGCAATGGATTGGAACAGTGTGTAGGTGGAACATGCGTGCTAGCAGAGCGCGACTGTTCTGATGGCAATCCTTGTACCATGGATACGTGCAACGAGGCTGCCAACACTTGCGATTCCATACAAATGAGTGACGGCACGCCCTGCGACGACGGGATGTTCTGCATCATCGGCGAGATGTGCACGGCGGGTGTGTGCGGGGTAGGAGAGGCGAATATGTGCAACGATGGCAATATGTGCACGTCGGATTCTTGCGACGAATTGGTTGACGCTTGCATGAGCACTTCAGTGCCTGACGGCACGGCCTGCGACGACGGGCTGTTCTGTACGGTTGGAGAGATATGCGCGGGCGGGTCTTGCGGAGGCGGCCTTCCAATGAACTGCTCAGACGGAAATGAGTGCACGGTGGACTCCTGTGACGAGGGGGGGGGCTGTGTCAACGATGCATCTGCTGCGGATGGAAGCCTTTGCGACGATGGGTTGTTCTGCAACGGAACGGACACGTGTGACGCTGGAACCTGCTCCATTCACTCCGGCAACCCGTGTCCTGTTATCTGTGACGAGGTCAATGACGAGTGCAATTGACGTGTTCCTGATTGATCCATCTCGCTTCGTACTGGCACTCACCTGATGCCTGCAGTCCTTGGCTTTTGGGGGCCTTTCTGAAAACATCCTGTTCGTTCCATGCCGAGCCAGGAGTGAGGTGGCTCTGCGGGTGAACTACACAGGTCATGCCTGATGAGTCTCGTGTCTTCCCTTGCTAGATGGCTTCGCAGGAAGGTTTTGGCTCGCCGGGTCCTGACACTGGCTGCACACGTGGCGTTGTACGCGGCGGTCTTCCTGGGCGTCTTTCTGCTGCGCTTCGACTTCTCGTTTCCCGAGCAGTTCCAGAAGCAAATCATCGTCGGCCTTGCGGCGATAGTCATTCTGAGGACCGCGGCAGGGCTGGTATTCCGCATCTACGGCGGTGTGCTCAAGTACGCCGGCATCAAGGACCTCGTTGATATCGTCAAGGCGATGACCATCGCCTCCGCCGCCTTCGTGGTGGTGATCGTGCTGTTCGGTTTCCGCAACTTCCCGTGTTCCATCATCGCCATCGACTGGCTGGGCTCCATCATGCTGATCGGCGGCCTGCGTTTCGGGCTCAGGTTGGTACGGGAGTCCATGACCGCGGGCCAGTACGACGCCCAGCGAAAGCGCGTGATCATCCTGGGGGCCGGCGACGCGGGCGAGGCGCTGGTGCGTGACCTGCAGCGCACCTACCGGGACCGGTACGAGGTGGTGGGATTCCTGGACGACAACCGGTCCAAGCGGGGTCTTCGCATCCACGACGTGCGCGTGCTCGGGCCCATGCGGGATGCGGGGTGCGGCGTAGAGAATGGGTATCGGGTTTTGAGCGAAACGCACCGTGGGGTATACTGGAGGCGAGAGGAGTCGCCATGAAGCTGAAAGTCGTGTTGGAGCCGAGCGCAGATGGAGGTTTCACTGTCTATGTTCCTGCGCTTCCCGGGTGCATCAGCGAAGGCGACACCAGGGAGGAGGCGCTGGCCAACATCCGCGAGGCCATGCAGCTCTACCTCGAGCCCACCGAGGATGATGGCCTGACAGCAGAGCAGGCCGAGGTCGTGGAGCTGTCCCTTTGACCGACATCCCCAGCCTGTCCTACCTCCGGATCATCAGGGCGTTGCAGCGGAGGGCTTTACGCTCTCCCGCTGAGCGACGGGGCTTACTCCCATGGCGAAGGTGATTTTGGAGCGCGTTCTGTCGGTCTACCCGCAGGCCGAGAGGGCGCGCGCAGTCTATCTGGGGGTGGGCCCCCAGAATCGGGTTAAGGGAATCGATTGAGGACATCTGGAGGGAGTGGGCGACAAAGCCTGAGTGATGACCGGTTGTTTACGTTGTAAATAGCTATCTGAGAGGTATTTACAAAATGGTTAATTCGGTTCTAAAAAACAGAGTTCTTATGATAACTGGTGGCACTGGCACTTTCGGTGGTGCAGTGCTTCAGCGCCTGTTTGAAAGTGATGTCAGCGAAATACGTATTTTCTCGCGCGACGAAAAAAAGCAGGATGATATGAGGCGTAAATATAGTAGCCATAAAATTCGCTACTATCTCGGAGACGTGCGCAACGAAGGTAGTTTAGCTGATGCTATTACGTCTGTTGATTACGTTTTCCATGCAGCAGCCCTAAAACAAGTACCATCTTGTGAATTCTTCCCAATGGAGGCAGTTCGAACAAACTCAATTGGCACTGACAACATGTTGAACGCAGCGATTTCCAAGAAAGTAAAGCGGGTAATAGTGCTGTCAACGGACAAGGCGGTCTACCCCATCAACGCCATGGGCATTTCCAAGGCCATGATGGAGAAGATCGCCATCGCCAAGGCCCGCGTATCCGGCCAGCAGACCATCATATGCTGTACTCGCTACGGTAACGTCATGGCCAGCCGGGGCTCGGTAGTACCTTTATTCATCCAGCAAATTCAAGCAGGCAAACCACTCACCGTGACCGACCCGAACATGACCCGCTTCACGATGGACATCAACGGCGCAGTGGACCTGGTGCTATGGGCCTTCGAGCATGGCAACCCGGGTGACATTTTCGTACAGAAGGCACCCGCGGCCACTATCGAGACCCTGGCCATGGCAATCAAAAAGTTGTTCAACGCCGGCAACCCAATCCAGATCATCGGCACCCGCCACGGCGAGAAGCTCTACGAAACCCTGCTCACCCGCGAGGAGATGGCCGTCGCCGAGGACATGGGCGACTACTACCGCGTGCCTGCCGACCAGCGCGATCTGAACTACGAACTCTACTTTGACAAGGGCAAGAACGAACTCTCGGTCAAGGACGACTACAACTCCCACAACACCCGCCGGCTCTCGGTCGACGAGATGGCCGCCATGCTGGAGAAGCTGGACATCGTCCAGCGCGCGCTCGACGGAGAGAAGATCAATGATTGAAGGCAGTCGCTCCGTACTCGTTACCGGCGCCATGGGCTTCATCGGCCAGAACCTGGTTGTGGCCCTCAATCGCCGGGAGGATGTCGAAATCCTCACCTGCGATTTGGAGAACCAGGCCACCGACCTAGAGCGCATGGCGGCGAAGGCCGACGTAGTCTTCCACTTGGCCGGCGTGAACCGACCCAAGGATCCCAAGGAGTTTGCGGAGGGCAATACCGAGTTGACCCAATGGCTCTGCACGGCCCTGAGGCAGGCCGGCCGCAAGGCGACCCTGGTCTTGTCGTCCTCGATCCAGGCCGACCTCGACACACCCTACGGCCTTTCGAAGAAGGCCGCGGAAGAGGCAGTGTTCGCCTACGCGGCGGAGGGCGGGGCCGCGGTCCACGTGTTCCGGTTGCCCAACGTGTTCGGCAAGTGGTGCAGGCCCAACTACAACTCCGCGGTTGCCACCTTCTGCCATAACATCGCGTGCGGCCTGCCCATCCAGATCAACAACACGGCCAGCGCGCTTGAACTGGTCTACGTGGACGATGTCGTACGCGCCTTCCTGGCCATCCTCGACGGCACCATCCCGCAGGGAGATGGCCGATTCCGAATCGTTGAACCCGTATTCAAGACCACCGTGGGGGCCATGGCCGCGCTGATCCGCTCCTTCGCCGAGAGCCGCAAGAACCTGAGCATCCCGGACATGGCCGACCAGTTCACGCGGGTGCTGTACGCGACCTACGTGAGCTACCTGCCCGAGGACGGCTTCGCATACCGGCTGGAGAAGCGCGAGGACCAGCGCGGGGCGCTCGCCGAGATGCTAAAGTCGCCCCACATCGGACAGCTCTTCGTCTCTACCACCAAACCGGGCATCACCCGGGGCAACCACTACCACGACACCAAGGTCGAGAAGTTCATCGTGGTCAGCGGCGAGGCCGTCATCCGCTTCGAGCACATCATGACCGGAGCCCGGATCGATGTGCCCGTATCGGGTAGCGAGATGAAGGTGGTGGATATCCCGCCCGGCTACACCCACCACATCGAGAACGTCGGCCAGACCGACATGGTGGTGCTCTTCTGGGCGGACGAGCTCTTCGACCAGGCAGCGCCGGACACGTACTTCCAGGAGGTCAGCCGTGGATAAAATGAAGGTCATGACCGTGCTGGGGACCCGGCCCGAGATCATCCGCCTGTCCCGGGTCATCGCCAGGCTCGACCAGTACATGGAACACGTCCTGGTCCACACCGGCCAGAACCACGACTACGAGCTAAACCAGATCTTCTTCGAGGACCTAGAGATACGGCAGCCTGATTACTTCCTGGACGCTCACGGCGACACGCCTGCCGACACTGTGGCCAAGGTGATTTCGTCAGTTGACCAGGTGCTCGGAAAGGAAAAACCGGAAGCCATGCTAATCCTGGGCGACACCAACAGCAGCTTGGCGGCCTACCCGGCCAAGCGGCGTAAAATCCCGGTGTTCCACATGGAGGCGGGCAACCGCTGCTTCGACGAACGGGTGCCCGAAGAGATCAACCGCCGCATAGTTGACCACATCTCCGACATCAACATGCCCTACAGCGACATCTCCCGGGAGTACCTGCTGCGCGAGGGCATCCCACCCGATCGCATCATCAAGACCGGCAGCCCGATGATGGAGGTCATCCAGCACTACCTGCCCAAGATCCAAACATCGAAGATCCTGGAAAAGCTCGGACTCGAAGAACAAAAATACTTTCTGGTGAGCTGCCACCGGGAGGAGAACGTCGACTCGGACAACTTCGAGCGCTTCGTGGCGTTGCTGGACGAGCTGGCCAGGGGGTACAATAAGCCCATCGTGGTCTCGACCCACCCCAGGACGCGGAAGAAGCTGGAGGCGCTGAAGGGGGTTGATCTCAGCGAGCTGGTGCAGTTCCAGAAGCCGTTCTGCTTCTCGGACTACGTGCATCTGCAGCTCCACGCGAAGGCGGTGCTCTCGGACAGCGGGACCCTCACCGAGGAGGCCTCGATCCTGAACTTCCAGGCGCTGAACATCCGCGAGGCGCACGAGCGTCCGGAGGGGATGGAGGAGGCGGCCGTGATAATGACAGGTATTCGCTGGAAGCGGGTTGAGCAGGGGCTTGCGTTTATTGAAGGGCAGGCTAGTGGGCAACAGAGAACGCTACAAATCGTTTCCGATTACCAAGCGCCAAATGTCTCGGAGAAGGTTCTTCGCATCATCCTTTCCTATGTGGACTATGTACACAGTACCGTTTGGCGGGATAGGCCAGCACAGTGACTTGGACGCATTATGCAAAGCGCTTTGCTTGCCTTGAGATTGAAAACTAAGTGGCAAGGATTTTAATACATTCGCTGGTTTTTTCACCGGACGGCGTCTCGACCGCTTACCTGTATACGGATCTGGCTGTAGAGTTGAAAAAACTCGGCCATTCCGTCTCTGTGCTGACGACGACGCCGCACTTCAATGTGCTACCGGGATCTTCGGTCAGACAGCCACTGCAACGCAAGCTAGGACGTTGGCTGTATTACAGCGAGTGCGAAGGGATACCGGTCTGGCACATCGCAATGCCTCAGAAGTCATCTGACGTCTCGACTAGGCTGCTGAACATGGTTGTGTTCCATCTCGGCGCGATTTTGTTTTCTCTGGGAAACGCCCAGAAATATGACGTCGTTCTTTCACCTTCGCCCCCACTGACAATTGGTGCTGTCTCCTGGCTTGTGGCCAAGCGACACCGGGCCAAGGCGATATACAACGTACAGGAGATATATCCGGATTTTGCTATAAAACTGGGATTAATTAGAAATCCAGCGATGATATGGGGCCTGAAGAAGCTAGAGTCATTCGTATACGAAAAGAGCGATCGCATTGTTGTCATCGGGGAAAAATTTCGCGACATCATTTTGGCTCGCAGCGTTTCCGCCGACAAGGTAATCACAATACCGAATTCCGTTGATCTGGGACTTTATTACCCTTTGCAGCGTGACAATGCCTTTGCTCGGGAGCATGGATTAGTCGGTCGGTTCGTCGTTATGTATGCTGGGAACATAGGGTTCTTCCAGCACTGGGAACCGATGCTTTTTGCCGCACAGACCCTGGGTCCGAAAGTGCTGTTCGTTGTGATCGGGAACGGTGTGCGACGAGACTGGCTGGCTGGCGAGATCAGCCGCCGAAGCCTTAAGAATGTGCTTCTGCTCGACTATCAACCGCGGGAGCGCATGGCCGAGATCAACGCAAGCTGTGATGTGGCGACGATACTGATGGATTCGAAAGTTGCAGATGAAGGTTTCCCATCCAAGATCTTAACGACCATGGCTTGCGACAAGCCGACTATAGTCTATTGTCCAGAGCGCTCAGAACTCGTCAGGATTGTCCGCGAGTCAGGGTGTGGTAGATGGGTGCATGACGGCAAAATGGAAGAGTATTGCGAGGCAGTGAGAACCTACCAGGACGACCCGTTGCGCAGGGAAACCGAAGGTGCATTAGGGCGGGCGTTTGTGGAAAAACGCTATTCTCGCCAAATTGTTGCCAGGCACTATCACGAGATGATTAAGGACCTGGTCGGCTCTCCAATCCGGTCAAAACGGCAAAAAGGCCACCAGTGGTGAAAGTCTTGGTGACAGGCCTTGATGGATTTATAGGCAAGGCGGTCTATCGATGGCTCCGTCGGGCGGGCTGGGAAGTTGTTGGTTTTTCGGTCGGACCCTTGGCGGGACGGACGCCCCTCGTCCACCGATGCTCGGTAACAGACTTTGATGCAGTAAAAGAGGTCTTCGCCCAGGAACGACCTCAAGCGTGCATTCACCTGGCAAACTTGGCGCACGCAGACGTTCATCCCGGAGATGAACCGATGATTAGGCATGTGAATGTTGATGGAACATTGAATGTTGCTCGGGCTGCAGCAGCGGTTGGTGTCGAAAAGTTACTGTATTTCAGCAGTGCCAAGGTGTACGGGGAAAGCACCTCGGCTGCAGGAATCGACGAGGATCAGCCCCCAAATCCGGTCGGGATCTACTCGAGGCTGAAACTTGAAGCCGAGCAGGCATTGCAGGAGTTGGGGAAGAAGGGCGACATCGGTGTCGCTTTCGTTAGGCCGGTGGCTGTATTCGGACCAAGTGACAGCAGGAGCAACTACGCACGTTTGATCCGCGCGGCTCGACGGGGGATCTTTCCGGTAGTGGATGGCGGCCGCGCACGGAGAAGCGTCGTATACCTGGATCGTGTAGCTGCTCGCGTAGCGCAAATCATCGGCCCAAAATTCAAGGCTGGACATGCTTACGTGCTCAGCGACGGTGCATTTGAAGTCAGGGAAATCCTCAAAGCGATTCGACGGGTTACGGGATTTGCATTGTTTCCATCCATTCCTACTTTGGCTGCACGGGCTGCCGGCACAGCGGTTGATAAGATTTGGAAGCTCGCTACCGGAAGGGATGGCCCCGCGCTGAAGGCGCTGGCCAGGTTGACCGAGAACTTTGTCGTCCGGGCACACAGATATGATTTTGAATTCGGCGCGTTGCCCCCGTTTGATCTCAATCAGGCCATGGAAGAAACTTGCAAACCCTGTCATCGAGGGCTCGATCGACTCGAGTAGATGGCCGCCTTGGTTCCTATACTTGCTGTATAGGTTATTGCTTACGTAACCTTGGACCTTGGCGAGACGCATTACGCTCAAGCGTGAGTTCCAAAGATGAGGATTCATCGAGGAGGGTGATTTCTTGGCTACCAGCGAAAAAAAAGGTTGCGCGCTTATCGTCGTCGCACATCCGGATGACGAGATCTTGGGGTGTGGAGCTACCGCGGCGGCTCTTGTGGCTTCAGGCTGGGAAGTACAGGCCTGCATCCTTTCGGGTCATGCGGATGCGAGGAGGGATCGACCAGAGGTTCCAGAGTTGAAGCGCGATACCGTGCAGGCGCAAGACATCTTGGGGATGAAACCTCCGATTCTCGGTTCTTTCCCAAACATCAAGTTCAACACCGTTCCCCACCTGGAGTTGGTCCAGTTCGTGGAGGGGGCAATCGATCAAAACGGAGTAGATGTTATCTTCACGCATCACCCGGGAGACCTCAACAACGATCACACCCAGACATCGCTGGCCTGCCAGGCTGCCGCCCGGCTTTTCCAGCGCCGCACGGGGATCCCACCCCTGAGAGCACTCTACTTCATAGAAATACTGTCATCCACGGATTGGGCCTTCACCTCGGCCGGGGAGCCTTTCCGGCCGGACACTTTTGTTGCCATCGGTCCATTCCTAGAGAAGAAAATCGAAGCTCTGCGCGCCTACAAGGGAATCCTCCGCGAGTTTCCTCATCCCAGGAGTGAAGAGATCCTACGTGGTCTTGCTGCACTTCGCGGAGGACAGTCAGGCATGGAGTATGCCGAGGCGTTCCAGACGGCTTTTCGCGCCTTCCGTGAGGCAAGTGAGTGTTTTTGAAAATGTACAGGTCTGTCGGCAAACGCATTTTCGACATCGCCTCCTCTTCTGCTGTCGTTTTGGTGTTGAGCCCTTTTCTCGGGATAACTGCATTGTCGATTCGACTCGAGGATGGAGGACCCGCACTCTTTCGACAGAGAAGGATTGGACGTGGTGGGCGTAATTTCACCTTGTTGAAGTTCAGGAGCATGCCAGTCCAGACTCAAGACGTACCTTCCGGCCAAGCCCAGTTGGTTACAATCACCAGGGTCGGTAGAATCATCCGCAGGACCAACCTCGATGAAATACCCCAATTGCTCAATATCCTCAAAGGCGACATGAGCGTCGTCGGACCGAGGCCCGCATTGTCATCCCAGGACGAGCTCTTGAAGATCCGCCGCGAAAATGGTGCCATGGATTGCAAGCCCGGTCTCACCGGGTTGGCGCAAATCAACTCCTACGACGGGATGTCCGAGACGCAAAAGGCCCAGTGGGACGGCAAGTATGCCAGGAGCGTTTCCTTTTTACAGGACATGAAGATCATCCTAGGTACCCTTCGATACCTGATGAAATCGCCGCCAGTATACTGAAAGGATTCGCATGAAAACCGGGTTCGTCACTTGTGTACAACTGGGTCTGGACTGCATGGAAGCAATCTATTCGGTCGGGGGCCGTCTCGATCTGGTGCTTACGCTGAGAGACAATCTGGCAGTGAATAAATCCGGTCGGATCTTCGTGGACGAATTCTGCCGAGACCATGACATAGAAGTCTTCAAGCTCAGAAATATCAACGAAGATGCCGCAGTCGCGAAACTTCGAGCCGCGAACCTGGATTGGCTGTTCATCATCGGATGGTCCCAGATTGCCGGGCCTGGAGCTTTGGATAGTCCGAAGTACGGAGTGCTCGGTATACATCCAACGCTGCTGCCAAAGGGGCGAGGGAGAGCGGCAATACCATGGGCTATCCTCAAAGGTCTTCGCAAGACGGGCGTTACTCTATTCAAGCTTGATGAAGGAGTTGACACAGGCCCCATCGTTGAGCAGATCGAGTTGCCCATCGCGGATGATGAAACTGCGACATCTCTATATGAAAGGGTCTGCAAGGCGCACCAGACCCTGATCCGAAAAGTATGTCCTCGGCTTTTAGAGGGCAGCATAATAATGACTCCACAGGATGAGTCCATGGCAACCGAATGGCCGGGGCGGTGTCCGGAGGATGGGCTGATTCTACCAACCATGAGTGTCGATGAGGTGGACAGGCTTGTTCGTGCGACTACGCGTCCATACCCGGGCGCTTTTTTGGTAGAACCAGACAGGATTGTGCGGGTTTGGAGCGGGAGAACAATAAGAGGTGAGAGCAAAACCACGGAAGGTGCTTTTCAGATTCAGTTTACTGACGGAGTTTTCGAAGCTCACGACTATCAATTCGACACTGACGCAGTAAAGGTTCCATAAGATAAATCGCTGAATACCTCCACCGCCGGGTGGCTGCGCGCCGGATGATCATCCTGGCCACCCACGTAGTGCTCTATGCCGCGGCCTTCGCGGCCGCCTTCCTGATGCGCTTCGACTTCACCCTGCCCGAATCCCAGCGCCTGCATTTCTGGGTGGGCCTGGGGTTGGTGGTGGCGCTGCGGACGGCGGCGGGGTTCCCGTTCCGGCTCTACGGCGGGGTGCTGAAGTACGCCGGCATAGAGGATTTTATCGATATCCTCAAGGCCATGACCATCGCCTCGACCGCCTTCGTCGTGGTCCTGGTGCTGGCGGGCTCCCGCAACTTCCCGCGGTCGATCATCGCCATCGACTGGTTGATGTCGATCGTGCTGGTGGGCGGGCTGCGCTTTGGGCTGCGGATGGCGCGCGAGGCCCTGGCCGCGGGCGCTACCGGTGGAGTGGATATGAAGCGGGTGCTCATACTCGGCGCCGGGGACGCCCGGGAGACGCTGGCGCGGGACCTGTTGATATCCGGGCGGGACCGGTACGTTGTGGTGGGTTTTCTGGATGACGACGGGTCCAAGCAGGGGCTGCGAATACACGACGTGCCCGTGCTCGGGCCCATGCGGGATGCGGGGTGCGGCGTAGAGAATGGGTATCAGGTTTTGAGCGAAACGCACCGTGGGGTATACTGGAGGCGAGAGGAGTCGCCATGAAGCTGAAAGTCGTGTTGGAGCCGAGCTCAGATGGAGGTTTCACGGTCTATGTGCCTGCGCTTCCCGGGTGCATCAGCGAAGGCGACACCAGGGAGGAGGCGCTGGCCAACATCCGCGAGGCCATGCAGCTCTACCTCGAGCCCACCGGGGATTATGGCCCGACCGCAGAGCAGGCCGAGGTCGTGGAGCTGGCCCTTTGACCGACATCCCCGGCCTGTCCTACCTCCGGATCGTCAGGGCGTTGCAGCGCGATGGTTGGGTGGTCGTGCGTCAGCGCGGCGGCCACATCCGCCTGTAGAAGCACCTCGGGGAGCGCACCTTGAAGCTCACCATCCCGGCGCTCCGGCCCGTCAGGCGCTCGACCCTGGCGCACATCCTCAAGCGGGCCGAGATGGATGTCAGTCGCTTTCTTGCACTCTTGTGGGGGCAGGGGCGAGGTCGTGCATGGGCCGGCGTTTCCGGGTTGCGACCGGGGAAGGGTGTTCATGGGGCCGCCGGCGTGCGTAGTGCTTCGTGATTCGTGCATCGCGGCGGAGCGAAGCGGGGTCGTCCCGCATATCGTACCACCGTATCGATCTGGTGCATTCGCTAGCGGAAGAAATGTAACTTGTCCGTTGACGTTGACGTCGCCGTCGCCGTCGCCGGATTTTTGAGAAACCCAGCACAGGGACGAAGCCAATGACCGCCGACTATCCGAAACTTCACCACGAAGACCTGGACGCTTACCAGGCAGCCATCGAGTTCCTGGCCATCTCCGCCAAGCTCGTGGACCAGTACCCGCGCGGCTATGCCTCGATGGCCGATCAACTGAAAAGAGCATCTCTTTCCATTCCCTTGAACATCGCGGAGGGCTACGGAAAACGCGGGGAAAAGGACCGGTCACG
>SDBT01012465.1_pt1 | contig 13655 bp, 9 predicted proteins | sample 2277101 | NCBI WGS metagenome assembly SDBT01 (sample SAMN10404973, study PRJNA504765) | marine sediment metagenome | isolation source: marine sediment core GS10_PC15, 103 cmbsf | place: Arctic Ocean: Southern Knipovich Ridge | collected 2010
GACGAAGGATTAACTCTGTTAATCCGGATTTTTCTTTTGGGTTTTTCTGTATAAATTGATCAAAAGCCAAGGTTAATGGAACACTCATAGGATCAGCTTCTCCCCATATAGGATTTATCTGCCTTAAATCATAAACAAAATCCTTTAATTTCCGTTTTAATTGTATATCCAGCCCAGAATCAGGTATAAGCGGTAGAAGCGCATCAATCATCTTATTTACATCAACTCCTTTTTCATTTGCTGCCACCTTTTCGTTAACTGCCTTACGGAAAGAGCTGTATATTTTGTATAATTTCATTCTTTCCTTTGGATACTCTTCTAATAGCTCTGCGAACTCGCCATTTAATTGATAGCTGATATGACGTTTTTCAACTTCTAATGCCCTTTCTCTGATCATCTGTTTTAACTGATTTACATCTGGGATAGGACCTGTTTTTACCTCTTCTAGATGGCGGTCAACCAATACAGAAGCAGCTACTTGTACGGTATCAACTTTATTGCCGTCCTTATCGATATAGAATTTGACATTTCCTAATTTTACAATTGCCCGGCCTTTTTCATCAAAGTCTTCAGCTTCGTCGAAATCAGTTTTGCTGATAAGCTGACCTGTTTCCGGATTCAGGAAATTAAATTTGCCATTCTTTTTTTGTATGCGAAACATGCCATTTTTTATGCCATATGCAACCTTTAACCATTCTTCTTTAAAAATTAATTCTCCGTTTTCTTTTGAGATAAAATTAAATTGTTTTCCGCGCATCACCATAGCCACTCTTCCTTCAAAAAGGCTGACCATGTCAAAGGCTTCATTAAGGGGGTATAGCAATTTACCTTCGTGAACAAGCGTGAATTTTACTTTGCCGTCAACATTTACCTTGATTATGGCACCATTATCATACTCGATATAACGTCTCCACTCATATCTGTCTAACGCGGTTAAGCCATTGAAATCTATGTCGACTTTATATGCCTCGGCAATTTTGGCTAATCTTAAATATAATTTATCTTTAAGATAGCCGAGTCCAGAGCTTAGCTTCGCCTGTCTTACAACTGCTTTTGTTTCCAGAAGAACAGCTTGCCAGTTAAGCGCCTCATGTTCTTTTATTGCAGTAAGCTCCTCTATTAATTTATCAAGGGTTTTCTTATCTTCATTCTTACCTTCTGCCCCTAAGTCTTTAGCAAAAACAGTCAATTCATTAGACAGATTTATGATAAATGCAACATATAATTCATAAGTTTCCGGCGGTGTGACCCTTTCAATAATCTGGGGTACTTCCTGTGCCTTCTTAAAGGCAGCAACTTCTTCAGCGGAACCGGGGAATAATTCGCCATCACGAGTGAAAAAGTGCGGTTCTCCTTTTATTCCTACCACAGCCATAGCCTTCCTTTCCATCGGAACCGGGCTGTTTTTGAGCTGCCACAGGCGGAATAAACTTATCCCATCAAACCATTCATCCGCTTTAACCGGGTACATTATACGGTTATCAGGATCAATAACATTGAATTTCCCATTCCATTTTATAACTCTTAATCCCCATTCATTCTCCTTGTATACCTCACCGCCCATTTTTTCAAAAGTTTTCAGGCTCTGAAATTTAAACTCTTTACCTTCCTGAATCGCCTCTCTGATTATATCTCCCTCCTCTTTGACCTCCCTGTGTTTTTTCCGGCGATCTGAGATTTCTTTCTGGACAGCCCCTTCCCTCCTTTCTCTGCGCTCATCAGCCTTAATACAGATAAATACTTTTGCCTCTGCAATATTTTTCCTGAAAAGCCCAAAAGCTTTTTTGCAGTCTTGGGTATCCATACGATCCAGTTCCACAAAACATCTGGCAGCCTCATCAGGCGAAAATACATCAGATCTGGACATTATACGCTCCATTTCTCTCATCTCGTCTTGTTTTTCAGTAGCTTCAGCCTGCTCCTGAGTAAGAATATCGCTTGCATCCCCTTCGGTTTCTTTCCCATTAGCTTTCTCTTTTTCCAATTGCTCATTTAATTCTCCCATTATGCCGTTAAATTCATCATCAAAAAAAGACTCTGATTCTGTCTCTTTTTTAATCTCTTCCAGATAAACATCTATCATCTGCCTCTGAATATTTATGCTGGTTTTAACATGTTCAATTAATTTTTCATCTCTCACAGGCTGTTTTTCTAAGTCTTCAAGCTGTTTTTCAAGCTCCTGTATCCTCTCATTAACAATTCTTAAATTCCTTGCAAATACATCTTGCTGCTGTTGCTCATGAATTGGCTCTAGGGGTTTTGGGGGAAGTTTAGGAATTTCCATTTCTGTTTCTCCAAAACCATCAGCTTCCCATTCAGGAATCTGTTTTAAGCGCCCTTCAGCATCTCCACCATTCCTTGATCGGGATACAATCTCATCCCGCTTTGAACTTACGGCAAATAACTGGGCTGCCTCACCCTGATCACTTGTTGCATCAGATATACCACTAAGTGATTCTTCAGAGGTGTCGGAAGGCGACTTTGATGTAGGGTCTTTTTTATCAGACATTATGAGGGCAATATATAGTTTGGAGATTAATTATAATAATTTTTACAATTTTGTCAACCTTTTCTTCATTATAAAACATACTCTAAAAGCTGCCACCATTTAATAACCTCATCTTTAGGAGTATTCTAGAGCGGTAATCTGGCAAGCTTTTTTCTGAAATCAGTCATTGTTCCACTATTTTCTACTATAAAATCGGGTTTTGGCGGATGTGTTTGGTTTTTTACCCGTATCTCATATGTTTCCGGAGAAATATCATCCCTCCCCTGTATGCGTTTACTTGCCAATTCAGAGTCAGATTCAATAAGAAGTATTTTGTCACAAAGCGCAGGCATATCAAGCTCTTCCCAAAGGGCGGCTATTATGATTATTGGTGTGTTCTTTCTGTGAAAATGATGAATTTCATTTTTAATCTTTCTTTTCAGATAAGGATGCATGATCTGATTGAGCCGTTTTAATGCAATTTTGGCCTCTTCCGGTTCTGAGGCATTAAATACAATTTTGCCGAGTTTTACGCGATTTATTGTATCGTCCTGATTTAATATTTCCTCCCCGAATTCCCGCACCACTGCTTTCCAGGCATTGGTATAAGGGCGATAAAGGTGATGTACCATGCTGTCTGCATCTAAAATTTTCCACTTCTTCTGCTCAAAAAACTGAGCTGCCGTGTGTTTACCTGAACCGCTGATGCCTGTTATTCCTAGTATCATATTTCGAATTGTGGGCCGAATTGTGGGCCATGTCGTGGTTCGTATAGTGGTTACCACCATTCGGTCCACTATTCGGTTATTTAGAACATTTTCAAATCCTTAAAAGCCTGCTTAAAGGTAAGCATAGAATTTCGGTAAATTTTTTCATCAATCTGATAATTGATCTGGTGGGCAATATTGTTGCGTATTTTATGTGCAGCCCATACTTTATTGATGTGTTTAAAAAGCTTGGAGGACTTTTTTAATTTAGTACCTAAATTACCTCGATACCCAAGTAGGAACAAGGCATGGTCGAGCAATTTATCCGCATCCATAATGGCATGTTTCATGTCTTTCTGGCGAATAATCTCTTTCCAGTTTTTTTGGATTTTTTGTTTTTCTTTTTGCGAAACCTTGCGCCGCATACGCCTGTATATTACATACAGTACTATCAGCACATCTACAATTATAAAAACTGCCAGTAAGATCAGAAAAATTTTCATTTTTGTTTTTGTTTTAGACCCCCTCCGTCACACCTTCGCTAAAGCTTCGGTGTGTCGGCTCCCCCTTATATAAGGGGGAGATTGTTTGTTTTTTATTTTGCTATTTAGCACGGCGAACATGGTGCGAGACCATGTCGGAAAGCAGGCCTTTTAGGCTAGTTGAGTCCTGCATGTTACGGTCATTCAGATATTTATCCTGAAAGCGGGCCAAAGCTAGTTCCGCCTTTTTAGGCTTAGCAACATTTTTCAGGTCAAAATGCGATCCGGATATAACCCTTAAGGTCATATTCCCATAACGGAGGATAGTAGACCAAAATCCCTTGATCTCATATGAAGCACCTTCAATATCCTCAAATCCCACACGGGCGGAAAGATTGTTGAAAATCCCATTCCATTCAATGATAATTATGTTCATGTTAGTGATAAGCCAGGCATCGCTATACCAGTCGATCAACACGTATAAAAAGCGTGAAAGAGCCAATAACGACCAAATTAAGGCAACCCAGAAAAAAGCACTAGTGCTAAAACCGATTAAATACAATGCCCACGGAAGAAGAATGCCAAAAAAAACTACTTCCAGCATAGGCTTTGTTATTTCTGTCCAATGCTTATGCACCACATAGAGGATCTCTTCCCCTTTTTCAAGGTGCTTGTTGAAAATAAATTTATTGAAAAGCATTTTTTTGTTTTTGTATTCATTTAGATTATTGCAAAAATAAAAAAACTTGTAAATAATTTAAATAGCCATTAAGCTTGGAAAGCATTTTATTAGGCTAAGCATATGCGAAAGAAAATTTTAAAAAAAAGCGATAAAAGGAGGCCTTTGAAAGAAATTGGGCTTTTTTTGGCAGATATTCTCTACAATGCGGTCATTATCATTGTTTTAGTGGTATTGATACGCAGTTTTCTGATCTCACCTTTTCGTGTGATTGGCTCATCTATGGCCGACACCCTTAAAAACAATGAATTTATTTTAATCAATAAGCTCAATTATCATCTTGGCGAACCAAAACGCGGTGATCCGATCGTCTTCCTTCCTCCTATTACCAATAAATACTCCGAAAAATTCGAAGAATCTTTAATGACTGACAGTAATGGCAATGGAATGCTTGATATAAGTGAGCTGACAACCAAAAAAAATGTGTTTTACTGCCAAAATCCATGGATACAGAAGATGTGGTTTTGTAAGGACAGGGTAGATCCTGGTGATCTGGTTTATTTCCGCCCTGTCGGAGATAAAAACGACCTGAGCTGGAGACAGGCTGAAAAGAAGGTCGTAAGCAGAGAAGAGGTTAAGCAAAAAAAGCTGGTCCTAAGCGGAATGCCTGGTCAGTCATATATGCTGAGGATTTACAACTCTTCAGGCCCTGAATACTTTGTTAAACGTGTAATCGGTATCCCGGGAGACAAAATTCGTATTGAAAATGGCCGTGTATACTTTAAAAGCAAAGATACAAATGAATTTAATGAGCTTGATGAAGTGTATTTGAATGACGAAAACCAATTCAACACTTATTTCAAAAAAAATCCTGATTTAAATGAATTTGAAGTCCCGGAGGGGCATTATTTTGTTTTAGGCGATAACCGTGGCCATAGCAATGATTCGCGTCATTGGTTTTCACCCATAGATGAACAATTTACCCCATATGTAAGCGAAGAAAATATTAGCGGTAAGGTATTGATTGTACTCTGGCCGCCAACCAATCTCCGCCTGATCTCTGCAGGAATGCTTGAGGACTGATCGATTTCTAATTGATAGCTAATTGATGAAACTGATTGATATCTCATTGACAACTGATTGACTAGTCCATTAGCAATCCATAAGAAATCCATTAGCAGTCAATTTAGAAACTCATCAGAGTAATTATCCTTGCTTTTTTGCCTGAAAAATGATAAAATATTAAGATAATAAAAACACATGTTATGGAAGACGCAAAACCATATGTCACCAAAGCTAATCCTACACAGGCAGAAACAGCCTCTAAACAGAGTGTTGCGCAAAAAAGCGAAAAAAATATGGATGAAGCGGTAAAAATCAGCATTATTATTCCTACCAACGCCTACTTTATGTCAGGCTTAAGGGATTTTACAATGAACATTGTCCGTAATATGACCGGTTTTTCAGAGCAGTGGGCTTTCCGCTTTCAGTCTGTGGTGGATGAACTTGTGAATAATGCTATTGAATTTGGATCCGCCACAGGAAAAGATGTAACCATTACATTTGTCAGCCGAAAAGGTAAAAGTATTGAAATTTTCGTAGCTGATACAGGCACTGGGCCTACCAAAAAAACTGCGCAGGAAATGACTGCTACTGTTGAGCAGGGAAAGCATATAGACCCGACCAAAATGACGTCACTCCGCGGGAGAGGCTTGACTCAAATCGTTGCCAATTGGACAGATGTTTTAGAATTCAAAGACAACCCTGAAGGCGGACTGACAATTCATGTGGTAAAATATCTGGAAGAAGGCGAACAACTTTAATCTTAAATCCTTAATCTTTAATCTATCATGGCAAAAGTACAAACCACCTTTCAAGACATTGAAGCTAACGGTAAAGCTATTAAAATAATCAGCTTTGTCGGACAGCTTGATGAAACAAATGTCGATGAAGAGGCAAAAAAAATATACCAAATTATAGATGAAATGGCTGAACCAAATCTTTTATTGGATTTTGCGGAATTAGCTTACATGAATTCAAAATCTATTGGTTATGTAACGGATTGGTATTCACGCGCATCTGCTAAAAACGGAAAAATTGCTATTATCAATGCGCGTCCGAATATTCTTGATATTCTAAAAGTGGTCGGCATTACACAAATCATCAATCTTTACGATAATATAGAAAGTGCTAAAGCCACATTTAGCGGAGAAGGTGATGAAGCACCTCAAGCACCAGCTCCTGCTGCACCTGAGGCTCCTGTTCCTGCTGTACCTGAAGCCCCTGCGGAAGCCCCGGCTGTACCTGTTCCTGCTACTCCTGAAGCCCCTGAAGCGGAAACTCCTGCTCCAGCTCCAGAAACAGAAGCTCCAGCAGCTACAGAAGAGCCTAAAGAACCGGTTGCAGTTGCTGCAGAAACACCGGCGCCAACAGAAGCACCTGCTGCTCCGGAAACTCCTCAGGAACCCACTCCTCCTGCTCCTCCGGCTGTCTAATGCTATAGAAAATAATCAATAAAAACCCTGGTGTTGCTCATCGGGGTTTTTTGGTAGAATACCGAATAGATATCTAATTGATAGCCATTGACAGCTAATTGATAGCTAATGGATATCACTTAATCACTGGAACGAATTCACCGGATTACTTGCCTGCCTGCCGGTAGGCAGGTGAGCAAGTGAAAGGTAATCCAGTGAAAAGTGAAAAGAAGTCAATTAGCAATCCATTAGAAGTCCATTAGAAATCAATCAGTACCATGTCCAAAAAAAACATCCTCATCGGTTTTCTTATACTGATGGCCTTAGTTGGCTTTATTAAAAAGGATTTCTTTTTTCAGGAACTCCCAAACAAAATCTTCGGTACCCATCGCTATGAAGATAAAGTGCTTAATATTGTTTTAAATACACCAGCCACTGATTTATCGCCATATAGCCTGGATCTGGATAATATGATACGGATCGCCAATATTTATGAAGGTTTGGTGAAATTTGACCGAAATCTTAGAATTGTTCCGGCTTTAGCAGTATCCTGGGGTAATATCGACCCAACCACTTGGGAATTCAAACTAAGAAAAGGAGTGATGTTTCATGACAACACACTTTTTGACACCCAAAGTGTTTTAGATAGCTACAACAATGCTCAAAAAATGGATGGAAGCCAGATCAAAAGCGTGCTTAGCACTATAAAAGAGATTAAAAAAATAGATGATCATACAATTCAGGTGATTACCAATGAGCCGGATCCTCTCATTTTATCCAAACTGACAAAATTCCATATCAGCGAACCTGAAAATATCGGAACAGGTCCTTATAAAATCAATGAATGGACCAAAGGAAGCAGTCTGTCTCTTACTGCCTTTATGGACTATTGGGGCCGCAATCCTGTTTACCGTGATGTCAGCTACAAGGTAACCAAAAACAAAAACCAGCGGCAATCCGACTTTGAAGAAAGGCTGATTGACATTCTCGTGGCTGTACCAAGAGATCAGGCACTTGAACTCCCTAAAGAACAAGTTAAAACCAGCTACAGCCTGGAAGTGAATTTTCTGATGTTTAAGCTTGATGACAAATTACTATCAGACCGTTCAATAAGAGAGGCAATCCTCACCTTGTTTGATCCAATTAAAATCGAAGAAATAGGGAATAATTTTGTGAGGCAGGTTTCGCAATTTGTAGCGCCTGGGGTATATGGGTTTAACCCCGGCATTCCCATGCTCGAATTCAGTGAAGATGAAAGGGCGAAAGACCTTTTTGGCGAACAGCGTAAAAAGATCACCCTGGATTACCTTGATACCTATCGTACACTGGCCAATTATTTAGGAAAACAACTCCGTGAAGCCGGCTTTTTAGTTAAAGACAATCCAATTCCGCCTGGAGAGCTTTTAGAGCGCATAAAAACTAATGAATCTCAGCTTTTCATAATCGGCTGGCAGGCGGAAAACGGGGATGCCGGAGACTTTTTGGATAACTTTATCCACAGCAAAGGAGAATTCAACAGCGGCAGGTATAAAAACGCAGTGGTAGATGCTCTGATTGAAAAAAGCCGACAGGAACTGGATCCGGAAAAGCGCCTCAAGACCCTCCAGAAAATCATGGAAATGGTCAACAAAGACCTTATCGGCATTCCCCTGTTTGAATCATCCCGCCTGTATGCGGTTAAGAAAGGAATTAAGTGGGAACCAAGGCTGGATGGATTAGTACTAGCTGTAGATGTAAAATAATTTTTTACTTAGTTCTTAGTCCTTAGTTCTTTTTCGTTGTACACATAAAAATTTTATGATATGGTAAACTTTAGTGGTTAAATTTTAAATTCACAAGTTATGGCTTCTCCCAAATACCAAAGTCCGAAAGGTGTTCACGATGTAATGCCGGACGATCATCTGTATTTTTCATTCATTAAAAAGGTGGTACGTCACCGCTGCCGCGAAGCTGGTTTCAGGCGCATATCAACTCCTATTTTCGAGGATCTGGATGTTTTTGTGCATAGCCTGGGGGATACCACGGATATTGTGGAAAAAGAGATGTTTACGTTTGAAAGCAAAAGCGGTAAAAAACTTGCCTTGAGGCCGGAGGGAACGGCAGGAGTTGTACGCGCTTATCTGCAACACGGTATGCAGCAACTTCCGCAACCCGTAGAACTGTATTACATCGAACCTTTTTTCCGCTACAGCCGTCCGCAAAAAGGCCGTTACCGCCAATTCCACCAGTTCGGCTTTGAGATCATAGGGGAATCAGACCCGGCTATCGATGCTCAGGTGATCTATCTTTCCCATAAAATCAACCAGGATCTGGGCGTTGCGGATCGTTTGAGTTTACAGCTGAACACCATCGGATCGTCCGAAGACCGAAAACAGTTCAAAGAAGATCTGATTAATTTTTATACAGGTAAAGAGCGAAGTTTGTGTGCGGACTGCCAGAAGCGCATGCACAGAAACCCTTTAAGGCTCCTCGACTGCAAAGAGGAAGACTGCCAAATTCTGGCTTCTATGGCACCTAAATTTGCTAACGTAATGGGTCAGGAAAGCAAAGAACATTATGGCCAAGTTAAAGAGTTTTTAGATGAGCTTAAGGTGCCTTACACCGAAAACCCATATCTTGTACGTGGTTTGGATTACTATACTCATACCGTGTACGAATTCTGGAGCCAGAAAGACGGCGCACAGAATGCCACAGGAGGAGGAGGCCGTTATGATGGCCTGGTGGAAATGTTCGGAGGCCAGCCAACGCCTGCCATGGGCTATGCAGCCGGTATGGAGCGCACCATTGAGTATATGAAAGAAGCTGGTATCAGGCCACCTAACAAAGACCGGATCCATGTATTTGTGGCCCAGCTTGGCCATATTGCCAAAAAACGCTCCCTTTCGCTTCTGAATGAGATGCGTGAACGGGGAATCAATGTGGTGGGTTCTGCCGGAAAAGACTCCATCAAATCCCAGATGAGAGTGGCTGACCGCCTTAATGCTAAATATTCCATGATCCTCGGGCAAATCGAGGTGCAGGAAGGCACCATTATCCTAAGAAACATGGATAAAGGCAGTCAGGAAACTCTGCCTATGAAAGGAATTGTAGATGTTGTAGAAAAAAAGATTGGTGGAGATAAATTGGATAAAAGGAATATGTGGGAAGAATAAATTCAATGACCAATTAGCCAATGACCAATGACCAATTAAAGGTTTACGGAATTATGGGTCATCCTGTTGCCCATTCGCTCAGCCCTGCAATGCACAATGCGGCTATTAAACATTTAAAGCTGGATGCGGAATATAAATTATTCGACATCGACCCCGATGACCCGGAAAATCTGGCTAATTTTTGCTATGAAACTGATCTTAAAAACATCGGAGGATTCAGTGTGACTATGCCATACAAACTGGAAATCATGACTTATATGGATAATTATGATCCGGTTTCTAGGATTATTGGTTCGGTAAATACGGTGGTAAATAAGGACAGTAAACTGTTCGGCTATAACACCGATGCTACAGGCGCTATACAGGCGATTAGGAGTAAAGCTGAAATAAACAGAAGCAAAGCTCTGGTTATGGGTGCTGGAGGCGCTGCAAGAGCTATTATTTACAGCCTTAAAGAATTCGGCGCAGATGTGCATATTTTCAACCGCACAACGGAAAAAGCTGAGGCTTTAGCAGATGAATTCGATATTGAAACTATTGAATTCCGCCATATCCCCAAAGCGAATTTTGACATTATTGTGAATGCCACACCTGTTGGATCCATGCCAAATACCGAGGAGTCATTACTCCATGCCGATCAGATCCCCCCTAATTCCGTGGTGATGGATGTCATAACCAACCCGATTGAAACCCAACTTCTGAAAGAAGCTAAAAAAGCCGGTGCCACCCCAATCAGCGGTGAACGAATGCTGCTTTATCAGGCAGTGGGACAATTTGAATTATGGTTCAACAAAAAAGCGCCTGTAAAAGTGATGGAAAAGGCGTTGTATGAGGAATTGAAGAAGCGGAAGTAGCTAACGTTTCCCACCCTCATCCCTTTTTATACGAAATATTGCCGATAACATACCAAAATCGGTATTCATACGGCAAACACTTCTTATAAAAACTAGTTAGCTGAAATATTCCTTTTCTTTTCTGGGCTAACGCCCAATTGTTTTATAAAATTTTCAAATTTCTTTTTCTTTTATTTATAAAGGGGAAATATGGATGTTTTCTCCGCCATCGCTCCGAAAACGCTTTTTTGATTAAAAGACATGAAATAGGTATACTTGGTTCAAGCCAACAATAATAATATGAGTGAAGAATTACTACAACGAGATCTTATTGAAAATCCCGAGAAAATCGGGAAATGGGATTTTTATAATATTGGTGCCACAACACTAAAAGCGCTTAAAAGACATAAAAAAATCCGTGATACAGATTATGGGATTTTAGAAAGAAAAAAACCTGATGCTTTAATCATTCAACAAAAGCAAGTTATCGCTGTAATTGAGTATAAAACTCCTAAAGAATTTAAAACTGAAGCACAAAAAAGGAAAGCGATAGAACAAGAAATTGAAGTTGCCAAAAAATTGGGAGCAAAGATTTTTATTGCAACTGACACAAAGGAAACTATTTGGGTTAATGCTTTAACTAAAAATAGAATTGGAGATGAGAACGGAAAAGAAATAAAAACATTATTTAATCCAAAAGATGAGAAAGTTGCTGAACTCATCAAAAAAATCTTTGATTCCATAAATGAACAAACTGACAACATAAAACCAAGGCAGTTTGTAAATCCGACAAATCTTGCAAAAAGTATTTGGCAAGATATTTGGTCTGTAAGTGGTGCAACTCCTGAAAATTGTCTTTATACATTCGTTGAACTTTTTATATTCAAGTATCTTAGTGATTTAGAGGTTTTGCAGGAGCCTGAAAATTTTGATTATTTGATGAATTTATACAGCAAAAGAGATGAAAGTTTTGTTTTAGAATATTACGCAAATAACATTCGCCCAAAAATCAAAGATCTATTTCCTGAAAATTTAATTGACAAAACAACTATAATCAACGGAACTATTTTTGTAAGTAAAGATCAAAAAGCAGTTAAGGGGTACAGCACAACTTTTAGGACAGTTTTAGATAAATTCAACAAATATGGAAAGCTTGAGCATATTGACTATGACTTTAAAAGTCAACTTTTTGAAAGTTTTCTAAAAGAAAGTATTAGCAAGAAAAACTGGGGTCAATTCTTTACTCCATTAAAAGTCATTCGTCCAATTATTGAAATGGCAAAAGACGATATAAAAGAAGGAGTAAAAATTTGTGATCCAGCTTGTGGTGTGGGTAAATTTCTTTTAGAACCATTGGTAACAAGATTAAATGAATTTTATAAAATAAGTAAAAGTGGCATAACTCCGAAAATTACAATCCATGGATTTGATAAAGGTTTTGATAAAGATGAACAAAAAACAATCATTTTGGCTAAAGCCAATATGTTAATTTATTTTTCAGATTTACTGAAAGATAACCCAAACCAGACTAAAGATTTTGCCAAACTCTTTAATGATAGTTTTACACTTAAGACAAATTCAATTTTAGGAACCCTGTCTGAACCAGCGGAGAACGAATACGATTTAATTTTAACAAATCCGCCGTATGTAACTAGTGGTAGCGGAAACTTAAAAGATGAGATAAAAAAAGATGGAGATTTAATTAACTATTACAAAATCAATGCAATGGGTGTGGAAGGTCTCTTTATGGAATGGATTGTTAAAGCATTAAAACCTGGAGGAAAGGCATTCATAATAATACCTGATGGAATTTTGAACCGTCAAAATGACAAAAATTTAAGAAGGTTTATTTTAGATGAATGTTATATTGACGGACTAATCTCACTTCCATTAAACACTTTTTTTACTACAAACAAAAAAACTTATATATTAGCAATTACAAAAAAAATAAATAAAAAGGACACTCAAAAAGATCCTGTATTTACCTATTTAGTAAGTGAAATTGGAGAATCAAGAAATATTTACCGTTTTGATATTGATCAAAATGATCTACAAGAAGCAGTTACACTTTATTCCTTTTTCAAGGGAAGCAAAAAAAGTTTTGAGAAAATAAACTCTGATAAAAGATGTAAATTGCAGCCATTTAGTAAATTTTTAGACAATATTGAAAAAACTTGGATTATAGACAAATGGTGGTCTGAAAAAGAAAAAATTGAATTAGGAATAGTCGAGAAAAAAGACAAAGTAACTCTCTTAGAATTTGCTTCAATAATTGAAGATGTAGGGAATTCTATTAAAGAATTTCAAGATGAGGTAAAGGAAATTTCCGAAAAAAAAAAGACTAAAATAACGTATAAACCTTTTTCACTAAACAAACTATTTGACATAGAAAGAGGTTTGTCGAAATACACAAAAAAATATGGAAATCAAAATAAAGGAAAATTTCCTGTTTTTTCTGCTTCAAATAATGCGCCTCTCACACATATAGATACTTTTGATTTTGACGGGGAACATCTTACTTGGGCCACAAATGGTTTTGCCGGCTATATTAAAATCATTTCAGGTAAATTTTCAATAAATGCAGATAGGGGGCTACTAAAGCCGAAACAAGGAAATCTAAATTCCAAATACATCAAATATAAATTAGAGCCTATTTTAAGAAATTTGGCCAAAGGCCGTAAGGGAGAGAGGGGAGAAGATGAATTTACAAAAGTTTATCCGTCAATGCTTAAGGATATTAAAATTGATTTTCCTATAAATGCTGACAATGAAATTGATATCTCTGCACAAAATGAAATAGTAGAAAAAATTATTTTTATTGAAGAGACAAAACAAAAAGT
>SDBT01012466.1_pt1 | contig 13654 bp, 14 predicted proteins | sample 2277101 | NCBI WGS metagenome assembly SDBT01 (sample SAMN10404973, study PRJNA504765) | marine sediment metagenome | isolation source: marine sediment core GS10_PC15, 103 cmbsf | place: Arctic Ocean: Southern Knipovich Ridge | collected 2010
ACTACGAGGAACTCAAACATTACCCCTAGCCCGCCAGTTTCTTCACATCTTCATCTTTCTGATCCAGGCCTTGACTTTCTTGATATCCACGTCCCTCTTCACGTGCTCGCAGAGGTTCGCGTAGTACTTGCCCGAAAGTGGGTCGAACCAGATTGACAACCCCATGTAGGTCTCGGCGATACGCGGGTATTTCTCGGACATCAAGCCACATCAACGCGCGGCACCATATCATGTTTTGGGGAGACTGATTAAAAGAAGGAAAGAATCTCGCTGAGGAGAACACGGCCGACGACCTTAGCCATGACCCCGAGCAGCACCGGGTCCATGAAGGCCCGCCTGATGATATCGGCCTGCATGTCCATGTCCCCGCCCTCGATGAGTGCGCCGATCCTTGACCCCATACCCTCCTCGTTGAACGCCCTGAACATGCGGCTCATCCTCTCGTCACCGATGCCGTTGAGTAGCCTCCTCAGGGTGAGCATGGTGGACAACTCGTGTCCGTACATTTGCCTCCACTCACGCTCATACCAGTCGAGGGATGACTGCTTTCCGCTCTCAAGGAACAGGGAGGTTGATTCCCCAGCCAGCAGTGAGCAGAGCCCCCCGATGACCACGCCGCCCGCGGTGGTTGGCTTGACCTGGCCGGCCACGTCCCCGACCAGAAGCATTCCGGGGTACACGGTCCTCTTCACCGGCCCCCCGGTGCATACCCGCCCCGCGCTGACCCGCGGGACATCCTTGATGCTGAACCTCTTCTCGATGAACTTTCTCAAAGCCAAGTGACCGTCGCTGACCTGGGAGGCTAACCCAACCCGCGCCCTGTCCCCCCCTAGCGGGGCGACCCAAGTGAAAAAGTCCTTGGAGACCTGATCGTTGAACCAGACCTCCACCATATCCTGCTCCAAATCTACGCCGCTGATGTCAACGTTGAAGCCGTTCAAAACGCCTTCCTGGCCGGTGTCGTGACCTGCCCTCGCCATGAGACGCCCCCGAGGACCCTCTGCGTTTATCAGGGCGTCAGATCGAACCGCGTAATCACCCGTCTTCAGGCCGACGACGCCCTTCTTGGTGAACACTATCTCCTTGACACGGGTCGATGTGCGCAGGTCAACGCCTGAATCAACCGCCGCGTCGGCCAGATACTCGTCAAACCCGCCCCTGTCAATGACGTGGGCTCTGGGCTTTTTGTCCCTGATCTCAAGGCAGGTGCCGTCGGCGGAGAAAAGCCTCCCGCCGACAACGGTGTTCAGGTAAAACCTGTCGTCTAGGGGGATGCCAAGCCGGTCAAACCCCTCGACGCTGATGATGCCCGCGCAGTGATCTGGGACACCTACCTTGCGGTGCTCCTCGAAAACTGTGGTGGTGTATCCTTTAGAAGAAATGACCTCGGCCGCGATTAGACCAGCTGGGCCGGCACCTATTATCGCTGCCTCGGTTTTCAAGGGGAAAAAGACCCCTATGAACGCTTGATGGTCTCGTAGTACTCGATCTCGTCGATGTCCTCAAAGTACCTGAGAAGGTCCAGTGCGACGCCCCTCTTGGCGATCTGGATGTTCTCACCGAAGAAGATCTGGTCGGGGATGCCGATCCTCAGCTTCTTCTTGGTCTTCTTGATGGCGAACTCTTTGGTCTCGATGCCAAGGAACCTGCGACCCAGTAGGGCCCTCATCTTGTCCTTGTCTTCTGTGATGTGCTCGACAACCTTGAGCTTGTACACGATCTTCCTGCCCGCCAGCGGGTGGTTGTAATCAACCTGGACCCTTCCGGCTCCGACGCTGCGGATAATGGCTGACCTTCCATCGATCTCAAGCTCTGCGCCAACGTATGGGTTGATGCCCTTGCTCCTGAGAATCCTGTATGGAACTGTCTCCATGTCATCAGGGTTCCTCTCACCGAACGCGTCAAGTGGATCGATCTCTACCTCAACGTCCTCATCGAACGCGAGTCCCGGTAGCTTGGCGTCAAGTCCACGCAGAACATAGCCGTCACCGACGATGACCAGCCTTGAACCGTAGGTCCTGTCCTCAACGAACTGGCCCTCGGTCCTTGCCGTCTCCTCGTCGCTTGTATCGAAGACCTCACCGGTCTCCACTGAGCTTCCGGTCATATCCACCATGATGAAGTCGCCCTTGTTCACGGCGTTCTCGTAGTGAACCTCTTCTTCCTCAGGCTCCTCCTCGGGCTCCTCTTCAGATGCCTCTTCCTCAACTGGCTCTTCCTCTGCCGGTGCTTCCGCCTCGACCTCTACTGTCTCTTCCTCTGGCTCTTCCTGATCCTCTTCAACGAGGACTTCGGGTTTCTCTTCATCGAACATGTTGATCACTTTGAATGTAATTTCCAAGTTTTCCTTGGATGCTACGAGTTTAACGAGGCAACAAACTTAAAAGGTTTCTATGAAAATGGACAAGATTTCCGGTAATCTGGCCATTTTTGACTGGAAAAACTAGGATATCCTGTCAAGCTGGGCCTGAACTTTATCGAGGAGGATCTTGCGTGTGAACGGCTTGCTGATATAGGCGTCAGCCTTGTCCTTCTCTTCAAGCATCATATCGACGCCTGTGCCCAGGGCGGAGAAGATGATTATCGGGATGACCCTCGTCTTTGGGCTCCTCTTCAGGGTCCTGCATACATCAAGCCCGTGTACACCAGGCATGACTGCGTCAAGGAGTATGAGGTCGATGCTTTTCTCATCGACGATCTCCAGGGCTTTCGCGCCATCCGAGGCAGTTATCACTTCAAAACCCGAGCTTTCAAGCATAATCCGCGTCATCTCTAGAATATCCAACTCATCATCGACTACAAGAACTCGTATCAATCCCACACCCAGATCAATATACATCAGAGAGTAGAAAAACCTTTCAATTAAAGTTGCCCAAATGGGGCGTTATTACGTCATTTTTTATTATTGAATCCCCAAGAATAATGTGAAATGGTCAACCGCCTGACTCGATACGCACAGATCGTCAGAATCCTGTCAAAATACGGGTTCGGGATCGTACTGGAGGAGCTCTACCCGGAGGAAAAAAGACCTGATTTCCTGAAAAAGGACTCCGAGGTAGGTTCAGATGATGTCTACAGGAGGATCAGGCTGGCCATAGAGGAGCTGGGTCCAACGTATGTGAAGCTGGGGCAGATACTCAGCGTAAGGCGGGACGTGCTACCTGCGCCCCTCATCCAGGAGCTGCTGATGCTCACGGACAACGTGAAGACCGTCCCATACGAGGATGTCCAGCAGATCATCCAGGAGACATGCGGCGAGGAGGACAAGTTCTGCATATTCGTGGACCACGAGCCCATAGCGGGGGCATCCATGAGCCAGGTCCACAGGGCAACGCTGATAGACGGGAGCCAGGTGGTCTTCAAGATCCAGCGGCCTGATATCAGGGAGCTCATCGAGGTGGACCTCATCATTCTGGAGAACCTGGCGGAGAGGGCCGAGAAATCCCTGCCGTACCTGAGGCCGTTCAACCCGAGGGGCCTCATAGAGGAGTTCAGCAAGCAGATGAGAAAGGAGCTGGACTTTGTACTGGACGGCAAGAACGCCGAGACCATAGCACTCAACATGAAGGACATGCCAGGGGTCAAGATACCCAAGATATACTGGGAGCACTCAGGGTCAAGGCTACTGGTCATGGAGTACATCGAGGGCGTAAGGGTAGATGACCTTGAGACGCTCAAGAAAAACCATGACCTGAAAAAGCTCGCGAAGGTGGGCTTTGAGGCTTACCTCAAACAGGTGTTCATAGACGGATTCTTCCACGGCGACCCACACCCTGGAAACCTCCTGGTCAACGACGAGGGCCAGATAGTCTTCCTTGATTTTGGGATGGTGGGGATACTCAGGCCCGAGAGGAGGATGGCGTACTCCAGGATATTCTTCGCGATAATCAGCAACGATATCGATATGCTCATCGACACCCTCGCTGAGCTCGGGATAAGGATCGACCCAGATGATGTCGAGAACTTCAAGGACGAGATGTACGTCATCTACAAGGAGACCGAGAACTATGAGCTGGACCAGTTCTCATTCGGGGACACCATGAACACCCTGACCGCGATACTGCATAGGTACAAGATAGTGATGCCGGGGAGCTTCATGCTCATGATAAAGGTCATCACAATGATAGGCGATGTGGGCTCACATCTGGACCCCGAGTTTGATATCATCGGGAAGACCACGCCATACCTGAACAAGCTCATAATATCGTCCATGTTCAGCGCCGAGAGCCTTGACGACGCCAGGCAGACTGTCACGCGGGAGGTGCTTGGGTTCCCCAAGGCGCTCAGGCGGTTCCTTGAGAACTTTTCAAGCGGCAGGTCAAGGATGGAGGTCACGGTACCTGAGCTCAAGGGACTGAATGATGGCGTCGAGTACATGACCCTGAAGATTGTTTACAGCATGCTGGCCGTCGGGCTCATGATAAGCGTGGCCCTCATCGCGCCCACGTGCTCCAACCCGTTTACCCAATGGCAGGGCTACCTGCTTATGGGCGGTCTAGCGGGACTCGGGTTGACCATACTCAAGCTGTTGAGCCTGAAGCCAAAGAAATAGGATTTGAGAGAAAGTGGTGGGCCTGGTGGGATTTGAACCCGCGTCCACCTGGTTATGAGCCAGGTGCTCTAGGCCAAACTGAGCTACAGGCCCGCCGTTCTCTCTAAACCTTCATCCTAGATATAAAAACTACTGCGAAACCGAAAACAAATATAAACAGGATCATGGGTTAAGAAAGGTACGTGCTCCTGTGGTGTAGCTCGGCCAAGCATTCCGGCCTTTCGAGTCGGAGAACCCGGGTTCGAATCCCGGCAGGAGCACCAATAATCATAGTATTACTTACCATAATGATCAATTATTTAGTTGCTGAGTTAGCAAATTATATATAACGTTTCTGCTACCTCATGAGAGTAGGTATTTATATTGAATATTTATCCATTGTTCACAGCCATCGTCGCGGGGGTCTTCACCTTTGCACTGTTCAAGCAGTACCGCGAGAGAAAAAAGTTCCACCAGCTCCTCTGGACCATCGCTATGCTGGCTTACGCCATCGCCGCGCTCATGGAGTTCCTGATGAACGGGGACGTGCTCGGGCCAACCGTGTGGGCGTTCAAGGTCTATTACGTTCTCTCGGCGCCGCTTGTCGGGTTGCTGGGCGCGGGGGTCATGTACCTCCTGGTTGACAAGAAGAAGGCCGATATATTCACCGGGATCATTGTCATTCTCTCGTTGATACTGATAGTCAAGGGGTTCTTACATCCCATTGACCAGGCGGTACTGGTCGAAGCGTTTGAGGGCTCACTTGGTGAGGCGTTCCACAAGGCGATCAAGGCTTACACCATGGATGTCCGCAAGTACGCCATCGGCATAAACATTATCGGAGGCCTTACGCTGATCTTTGGAGCTGTCTACAGCTTCATCAAGGACAGAAGGCGCACATACAACGCGTTCTTCGTCATCGGTGGATTGCTGCCCGCGCTGGGAGGCACCCTCATGGGCATCTTCGGTGACCCCAACCTGTTCTTCGAGTTTGAGCTCCTTGGGACAATATTCCTCTACGCGGGGTTCGTCTACAGTGACAGGTTCATCAAGGACAGGGAGGAAAAGGTAGCCGATCTCCTCTCGGCAGACCCCTGACCCCTGAATAACGATATAACAAACTGATCCCAATTACAGACCCATTATGACTGTCATCGAGATCGCCGAGGAGTTAATCAGGTTCGATACATCAGGCCCACCCACACAGGAGCAGCCCTGCGCGGAATGGATCAGGGACTTCCTTGATGACGCGGGCTTCAGGACGACGCTACAGGTGGTGGAGCCCGGCCGCGCCAACATCATTGGCAAGATAGGGGAGGACACGGAGCCAGGCCTGGTGCTCTCAGGGCACATCGATGTAGTTCTCGCGGGCGACACAGACCTATGGAAGGTCTCTGGTCCGTATGAACCGGTCACCAAGGACGGGTATCTTTTCGGCAGGGGTGCCTGCGATATGAAGGGGCCCAATGCCTGCATGCTACAGATGGCCAAGGACTATGCGAAAGAGGACTTCAAGAGGCAGCTGACCCTGGTCTTCACGGCCGGTGAGGACACGGGAGGCTGGTTCGTCAACAACGTCCTGGATGATAAGCTGGTAACGCCCGCGGAAGCAAAGTACTGCGTCATCGGGGAGCCCAGCCTCATGGAGATCATACCCGCACACAAGGGATCTGGCGGCGCGGATATCATGATCCACGGCAAGGCCGCTCATAGCAGCAAGCCGGAGCTTGGGATCAACGCTATCCAGAAGGCAGCTGACTTCCTGTACGAGCTGAGGGCGCTCCAGGAAGAGCTTGACAAGGAACAGCACCCGCTACTGGGGCCAACCACCGTGGAATGCACACTTATGGAAGGCGGTTTCAAGGCCAACATCATCCCGGATCAGGCCAAACTCACAATCAATTTCAGGTTGATACCAGTACACAAGGAACCTGAAGTATCCAAGGGGTGGTTTACTAGCATCATCGATAAACTATCGAGAAATGACCCCGAGTTCAAGGCGGAATTAACGAGCCACAGGGCATCATCCCCACTTAATGTACCCCTTGACTCCGAGATAGTGATCACATTAAAGGACATACTGGGCACTGAACCCGTCGGCGCACCATACTATACTGAGGCTGTAAGCTATACCTCTGCGGGGATTCCTGCAGTGATATGCGGACCGGGGAGCATAGATCAGGCGCACACACCTGACGAGTATATCTCACTGGAACAACTTGGTCTTGGGTATAAGACCTACAAGGAACTTGTGAAAAGAACCTGCCTTTAACCATCCTACTCTTTACTTTGATAAAAAATTCGTCGATGCAGTATTGTGGTATGATATAATTCTAATAGTTACTGTACACGGTTGAGAGTAACTATATGTGAGTAAATTGTTTCAATAATAAAGTATATTAATGGAATGAAGGGAGGAATAGTAGGCGAATAACTTGAGTGAGGTCAAATTCAATTTAAAACCCGTGTCGAAGAAGCCTTCCAGAAAGTATAGGAAAGGCAGCAAGTACGACCCGATTATCGACTATTTCATCGAAAGTGATCAAAATCTAGTCGAGGTAGACGTACCCGAGAAAGACGCGAACTATCTTAGGACACAGTTAAAGAAGAGAATTGATGCAAGAGACCTAGACGGCAAAATCGAGGTCTCGGTTGTCAATAACATCGCATACCTAGAGAAGAAGTAGACTTTCATCTACTTTCTCTATTATTTTATTTTGATTAGAACAATTAATGATAAGTAGGAAAGTTTTAGATTTCCGTTGTGGGGCAACTGAGCTTACCTGCAAGCTCATCGGCATCAGATGGACTGAGCTTTATGGTGAACAGGTATTTTGGAGTGCGTAGCTTTAGCTTTGTGTTGTCCTCGTTCTTTTTTATCGTGCATCCGGTTGCCTTTTCCGAGAGCGCGATGAACCTTTCCTTGTCAAATACTTCCACTGGCAATGATTTTCTCTCCGTGTCACCATAAACAATGATAGTTGGTTTTAATGGTTTCGTTTAGACCTCTGCGTGGTCAGGCTCCTTCACCAGCCTGATGACCAGCAGGAGGCACAGGGTCAGCAATACGCTCTGGAGGTACCAGGGGTATGCCGGGTTGTACTCGTAGATGTAGCCGCTGATGAGGCTACCCAGTGCGCTGGGTATGAACAGCATGAACCCTTGGGCGTAGCCGCCGCCTGTGACCCCCAACGGGATGCCCTGGCCGAGGCCGGCCATGATCCTGCCCCTGATGTTCCTGGGTATGCTGTCGGCGATGAGGACGCCGCTGGCGATCCAGATGAAGGCGTTGGCCAGGACCAGGACGGTGTAAACCAGTGCAGTATCCGCAAGCCCCTTTGTATAGACGAAAGCAGACATCGCGGGTATGGCGATGAGGAGAGCGACGATCATGCTCTTCTTAACGCCCCGCTTGTCAACGAAATTTCCCACATACAGGCTGATGATCACCTTGGCGATCCCACCCACAAGGGCGACTTGCCCCCACTGGAACTCGGAGATGCCAATGACTGCTTTCGCGTAGACCATCCAGTAAGGCTGGACGAGGCTACCCGAGAAGATCAGGATCATTGCGATCAACGTGTACCCGCCCATGTTCTTGATGATCCACTTTATGGAGACCCCTACGTCGCGATATGACTCCTGGAATATACCAAATATCCCCTTGGTGAGGGGCTTTGTCTCGATGGTCTCCTTCAGGTACTTTAGCCGCATGAGCCCGACAAACGTGGCCGTGATGAAACTAATGGTGTAACCAATTCTCATGGCTGGAACCAGCGTGTACTTTTCGATGAGCCAGCCCCCGATGAAAGGCGAGAATATCCTCACCGCCTCGGGTATGCTTATGGTTATACTCAGGATCTTGCCCCTGGCCCCAGGCGGGATGCTGTCAGCCATTATAGCGTTGAGGGCAGGCATGTAGAACAGGACAAGGGACTGGATTACCATGGCAGTTGCGATCCACTGCCAAGATGTCGCCATCGCGAATATCGAGAGGCTTCCAGCGAACAACAGGGTGCTGTAGCCCACCAGCTTGGCCCGCCCAGATTTGTCGGCCAGGTACCCGCCTAGTGGAAAGAAGAGCATCCCGGCCACGTTGGCCAGGGCGGTGATCTTACCGATTGTACGAGCTTGGCCCCCCAACTCCAGGATGTATAACGAGACATATGGCCAGACGATGGAACTGCTCATGCTCCACAGTATCCTGCTGACTGTGAGCACCAGAATGTTGCCCTTCATCAGTTCCCTGAGGGTGAGTTCCCTCTGAGGCTCCCCCGCTGCATTATCAACCATATGAAATCGAAGAAGTGGTATGCTGGTTTAATAAAAGGATTAGTAAAAAATTAGAGTTTGAACTCGTCGTCCCTGTTAGGCGCGACCGCGTTCAGGTCCAACTCGTCCCTCGCCCACTCGGACAGGTAGTTGCATGACTCGTCCTCGCCGTGTATCACGAAGATGTTCGGCTTGCCCTTCAGTCCCCTTAGGAACTTCTGGAGCGGTATCTTGCCGCTGTGGCTGCTGAAGTCAAAGTGCTTGACCTTGGCCTTCACCGTGGCGTCCTTGTCCTTGATGGGGAACAGCCCTGTCTCCATGAGCCTCGCACCCTTGGTGCCAGGTACCTGGAAGCTGACGATGAATATGCTGTTCAGCGGGTCAAGTGCCAGCTTCTCCATGTAGAACATGACTGTCCCGCCCTGGAGCATGCCGCTTGGCGCGACTATGACCTTTGCCTTCCTGACGGCGTGCCTCCTGTCCCTCCATCCCCTGATCTCGTGGACGTTTCTCAGAGCGTTCGCGTATGTCTTTGGCGTCTTCACGGATTCAGGGATCTCCAGCATTACCTGGTTGACCGCCCTAGCCATCCCGTCCAGCAGCGTGTACTCGTTCAGCTTGTGTGCGTGGAGTACGCTGAGAACCTCATGGCTTCTGCCAACCGCGAAGGCGGGCACCAGGACCTTGCCACCCTGGTTGAGGGTCGCCTTGATGTCCTTGATGAACTCCTTTTCCAGGGCCTTCCTGTCCGGGTGCTCGTGCATCGCGTAAGTTGACTCGATGATGACAGCGTCGTATCGCTTCCTTGGCACCTTGGCCGCGTTGGTGAGCCTCGTGTTTATGGTGTTAAAGTCGCTGGTGTACAGGATCTTCTTGCCGTTCACGGTGATATCAATCATGGCGCTGCCGGGTATGTGACCGGCGTCCAGTAGCTGGAACTCCGCGTCCTTGAGCTTGACCTTCTGGCCGTAGCCCAGGTCCTTCCTCTGGAGCTGCATCTTTTCCAGTTCCAGGTACTCGAATGGGAGGTAGTAGCTGTTCAGCTTGATGAGGTCCCTGATGAGTATCTTCATCAGATCGCCCGTGGTCCTCGTGTGGAATATGGGCTTTTTCTCGTTGAGATAGAATAGTGGGGTGCCACCGCTGTGGTCCAGGTGGGCGTGGCCGACGATGATTCCGTCGATATCCCTTGCCCTTACGTGTCCTGGGAACTCGGGTGGGTTTCCTGGCTTTACACCGTACTCTAGGAGTAGGTTTGCCTCTTTGCTCTTAACCGTGACAGCGTTTCCACCTACCTGGTGGGTGCCGCCATGGAATGTTAGTTTTACCATTACTTTGTCTAACCTAGTCGAAAAACCATTTATGCTCCCTTGCGGAGCGGCTTTTCAGTCCTTTCCCTGACGATCAGCTCGCGCTGCCTCCCCTAGGGGGACGGGCACAATAATACTACGCTAATACATATACTTTACTTATAGTGGCTGAAAACAGATGAAGTTTGCCTAGTTGAGGGACTGGAGTAGCTTCCCAAGGCTCTCAATGGTATCACCATCGCCCAGCTCCTCTGAACGGATGATGTTCCCCGGCTTGATTAGCCCGCCCAGCTTTTCCAGCAACGCCTCCTCCATGGGCGTGTCCTTTAGCACCAGCACGATGTGCTCGTGGGGGTACTTTTCCACGTACCGCCTCACGTACTCGGCTGTGCTCTGGATGGTCTCGTGGTCAAGTGGTATCGCTATCTCGAACTGGCTCAACGGGTAGGTCTCGGCCAGATTCGCGGGGACAACGCCGTACGGTGCTGCGACGAAGCAGTAGTTAACCCTGTCATCGTCCACCCGCATCTTGAGTTTCTTGAAGCCCGAGTTGCCGTTGAATGGCCTGTTCTTGGGGTGGCTCATGAGAACCAGCACGCTCTTGTCGGCGGGCCTCCTGTAGCTGCCTAGCAGCTGCTCCTGGTGCCTGAGGACCTCTGGCTTGTGGATGCTGTGGTAATCGTAGTAGAAAAGCCCCCTTCCCTTGAAGCCGTCGCTTCCCGCCTCAAGGTACTTGTCGTACTTGCTGAGGCGCTTCAACGCGGCGGTCATCTGTGAGTGGCCCTTGGCCCGTGTCTCGACCAGGTCCCAGAGGTTGCCCTCCACGATGGACTGCTTGATGGTCTCCATCTCGGTCATGGTGACGTGCATGTTGTGCTCTGCGATGAGCCTTATCCTGTCACCCCTGGGCAGGATCGCCAAGTCCTCAGGGCCCTTGTTCCTGCAGATGGGGCAGCTGCATGGCAGGTACTTGAGGTCCTTGAACTGGAGTGTGCCCCTGACCGTTAGGTATCTCTCGTCCTTTGCGAACAGCGCGTAAGCCGCCGAGTCGAACAGGTCATAGCCCATGGCGACGCACATAGCGAAGATGTTTGGGTGACCGGCCCCGAAGAGGTGTATCGGTCTCTCAACGGGCGCGTGTATCTTGGCCGTCATTGCCATGTCCACCAGCACGGGGTAGTTGTATCGCTCCATCACCTCGGTAGGACTGCCCAATGCGTGGAGATCGAAGGGCATCTCGCCCACCGCCTTGGCGGATTTCTCGACTAGGTCAAGGTACTTGCCGCCCTGGATGGGGCCAACCCAAAGGTTGTCGGAGCCCTCGATCAGCGGTATTGCCTCCCTCGCCCTCTCCAGGGTCTTGTCAACTGAGTACTCCACCTTCTCGCGGGGGATATCCCAGCCGGTGGGGATGTCCAGGATCACGCTGATATCGCTTCCTATCTTTTTCTGCCAGTTGATGATCTGGGGCTGGGTGACCTCCACCTCGCCGTAGACCAGTATCTGGTACGCCCCGCTGTCGGTCATGATTATGCCGTCATAGTCAAGGAGCTTGTGAAGCTCCATGTTGGGGACATCGAGGAAGTGGTTGCGGATGATGTAGCTGTTTGTGATGAGTATATCGCACCCGAACTCCTCTTTGAGCCTACGGGGAGCGATTGTCAGTATCATGGGGTTGACCACGGGCATGAAAGCCGGGGTCTCCAGGGTTTTACCCCTAACCGTCAGTTTCCCTATCCGCGCAAGCAGGTCTCGATCCCTTAGCTCAAATGACATAGGGCTCAAAATGCGGTTCCTGTAATAAATATACGTCTATTTTATTGAAAAAAGGGAGTTATGAGGTTTCCTGGATGAACCTGGTGTAGATGTCCTGGACCCTGCTGGCCGATGGCCCAGTTCCCTCGATTACCCCGGTCTCGTTGAGCCTGATCTTGCTCATGACGATGAGCACGCCCGCCTCCGGCACGTACTGCACCATGTTCGGGAACACGCGCTCAAGCCTCTCCTTGAGACCCGTTAAGTTGAACGGGGTATCGGTGGCCATTATCTTGGCTATCACGTTACCAGTCAGGATTAACCTGTGGTACTTTGTACCCTTAGTGCCCTTGACCTCGCCTAGCGCGATGCTCATGCTTTGTGAGTCAAAACCCAAGAGGTTGCCCTCGTAACTGTTGCCCTGTGAGTCCTCAACCACTACTGGTTTTCCGACTAGCTGTCCGAGTTCCTCGAAAAATTTTCTTCCTGTAACGGCCGCCACTTGTAATTACCTCTGCCCTACCACTATGATTTACTTATATAAAAATCGCTGAGGTATTGACCACTTATACCCTGAACTTTTTGAATGTAACCGGGGAATCCTTGGATTTTCGCTGTTTTAGCTCCTGGATTATCGCCACCGCCTCCGTTGTGGTATCACTTCTGGCGAGGACTCTGGCACTGTGGAGATCAACCTTGACACCGCAATGGGTGCAGGTCTTTGTCCTGTTTGCGGTGCTCGCCATGATTATCTTTCCGCAACTGTGGCAGTTTATTATAATGTACATGGTCGGCTCAACAACAGTCGCAGGGTTTCCGGGTAAGTCACCCAGTCTATGATGGGCTTTTCGGGCATGGTGCCGCCTTCGATGATATCATTGATTTGCTCGGAGGTCTCATCGGGGGTCTGGTCTGATGTATCGATCTCGATGACCTTTGAGGGGAAGAGTTCAAGCGCCTCCCCTGTGATTACCCCCATGATCTCGGCCTCAAGGTTCTCCCAGACCTTCTCGCTGCTGTAATGGCGCGTCTCCAGGACCCCTTTCAGGTCCCATGGCCGCTTCCTGAGCACGAACAGGTACGAGATCAGCGCCTCATCCACCAGGTCGTGGGCGTAGTGACCGTCAACGATGACAGGTGAGAATGATTCCTGTATGATGCCCATGACTGCAGAGCTGAGGGGTTCAATGTCCACCACTTTTGTGTCACGTTCAACGTCGTCCTCTACCACGTAGCCGTTCTCGATGGAGAACCTTGAAAGCTCGATATGACTGGCATCTAGTTTCTTCGATAAAATGGTTGAGACAGTTGTCTTCCCCGTGCCGGGGGTCCCTGTCACGATGTAAACTGGAGGTATTTTCATCACTCTTTCTTGGTGGCGTCCTTGATCTTGATCAGGTCGCCAAGAGTCCTTGGGCCCATTGGTCGGGTGAGCATCGAGCCTGATGTCTTCGCTGCCTCTTCAAGGATGGAGACCCCCAGCGCGTTCTGAATCTTGCGTACAAGGTTCATTGGAGGGTTCATGTTCTCCTTCTCCAGCTTCTTTACGACGGACTCCTTCTCGCGTATCTTCCTGGCAAAATCCTCAACAGATAGCCCCTTCTTCTGGCGGGACTTTTTGATCATCATGCCGTACCCCACGACGAGTTCCAGGGACTCGGCAGAGTCGATATCGCTCCTGCGTCTTTGACTTGGCTGTGCCGAGCGCCTCCTTGTTGGGCTCTTCCTTGCCTGAGGTCGTAACGGGTCCCACGTCTGTTTGCCGAACTGAGAACACTGGCCGCAG
>SDBT01012467.1_pt1 | contig 13653 bp, 15 predicted proteins | sample 2277101 | NCBI WGS metagenome assembly SDBT01 (sample SAMN10404973, study PRJNA504765) | marine sediment metagenome | isolation source: marine sediment core GS10_PC15, 103 cmbsf | place: Arctic Ocean: Southern Knipovich Ridge | collected 2010
CCACCAACTCTTTACTCTTATCTTCCTTTATACTTTCCCTCCTAATTTTCTCATGTGGCTCCTCTAAAGCTACAACGTCCTATTCGATCGGCCCAATTAAATAAAGGATTTCTTGTTCTATAACAAACCCGCGCTGCCTTCCCTTTTCCAAGAGCTTCTCAATTTTGGTTTCAGTTATTACCCTCTTTTTTCTGGTTACTCTCTTCTTAACCAACCTTTTCTTTGGTTTTTTTCTTGCCTTACTCGGAGCTCTTTTTACGGGCTTTCTTTTTATTTGCTTTCTTTTGAGGGTCTCCTTCCCGCCTCTTCGGCGGGTCGCCGATGAGGTGACTTTTTTCTTTACTGGGTTCCCGCCTCTTCGGCGGGTCGCCGATGAGGTGACTTTTTTCTTTACTGGTTTCTTTTTTATTTTTGACCACCAACTAGAAATCTTAGTTTTTCTTTTAGTTGTTTGTTTCTTTTTAGGCATTTAATTTATCAGAAATTAAGTTTCAACAGTCTGCTATTGGAGCTTAGTTTCTGCCCAACTTTTTGGAAACTTCGTTAAATTCTTTGGTTAATATCCCGAGAGTTACCCTGTCCTTGCCTTCTTCGGCTTCTTTTATCTTAAAAGATACTTCCTTTAGTTTTCGGCGCAATTTCTCTCCCCGTAACTGGCTCGTGCAATCCTTTATTTCTTTTTTGATATCGATGTCCTCATCATCCTTCTCCTGCTCTGCCTTAAAGGCTAAAAGACGAACCTGGGTAGAAAGTTCCGGAGAAAGGCTTTTTTGAAAATCATCAAAAAAAGATTTACTTTTTCGAGATTTCTGCAATTCCTCAAATATCTTTGCAATGATTGGGCTAGTAAACAAATCCTTATCTACAATTTTCGCTTTCTTAGGAAAAACCAAAAGCATTCCCAATAATCTTTCTTCCAGCATCTCAACCCTGGACATTGCTTTCTTCTTTTCCTGCCCAATATCTTCTTTTTGATAATAAGAGGAATCTATTTTTACCAAATTCATTGCTTCGGCTAAAAATTTCTCTTCAATACCCAATTTTTGGGACAAAATCCTCAACCAATGAGCTTGTTCAATTTTATCTGGTACTCTTTTAAGCACCGGTAAAAGCATTTTTGCTATTTCTTTCTTTCCCTCCACTTTCTTGGGATCAGCCCGAGAAAATGCATCTTTAAAATAAAAATCAATGATGCCTTGAGTTTTTCCTATCATTTCTTTCCAATCTTCTGGGTTCTTCTTAATACAGTCAGCCGGATCTCTGTGTGAGGGTATCGGAACTATTTCAGTATTAAAACCGAAGCTTATGGCCAAATTAATCCCTCTTTTGGCCGCTTCTTGACCGGCTAAATCTTGATCAAAAGCAAGAATCAAATTTTCCGTATAGCGTTTTAGAATTCGTAGTTGCACCTCAGTTAAAGCAGTGCCAGAGGAAGAAATTACATTTTCAACTCCAGCTTGGTGAGAAGCCATGACATCAGTATAGCCCTCAACTAAAATACACTTATTTTCTCTCCGAATTTCTGTCTTTGCTTTATCAAGGCCATAAAGAACCATACTTTTGTCGTAAATCAAAGTTTGCGGACTATTGATGTACTTGGCCACACCCTCTTTTGAATCTTGGAAAATCCTGCCGCCAAAGCCAATAATTTCCTGATGCAAATCAAAAATAGGGAAAATAATCCTTGAACGAAATCGGTCGTAATGCCTACCATCTTTTTTGATAATGAGTCCTGCTTTCTCAATGTCATCAACTTGATATCCTTGTCTCAATAAAACATCGCTCAAAGCCCGCCATTCTGGCGGCGCCCAGCCCAGACGAAACTTTTGAATAATTTCTTTTTTAAAACCGCGATCGGCAAGATATTTTTGAACCTCAACAGCGTCCTTACTCTGCCAAAGTTTTTCTTCAAAAAAACTTGCCGCAGCAGAACAAACTTCATAGAGTTTTGACTTCTCGCTTCGCACTTTGGGGTCTTCTTTTTTTAACCTTACCCCCGCTTTATTAGCTAGAATCCTTAGAGCATCTATGAATTCAGAACCATCCATCTCCATAACAAAGCTAAAAATATCCCCACCTTTTTGGCAAGAAAAGCAGTGCCAAATTTGCTTTGAGGGGCTAACAAAAAAAGAAGGATTCTTTTCATTATGAAAGGGGCAGTGAGCTCTAAAGCTTGTCCCTGCCTTTTGCAGCTTAATGTAGCCTTGGACAACATCAACTATATCAAGCCGAGATTTTATTTCATCAACCGGAGAATTGAACATGTTAATTTTAGAGGGTTTCTGGTATAATAAAAATAAATAAACCCTCTATAATCAAATTTTACTTAATTTTAAGCCAGATGTCAACTATGAAAATAGAAAAGAAGGTTCAACAAGAATATTTTAAGAAAGTGCTAGAAGGCAAAAAGCGCTTTGAGGTTAGATTAGCAGATTTTAAATGCAAGCCCGGCGATATTCTTGTACTTAAAGAACAAATTCAAGGCACCAATAAACTTACTAGCAGAAAGATAGAATGCCAAGTATTATTCACCTTGAATACAAAAGAGGTAGAAAAGTTTTACACAAAAAAAGAAATAGAAAAACATGGTTTAGTAATATTAGCTCTAAGAAAAAAGTTTAAGTTTAAATAGTTCCCAGCAATACATATTTTTTTAGCGCCTAGATTTAAAAATCGTCAAAATAAAATGACGATTTTTAATATTCGAAAGTATTTTAACCTTTATTCTTCCTCCCAGGCTTCCCACTTTCCATCTATATACTGACCACCATCTCCACAATGGCATTGGTATTCTCTTTCGTCTGTTTCGTCTATGTATCCCTGGTTCTTGCAATCCACTCTCTTTTCCCCACGATGTTCATCGGGAGATGGGTGGTCATGAATACCAGCCAAACACTTGTCGCAAATAGGATGACCATCTACCAGCTCCATTTTACGAACAAAACCCTCCTCTTCAGGGCTTGAGGGCAGTTTTCTTTCCGGACGCGGCGACTCTTTTTCTGGATTATGTGGCATAAATTTAATTAAAAGTTTTTATCGTGAAGTTGAAAGATATACTCCTTTAATTCATCGATCAGCTTTGTTTTAACTTCCTCCGGAGGATTACCGTCGGGATATTTGTTTTTTACTAAATCCTGAATTACTTTTTGGCCAAATTTACTTTGGCTGATTTCGTCAGTAATATTAAAAAATACTTCTTTACTAACATTATTGCGCGGTGAAAAAACGTTTTGAATAAATGCGATCTGTGTTGAAAAACATTGCAACCATGAATTTTCTCCATCCGAGCCCTCTCTTTCCTGCTCAATTTCATCTTCAAGTTTTGCGAATATTTCCTCTAGTTTCATTTTTAATTCGTCTTTCAATGATTCTTGACGAATTGTTTCTGGATTTGATGATAATTCTTTTTCTGGATTATGCGGCATAGTTAATAATTCTTCTTTATTAGATTTCCTTTTTAATTTCTTTTTCGCTGAACTTTTGTCTTAATTGCTCCTTGATATAATCAAGCAATTGTTGATTAACAATGTTTTTATTCATTTTCCATATTCTTGAAGAGGTACTTTCATAAGAGGATGACTTTTAAACTCTTCAATGTGTTTTTTTGCTCTATCTTTTAATACAGGATTATCAGGAGATGCTTCAGAATCTGTCCAGCTAAAAAACTGTGCGTTACTACCAGCAATCTCTTCAATGACTGGACGTAATTTTAATAAATGGCTTTTCATCTCGTTTTTCCATTGCGCTAGCTCGCTTTCACCTGATATATCCAAATTCTCATTTTCCAATAATTCTTTTTTATGAGTTTCAAACCTTATATCTAGCTCATCGAAATGTTTAAAGAGAGTAATACAATCTTCTTTCTTTAATTCCTCACCTTCCTTTAAATTCAATTCAGGAAATAAAATTCTCAAGGTTGTCTTAATCTGACTTATAGGATCTAAAGCAGAATGGTAGGATGCCATTTTTCCTCCGAAAAGTAAGTCTAATTCGATCATAGACGGGATAATAATATCCGATTCTATCGGCGTTTGATTTTCAATATAGTATAGAATACTAGCTTGAAAAATAGGATTTTGGCCTTTCAACATCTGCAATTCTTGTTCAACATTATGTCTTGCTTTAATTGTTTCAGCGCGCTTCTTTTTGTATTCGACTCTAAGTTTGGGATTATAAATCAATTCTTCATCTATATCATATTCATCAAAATCTTTTCCTTCTAATTCTTCTATCATTTTTTCCTTTTCAAGTGCGTCATCTATGGTAATATCAAAATTTTTCCATCTTTGATCAGCAATATTTATGCTAAAAGAGTTATAAAAAATAGAATGACTCATTGATTTTTTATAGCATCATGAAAAAAATTTCTTTTGTTCTTTCGTTAAAGATAAAAATTGGCGGAGAGGGAGGGATTCGAACCCTCGAGACCCGTGAAGGCCTACCTGCTCTCCAAGCAGGCGCACTAGGCCACTATGCGACCTCTCCTTTACCTATTTTATTTTTACTTCCTCCTCTTTCTCCTCTTTAACTCCTTTTCTTTTTTTAAAATACTCAAGGTAGTCTTGATAATAGCGTCGGGACTTAAAGAAATAGAATCAATACCACAGGCAACTAGAAACTCGGCAAAATCTGGAAAAGTTGAAGGAGCATCGCCGCAGATACCCACCTTTCTTCTGTGTTTATGAGCTGTCTTTATTAAATGCGCCACCGACCTCTTTACCGCTTCATCTCTTTCATCAAAAATACGAGCCACTATATGAGAATCTCTATCTAGACCTAAAGTAAGCTGGGTTAAGTCATTTGTTCCCAAAGAAAATCCATCAAAAAGTTTAGCAAATTCATCAGCCAGCCAAATATTGGAAGGGATCTCTGCCATCACATAAACTTCCAAACCATCTTTTCCCTGCTTCAGTCCATATTTAGCCATGATTTTAAGCACTTTTCTGCCTTCTTCCAGAGTTCGGCAAAAAGGAATCATCACCTTAACGTTTTTGAGTCCAAAACCTTGACGTACTTTCTTCAGAGCTTTACATTCAAGCCCAAAAGCCGGTTCAAACTTTGGGTCGGTATAGCGAGAAGCTCCTCGCCAGCCAATCATTGGATTTGCTTCTTTTGGTTCAAAGTCTTTGCCGCCGATAAGTGAGGCATATTCAGAAGTTTTAAAATCAGAAGTCCGGACAATTACTTCTTTAGGATAAAAAGCAGCAGCAATCCTACCAATACCTTCGGCCAGCTTATCAACATAAAACTGTGTCTTGTTCTTATAACCATAAGTCAATTGTTCAATTTTTGCTTTTATCTTTTGGTCTTTGAGTTGTTTAAAATTAATTAAAGCTAAAGGATGAATACTAATGTAGTTGGAAATGATAAATTCTTCTCTGGCTAACCCTATCCCATCGTTAGGAATAAAAGAAAGCCCAAAAGCCTGCTCCGGGTTGCCAAGATTCATCATAATCTTAGTTTTGGAGCTTCTAAATTTTTTAAGATTTGTTCTTTTGATCTTAAAAGGTAAAATTCCCTGATAAACCTTGCCCTCCCCACCTTCAGCGCAACTTACCGTGACATCTTGACCACTCTTTAAAACTTTTGTGGCAAAACTAGTGCCAACAATACAAGGAACACCTAATTCTCGAGAGATAATCGCCGCGTGGCTCGTCTTCCCACCCTTATTGGTGACAATTGCCGAAGCAATCTTCATAATTGGCTCCCAATCAGGATTAGTAATCTCGGTAACTAAAACTTGGTTCTCTTTAAATCGATGGATATCGCTGACATTCTTAATTACATTTACCCTACCCTGGCCAATCCTATCACCAATCGCCTGGCCGGTGACCAAAACTTTGCTTTTCTTTCCAAGCTTGTATTCTTCTAAAACATTCAAATCTTTCTGTGAATGAACAGTTTCTGGTCTGGCTTGGACAATATAAAGCTTGCCATCGAGCCCGTCTTTTGCCCACTCTACATCCATAGGCCGCTTGTAGTAGTCTTCAATTAAAACTATCCAGGAAGCAAGTTTGAGAACTTCCTGGTCGGTCAAAACGAATTTGCGACGGTCTTTTAGAGAAACCTTTACATTGCGAGTAGTTTTGCCCTTGCCTTTGGCATAAACTAATTTTTTCTCTTTTGTCCCTAATGTCCTGCTAACAATAGACTTGAATCCTTTTCTTAAGGTTGGTTCAAAAACAAAATACTCATCTGGGGTAACCACTCCTTTAACTATATTTTCTCCTAAACCATAAGAAGCATCGATAACATCCACACCCAAAAAACCGGTTTCTGTATCCAAGGAAAAGCCAACCCCGGCTGAAGCCAAATCAGAACGAACCATCTTCTGCACTCCGACAGAAATAAAACTTTTTTGTTGGCTAATACCCTTGTCGGCTCGGTAAGAAATAACCCGGTCCGTGAAAAGAGAAGCAAAAGCTTTTTTCACAGCGCTTAAAAGCTCTCTTTCACCTCTGATATTAAGGTATGTCTCAAGCTGTCCGGCAAAAGAGGCGGTTGGAGCGTCTTCGGCTGTCGCCGATGAACGAACGGCCACATCAACTAACTCTTTCTTGTATTCTCTACAAAGTTTCCGGTATGCCTCTATAGTTGCTTTTTTTATTTCCTCTGGTAGTTCTGCTTTTAAAATTTCTGCTCTAATCTTTCCGCCATTTTCTTTTAAATTCTTAATACTTTTTACATCGAGTCTTCTTAGAATTTCCTTAATCTTCCTACCAATGCCGGTCTTTTTTAAAAAATGCTTGTAGGCAGACGAGGTAACAGCAAAACCATTGGGGACATTGATTCCCTTCTTGGTAAGCTTTCGATACATCTCTCCCAAAGAAGCATTTTTACCGCCAACCAAATCTAAATCTTTCATGCCGATTTGGCTAAACCATAGGATAAATTTTTTGGATTTAGTCATAAATTTAGAATTTAACTTTTTCCGACCACTTGCCAATCCATGGAAGCTTGGTATAGTTTCCTCCCAAGACATTGAAGATCCCCCAAGTTGAGAAAATAATTACCACCAATAAGATTAGGAGCCCTAAAATAGGAATCCAAACAAGAAATGAGATAAGAAAAAGAACCAATCCTTGTTTGGCATGAAACTGGGCAAACTTATCTTTTTTCCTGAAAATCAAAGGTAAAAAACAAAGAATCCATAAATAGCTCGTCAGGGCCCAAAATTTATTAATTTCTTTTTTAATATCGATAATTTGCTTTTCTGCCATTTTTTTATCCTTTCATTATGTTATATGCTTATTTGTCTTAACACCTTCACCCTCTCCTCAATTGGTGGATGAGTCAAGAACAACTTAATAAACCAATTTTTAGATTGTTTTCCCCTAAAAGGCGATGATATAAAAAGGTGAGCAGTGGCACTGGAAGCTGTCCGAAGCGGAGCCTGGTCAGAAGAAATTTTCTCTAAAGCCCGAGCCAAACCCTCTGGGTAACGAGTCAGAAGCACCCCACTGGCATCGGCTAAAAATTCACGCCGCCGACTAATGGCCAGTTGAATTATTTTAGCAGCCAGTGGAGCCAAAATTACCGCTAAAATTCCCAGTATCAAAATTATCACCCCTGCCTGACCTTTCGAATTTCTTCTTCTCATCCCTCCGAATATACTAATCCGTAAGAACCAATAAGAAAGCAAAGCAATAATGCCGACCAGAACTACCACCACCGTACCCAAGAGTATGTCGCGGTTGCCAATATGTGAAATTTCATGAGCCAACACCCCTTCTAATTCTTTATGCTCAAGTTTTTCCACCAGTCCTCGGGTAACAGCAATAACTGCGTGCTCAGGATTGCGCCCTGTGGCAAAAGCATTTGGCTGAGCCGCCTCAATAATATAAATTTTCGGTTGGGGAAGCCCCGCGGCGATACAAAGATTTTCCACTAAACGATAAAGTTCTAAATTTTCCTTTTTCTTTACCTCTTTAGCTTTGCTTAAGCCAAGAACAATCTTATCAGAATACCAATAAGTAAAGAAACTCATTAAGACACTAAAAACTACTGCTACCACTAAGAGTAAAATACTTTCCAAGAGCAAACTGAAAATCCAGCCAAGAGCAATGATTAAAATTATAAAAAGACTAATTAAAATCCAGGTGCGACGGATGTTTTTGTCAGCGTGAGTATAAACAGTAGCCATGTTTTAATATTTTTAGTATACCAATCTCCGCCTCTCAAGTCAAAGCAACTAAAAAGGAATTCAATCCCGTCGAGACCAAACTCCTTTTTAAGTTTATAGTTTAGCGTTTAGCGTTTAGTTAATATCCTCCCATTCCCCCAGGCGGCATAGCCGGTGGTGCTTTTTCTTCCTTTTCCGGCAGATCGGCGACAGCTGCTCCGGTAGTTAGGAGAGTGCTGACCATTGAAGCGGCATTTTCTAAAGCGCTTCTGACTACCTTAGTTGGGTCAACAATACCGGCTTCAAACATATTAACAATTTTGCCAGTTGAGGCATCATAACCCTTTGCCCAATCAGTCATCCCAGCAGAGTCCTGCTTTTTTTCTTTCTTTATTGCCTCGGCTATTTTATAAATTATAGTATCGCTTCCACCAGCATTCTTGACAATTTGGCGTAATGGCTCCTCGCAAGCTCGTTTAACTAGATGGTCGGCAAACTTTTTATAAGAAGGTAATTCTTTTTCTTCTTCAGTAAATACTTCAGAAGCAATCACTAAGGCTATTCCTCCGCCCGGAACCACTCCTTCCTGGACGGCAGCTCGGGTAGCAGCTAGTGCGTCTTCGGTTTTTGCCTGTTTATATTTTTGCTCGGCCTCAGTAGCTGCGCCTACTTTAATTACAGCTACTCCGCCGGATAGCTTTGCCAGCCTTTCCAAAAGTTTTTCTTTATCAAAATCTGAATCAGAGCGTTTGATTTCTGTTTTAATTTGTTCAATACGCTTCTCAACCGCCTTCTTATCACCTTTCCCTTCAATAATAGTAGTGTTTTCTTTAGAGGAAACCACCTTGCCAGCGCTACCCAGCATATCAAGCTCTGTATTTTCTAGTTTTAAGCCGACATCTTCAGAAATAACTTTTCCATCGGTCAGCACGGCAATATCCTCAAGCATTTCTTTGCGCCTATCGCCAAATCCGGGAGCTTTGACAGCCAGAACACTTAAGACTCCTCTTAACTTATTAACAATTAAGGTAGCTAGCGCCTCTCCTTCTAATTCTTCGGCAATAATAACTAATTCCTTTTTGCCAGAAGAAGATATTTTTTCTAAGAGCGGCAGAATTTCGCTAATAGCAGAAATCTTCTTATCAGTGATTAAAATATAAGGGTCTTCCAGCTGAGCCTCCATTTTCTCCGAGTTAGTAATCATATAGGGAGAAATGTAGCCATTATCAAACTGCATCCCTTGGACAATTCCTTTAGAAAGACCAAATGTTTTTGACTCTTCTACAGTGATTACTCCCTCTTTACCCACTTCTTCCATCACTTCGGCGATAAGCTCGCCTACTTTGGGGTCTTCAGCAGAAATTCTACCTACTTGAGCAATTTCTTCTTTGGTGGCTATCTTTTTTGAGCCATTCTTAAGAGCTTCTATGATATCTTTGACTTTTTCATCAATGCCTCTTTTTATTTGAAGAGGGTCCATACCGGCTGCCACACCCTTTAATCCTTCTTTAAGCATGGCTTGGGCCAGAACCACAGCCGTAGTGGTACCGTCTCCGGCTACATCGTTGGTTTTATCAGCCACTTCTTTTACCAGCTCGGCGCCCATGTTTTCAAATTTATCTTTCAGTTCTATCTCTTTGGCAATGGTTACCCCATCATTAGTAATATTAGGAACTCCAAAACCTTTGTCCAGGACAACATTGCGGCCCTTAGGACCAAGGGTGATTTTTACAGTGTCGGCTAATTTATCGACACCCCTTTCAAGAAGCCGACGAGCTTTTTCGTCAAATTTTATTTGTTTCGCCATAGTTCAATTCATACGAATTATTATGCAAATTCAATGCGGATTACACGAATACGCGAATTAGCACATAAGCATGATTTGCATAAAATTCGCATCTTAATTTGTATGTTATTAAAACTTTACTCTAAAACTGCCAGAATATCTTCTTCTTTAACTACCAAATACTCTTTTCCGCCAACTTTTACTTCATTTGGGCCGTATTTGGTAAATAAAACTCTGTCTCCCTTTTTAAGAGACATCGGAATTGTTTTTCCTTCGGGAGTTAGCCGTCCGGGGCCAACAGCAATTACTTTTCCCTGCTCCGGTTTTTCTTTTTCAGCCGTATCGGGCAAAATTATCCCTCCTTTGGTTTTTTCTTCTTCTGAAATTGGCTCTAAAACAACTTGGTCGCGTAAAGGTTTTATATTCATGGTTAAATGGCTAAATTGCTAAATTGTTTAACAAGGCAACAATTTAATAATTTAATAATGTAATAATTTAGCACTCTAAATGCGCGACTGCTATTTCTTTCTATTATTATCTATCTCTGAATATCTGTCAAGAGAATAAGTGTTTCTACTGAGTTTTATACTGACTAATCGCCTGGACTACCTTAGAGTCTTTTCTCAAGTCCTCAATAAAGAGCACTTGCTGACGGTTAATGCGCATTTCATCCATTGGTCCGTGAAGCTCGTTGCCAAGTTTGACCAAAGAAAGGTCTTGAGCAGCTTGTGCCTCCCCCGGTTGAATAGGTTGAGCCACTTGAAGATAGTAAATCTCGCGAAGGACCACATTCTTTGAGGTCTCTTTCACCACACGGCCGAAATAAACCTGGCCGTTGGAAAGAAATACTGCCTGCCACTTGCTTTTTTTGATGCCAAAAATGTCTGCTCCGGTGAGCTGGGAAACAAGCCAAAGAACAATTAAGACAATGAGGATTATGGCAACTAAAGTTACCAGGCGCTTGAAAGGCTTGCAATGAACCTGCTGAAGCGACTTGCTAATAGGGGCTTTGAAGAATTCCTTCTTTAGCATCCCTTTCTTCAACGGCTTTGGAGTTGGAAACATTTGAGGTTTCCCGCCCGATACTTGTCTTACCTTGACAATATCGACGCTTACTTTTTTCTGAGGCATGGTTTTGTTATTATCAACGAATTTACGAATCGTTACGAATTTGTAAATTCGTACATTCGTTGATGGTTTATTAATTTATTAGTTTATCCTAAATGGAAGTTATTGAAGCCTGGGTTTGACAGCTTTAATTAATTATTTTGCAACTCCTCTTCAGCCAAACGCAGATTCTGTCTGGCTAAATCAAAATCAACATCTAATTTTTCATTTCCTGGTAATAAATAAATTTTTAGGAAGATTAATCTTTTTTACAGATGACAGCAGTGCCAAAAGATGACCAAGAACTCCAAAAATCAAGGGCAAAGGAAACCCGATTACTCACAGCAATAGGTGTAAGTAGTTGAGCCAGAACAGCTACCCGTTGCATCATAATTCTCCCTTTTCATGGATACTCCTGTGCTCATTATGTTGGTGCAGCTGCTTCCCGTCCATGTATTTGAGCCGATATGACCCGAACAATCCGCGGTATTATAAACATAAAATCTCACCGAGTTCAGTGTGCAACCATAAGAGGAGCACACCACTCTCGTATGTTTATTTGGGTATTCCGCCGGGCATTCCACATCACCAGTTTTGTAGATGCAAACGCCTGACCACCCACTCGTTATATATCCGCAATCACTATCAACTCTCGTTCCTGTCTTTTGAGTCCAGCTATCACCTGAGTAAAAAGTCTCTGAATCGCATACATCTCCAGCAGCTGCGGTACCATCAGGAGCTAGAGTACCTGTTTCGTTCCTTCCAAAAGTCTCATCTAATTTGACATTGCCCTGGGTAAGATTGGCGACATCATAGTAGCCCAAATCCCAGCTATTTGAGTCTACATCACTGGTGATGTCGCCTTGCTCAAAAGGGAGGCGTTCCGTGTCCACAATTCCATCATTATCTGTATCTATTGATGTTCCCGAAGGAGTTAAAATCCAACTCAAGGGAAGATTAAATCTGCCAGAAGCCCTGGTAAAGGTAGCAGCTAGTCCAATAGTGAGAATTATAGCTGCTATCAGTATAGCCCAGCCAGGAATTTTTATGTTGATTTTTTTCATGTTGTTTTATGGTTAGATATATAAATATAATATGTCGACCTTTTTATTTAGTAAGGCAGCAAACTGCTCTCCAGCCGTTATCAAAATAAATCTTGGTTGGAATAGGATATTCTTTATTTAGACAGATTTCTTGATAAGGAGTTGGATTCCCAATTTCTTCAATAATACAGTTTTCCAAATCGGGAGTAATTGGGATATAATTCGGACCTCGTTTGGGCCAAAAATAAATCGCAATCAAAATACCTGAGGTGATTAGGATTGAGATGAGAATAATTGGCTTGAGACGCATATTATTTTAGAGTGCAACACTCTGCCTTCCAAACGCTGCTGCCCGAGTCATACCAAACTCGATTTGGTATTTCGTTTGTGCCGCAAAGATCGTTACCACCGGCAGAAATGGTAGAAGTAGCATAATTTTGGGTGTTGCAAATATCTATTTGTAAAATCCCACTTGAAGCGCTAATAGTTGAAGTAGCAGCTGAGAAAACTAAATCGTTAGCTAAAGTAACCTCACCTAAATAATCGATAACCATAAGAGAACCTTCACCGCTATCTTTCACCTGCAACAAATCTACTAATTGTCCAGAACCACCCTGGATAATCATGGTTGGCGTAGAAGTAGCGCTGCCAGAGAGAACTTTAAAGGTAGCAGCTAATGAAGAAGTAGCGTTGCCGGTAATGAGAGTCGGCATATTGAAATCCCAAGAGCCAGTGGTGTTATTCCATTTAATCTGAGCTCCGGTATTATAGACACTGATGTAAGCGTCTTGAGCTGAGCCACCGTAATTGAGTTGGATGGTGTGGTTTTGGACTAGGAGTTCTTGGAGGTTTTCTCGATAAAGAGAGCCCTGCACGTAGAAATCACCGGCTGCTTGGACATTGCCGCCGGTGGTAATAGTTACTCCTCCTAAAGAATAACCCCCACCAATATTTAAGTTACCATCAATATTGGTAGCATCTTGAAGTTCAATAGTCCCGGCAGAATTAAGAACGATATTAGACGAACCACTTGATTGTAAGGTAAGAGTCCCAGCTGAAGAAAGCTGAGGAGCGGTGATATTCCCATTGACATCAACCTGGAAAGCGTCAGAAGTACCTGCCTTAAGAGTGGTGCCAATATCCAGAGAGCCGGGTAAAGTCATGTTACCGCTGGTGTCGGCAATCTGCAAAGAGGTGTCGACATTGGAAGGATAAATATAGCCGGAAGCCTGTTCCCAAACTGTCATATCTCTCCAATCAGAACCATTATAGAAAAACATCTTGTCTAGGGAAGTGTCATAATATTGTCTTCCTTGTTGAACGGAGGGCTGGCTGATCGGCGTAAAGTCTAGGTAGTCTTCGATAGTCAGAGTAGCTAAAGTAGTGCTGGCGCTAATGGTGAGACCTCCGGTGACGTTTAAGTCGCCTTGGGCCGTTACATCTCCTTGGAATGTAACCGGTCCAGAAGCAGTGATGTCGCTAACAATAAGATTGTCGGCCGTAAGATCACTAGCTAAAGTAAGATTTCCAAGGTTATCAGCCACAAAGTTTGTTCCACCAATAGAAAGAGTGCTATTAATATTAACATCATCTCT
>SDBT01012468.1_pt1 | contig 13653 bp, 14 predicted proteins | sample 2277101 | NCBI WGS metagenome assembly SDBT01 (sample SAMN10404973, study PRJNA504765) | marine sediment metagenome | isolation source: marine sediment core GS10_PC15, 103 cmbsf | place: Arctic Ocean: Southern Knipovich Ridge | collected 2010
CAATATTAGCTCCATCAAATATACATCGAGCCTGCCCGGATCACCTCACCCCCCTCCCGACACTGCGGTCGGGACAGGTCGGCTTAGGGCTCGCCGTAGGCGTTGCCTGTGGCTATGCCGAGGGTCCGATCGCAGGACATGGGTAACAGTTTGTTCTCAACACATGGGTAACACTTTTCGTAGACTATTGTACACCAAAGGAGTTGTACGATGCGCTGGGAGTGCGCAGCGTTATTGACCCCTCCCAATCCGCCTGGCCCAACATTCGCGTTGCTCGGTAGGGATTTACGACTGGCGGATTGGCCCGCTCATAAAAGGGCGGGTATGGAGGTTATTCAGGACTGATGGAAGTTCGAAGGGTCCCGGTTAATTTGAATTAAAAAAAATACCCCGGCAGTATTGCCAGGGCATTTTTTTTAGAAATGTTCGATGAGAAAGGGTCAGCTAATCTGACTCTACTTTCTTTATTATCTTCACTTTTTTCTTGCCGTCTTTTTCACAGCATTTCATATCTGGATCATATTTGTGCTTGGCCAGGAATGCTTCCGGATTATCGATTTTTTCACCATTAACCCAGACCACCACGGTAGTATCGCCATCGATAATTTTCTTCTCAACTTTGATCTTCTTGTCGCCCATCATGCATCTATGGCCGCCGTGCATTTCGCACTGATCAGATATGGCTATGCAGCCGTGGCCGGTGTAGCAGCTTTTATTATTGCTGTGAAAGCAGATTAGACTGAAAAGAATGATCACCAGGATAGAATATTTCCAGATAATATCCAGTTTTTCTTTTAAATCCATAATTTCCCCCGATTATATTTTGGATTGTGTTGCTGATAACATACTTAATTCTGAGACTTACCCAGACTCTAAAGTTCCCCCTTTACAGAGGAAAATACAATAGGAATATTATTTACCGATTGGATTAATACATATCAGAATCAGCCATGCTCCATATTAATTTTTGCTGGTTCAGTTGTCTAATCAACGGATTAAGCTGAGGCGATTTACTGGAATAGGTGTATAACCACAAGCACCACAATGGAGCTAGAACTGATGCCATGATACAAGTCCACGATCTAACCTACGCTTACCCGAAAGCAGCTGACAGCGCCCTCAAGTCGGTCAATTTTGAGGTTGGTGAAGGACAAATATTCGGTTTTCTAGGTCCCAACGGCGCAGGCAAAAGTACAACCCAAAAATTACTTATCAGGCTGCTGCTTGGTTATGGCGGACAGGTCAGTATTTTCGGTCGCGATTTAAGCGAATGGGGCAATGAATTCTACGAGCGCATCGGTGTGTCGTTCGAATTTCCCAACCACCATCTCAAGCTTAGCGCATTAGAAAACCTGGAATACTTTTGCGCCCTGTATCGTGGTCCGGTAGAAACGCCCAACGATCTACTTGAATGGGTAGGCTTGACTGCTGATGGGCATAAGCGGGTGGGCCAGTATTCCAAGGGTATGCGTGGTCGTTTGAGTATCGCGCGATCCCTGCTAAACAGGCCCGAGCTGCTGTTCCTGGATGAACCGACGGCTGGCCTGGATCCGGTGAGCAGCCGGGCAATCCGGGAGCTGATCAGACGTCAGACGGAGCGCGGTGCGACAGTATTTCTGACAACCCACAATATGGAAGTTGCCGACGAGCTATGTGATCAAGTGGCCTTCCTGATTGACGGTGAGATTGCCCTGATTGACTCCCCCAGGCAACTTAAAATGCAATATGGCGAGCGCAAGGTGCGAGTTGAATATGGCGCCGATGGTACGCTTAACAAAAACGAGTTCGACATGGCCAACTTGGGTACTAACGAGCAATTTTTGGAGCTGTTGCGCCAGGAATCCATCCAGACTATCCATACCATGGAGACTACACTCGAGGAAATCTTTATCCGTGTGACCGGGCATCAGCTGGCATGAGCCGTCTGCTGGCCACAGTACGCAAGGATTTTATGCTGCAAGTGCGCTATAAACTGGTGGCCGTGAGTGTTTTCATAGTGGTGGTGTTTGGGGCCGTATTACTGGTCATACCCGCTGAAACATTGCCGGCCCCGGGCGTTGTGGTGCCCCTGTTTATCATCAGTAATTTGATGGTGACAACATTTTATTTTATGTGCGGTATGGTGCTGTTGGAGAAGAGCGAAGGACTGTTGTCGGTGATTGTAGTTACGCCGCTAAGTGGAGGCGAGTACCTGGCCTCAAAGGCGCTAAGCCTGGCCGTTTTGGGTGCCGCGGAGAATTTGGCATTGGTGATTTTTATTTTTGGCGTGCAGGCGAATTGGCTACTGTTGCTGCCAGCCGTGTTGCTATCGGGGATGATATTCGCCCTGCTAGGGTTCGTCGCCATCGCTAAATACGATTCGATCAACGAGTTTTTATTGCCGTCGGTGGTAATAGTGATGCTACTCATGGTGCCGTTAGTGCCCCACCTGGGGTTGGTAAATTCGTGGATATTTTATCTCCACCCACTGGAGCCGGGCATGGCACTGATGCGCGCTGCATATGCCGAACCGGACCTGTGGCAGTTACTGGCGGCTGGCCTGGCGATGATCGCCTGGATTACGTTGACTTTCATTATAGCCCGTCGACGGTTTGGCTATTTTGTTGTCCGGACGGCAGGGGGGTAGTGTACAAGATGGCGCGGATTAGAGGCATATTAGTATTTTATCGTGCGCTGGGCCGGGCAGATTTGAAGAACATCCGGCGTGACGATCTGCTGGCCTGGATATGGTTCATGCCAATAGTGCTGGCGGTTGCACTACGGTTTTTGGTGCCCTTTGCACAGCAGTTTTTAAGCGGGCAATTCGGCTTTGATCTGACACCCTACTATGATCTGATCGCGAGCTTCTTCATGTCCCTTTCACCTATGATGAGCGGCATGATTGTTGGTTTCCTGTTATTGGACGAGCGTGACGATCAAACACTTTCCGCATTGCTGGTAACACCCATGCCGCTGACCACCTATCTATCGTATCGTATTTCCGTGCCGCTGACCTTAGGATTTATGATAACCGTGGTGGCATATCCAATTACCGGGCTGCCACCCGTACCGTTGCGCGACCTGCTTGTAGTTGGTGCGGTGGCCGCTTATAACGGCCCTATAACCGCCCTTGTGCTGGCTGCGTTTGCTGAAAACAAGGTGACGGGACTAGCCATGATCAAGATTCTCAATTCGGTGAATATCATCCCGATTGCAGCCTATTTTATCGATGAACCCCTACAATTGTTGGCTGGCTTCCTCCCAATTTATTGGACGATGAAAATAACCTGGCTGGCAGTGGCCGGGGCCGATTATGCCTTATACGCGATGGCCGGTATAGTTGCCAATACCTTGTTGCTATGGTGGTTACTAAGGGTTTTCGGGCGGGTGATGCGCCGCTAAGAACGATCTATTTTACCAGCCCCAACTGGCGGTTGTAGTTCACCATGTCGAAGGTTTGCCACAACTCTGTTATCCGGCCCTGTTCAATGTGAAAAATTGCCAGACCCGGCACTTCCATGGGTCTTTCTTCCCCATATTTTCTGATGAGTAGCAGAAGTTTGTTCATATTGACCGTGTCCTATAAGATATCAGCATTTGGCGGCCCAAAATATTTGAGCTTATCGCTTGTATACGCCCAGCTGACCGCCAGCGTTAATAACACCACCAAAGTGGCCAGCCTGCTGATCCACAATCCGAGCGCCAAATCATCCGGCTCAAAATCCAGGGTCAGCGCGTGCCGCCCTTGGGGGACACTGACACCACGCAAAATTGTGTTGATTTCGTGAATTGGTACAACCGCTCCATCCAGCCGGGCGATCCAGCCTTCAGGATAGTACACCTCACTGATAACCAGTAGGGCATCAGCATCGGATTCAACAGCCAGCCTGATGTGGCCCGGATTCCAGTCCTCATCGATGATATTTACCCGACCTGAATATTCCCGGGCGAGAGCAGGGTCGGAGACGTAAACCGTATTTTTTGGAGCGTAGCCCTGGGCTGCCAACTTTTGCAGTTGAATGTCGGCGTCGGCAACATATTCGGCCACCTGCGGCGACCAGGCACGGGCAAGAAAATCCTTGAACTCGTACACAACAACCGGCACCATATTTGATGTGCTAAGGTACTGTCCAACGAATACTTCATTGAAGCGCGGATCTTGAAACCGTTGACCGCTGACTAGATACTTCACGTTTAGCATTTGGAATATCCCGGCGCTTCTAAATTGGGTGGTCGATTTGAATTTCTCGTAATTGGCCAGTTTCGCTGGATGATACCCGCCAATTGACTCGATGCCGAACGCCGCCCAACGGTTATCATCAATCAGCCTACCCAGGGGATATATCCTGAATTTAGATGTATCGGCCTGTAAAAAATCGGTTACGGCATCGGCTGCCAGAAAACGGTCAAATTTTGATTTGGGTGCTAGTGTTGATTGTCTCAAACTCTTGCGGCCAGGCTCGATAATTTCCTGATCAACCCGCGCCAGATCGATAATTGACAAGCCAATAATAATTATGGCGAGCCACTGCCGGGATATATGGCCTTTTAACCAGGCCCACAGGCTGCCCACAGCAGCCAGCATGATCAGCGCGAACACCAGGGTATCCTGGCGAATCAGATCCAGGCGCAATTTTTGTACGGCGTCAACCATGTCGGGTCGTACGCCCCGGGGAGCTGGCAGGCTGCTACCAATAGTGGCCGGTGCGGCCAGAAATATCAGCAGTAGTCCGCCCAGCAACAGGCTTAGGCCGAACCAGAATTTTTTTAATGCATTCGGCTTGGATTCCTTGAGCCAGGATAACAGGTTATCAAAGCCGACGGCTGCCAGCGTGACGACGCTGAATTGTGTAATTACGAGCATCATCGTTGGTACGCGGAATTTTTTAAAGAATGGCAGGAAGTCGTAGAATATCTTGTACAGGAAGAAATTGTGTCCCATACTGATCAGGTAGGCCAATACGGCACCCACTGCCAGTGTAATCACAAACCAGGTTCGCTCCCGATAAACTGCCCATCCGGCAAACAGGAGCAGTATTATACCCATATAGTTCGGGTAATCGGTGAAGGGCATATCGCCCCAGTATGCAACCCCACCAAAACCATAGAATGATGGTAGGAGGAAAGTCATCGTTTCGCCAAAACTGAATGACCATTGGGTCGCATAGGCAAACCCGGTGCCGCCAATCGGGTCGGCTCCCCGAATGCTGAACTGAGCATAGTTCAGCACAGGTAAGTAGAGCGACATGGCCATGGCAATGCCCAAGCCAACGGCCGCGGCACTTAATAATATGAACCTGGCATTGGTAGCCCAGGTGCGCTCGGGATCTTTATAGCCACGATAAACGGCCACACAGAATAACAATCCAGTCAGCATTATGATATAGTTGCTGATCTGCACATGTGAGCGTGAGAGATGGGCACCGGTAATCAGCGCCAGCAGGGCGGCCGAAGTGAGATCAACAGTGCGGTACAGGCGTAAGAGCGCCCAAATCCCCCAGGGCAAAAAGGCGAGGGTCATCATCTGGCTGCCGTGGCCGTGCACGAGCATGGTGGTTGTATAGGGCATCAGTAGATATCCGGTACCGGCCAGTATGGCACCGGCGGTGGAAACTTTCAGCGATTTTGCCAACACGAATGCACCGACTGCGCCCGCCAATAGATGGAGCAGAAATGCGTGGACAACCGGTAAACCGACCCATTTCATAATTGTGGCAGCAAAATTAAAGATGTACAATCCGACCACTCTGACGAAGGCATGCTGAACCGGCATACCGGAGAATATCCAGGGCATCCAAAGTAACTTTGAGCCCGTATCCTGCTCGAATGCGGCCAATCCAGCCGACATTGGTAAAGCGCCTAACTCATCGGGGCTGGCAAAAATATATTGCCCGGAAAGTACCTTAATATACAAAACTGCAACGAGGCCCATAAAGAACAGCAATGCAAGCGCGATTGGTGATAGTTTGCGCTCGTGAAATATATTTTTAGCATTCATACGTGTAAACCCATTTAGAGTGCATGTGTGTAATTAGTAAGCCGCCGACCTGTGTAAATATGCTGAAATTTTATAAAAGCGAGTCATACTCAACTCTCTCGAATACCTCAAGTTTGCCGCCAGCGGTGGCATTGAATATTTTTCTACCATGCTGCTCAAATATATACCGGGCTTTTGCCAGAGCTATTTCTATCCGGCCCACGTTTGGATCGTGCCAACGCTTGCCCTTGCCGAAATAGGCCGCATTGAAATGGTTGGAATCATCCTCTGTGGAGAGAATAGCAGAGCCATCTTTGGAGGTTTTGGCTGATTTCGGGATAGAGAAGTTGTGGTCAAATCCAATTAGATAGACCTCGCTAAAACCCATATGGAATGCCAATTGCAGACACAGGTAGGTTACAGTGCCACCCACATAAACCCGCTCAAGGGCATTGGTAGAAAAATGAGGGAAGTTCTTGTACTTGCGATAGTCAACGATCACATCAAGGACAATGGTAGTCTCGTCGGGATTTAGGCAATAGCGCAGGTAGTTACCGAAGAATTTTTTACTATGTCTATATGCATTGATCTCATCGCGCCGATCTTCGGCAACAAAAACATCCTCAACGACATAATACGTTGGGTAAAACCCCATATTCTCGTGATTTGTATAGATGGCGTTCACACCGAATGTGGTCTCATTTTGGAGTAATGTTAAATCGAGATTGTTCAGGCTGGGGCCATTCCCGATAATGAAACAGCGTTCACCCGCATGGGAATTTTTAATGTCGCGGAGTTGTCGCTCGTTTTTAGTGAGGGGGAATAATTTGCTGGCAAATAAATAACGCAAGCCTAGCTGTCTCGCTTTGATGGACCATATCTTTTTCCGCACAATCATATAGAAAACCAATATTTTGGATAACATTGATCTCGATGAAACCGACTGATCACCCTCTACTTCCCAATATTGATTGGATTTCAAATCACAAACCTCCTGTCATACTCTGATCATATTAGGTATATTTTCCGAATCTTCGACATAATTGAGGCCGGAATCTATTCGTGATGTGCAAGGTTTTCAAGGTTTAGTTTAGGGACGTTGGAAGCCCTAATTACCTATCCGTTTATACCAATATCAACGAAGGCACGAATAATTGATTTGCTTAATGAATATTGGAGCAGGGAACTTGCACCGTGCATTTCTATACTAAAATTTAATACTGATAGTTTGTACTTTGAGAAGGGTTGATACAATGCTTGAGAAATTTGCGGCCGTAATTCGTGCGACGGAAGATATTTCGGGAATAACGATTCCTGACGTACTCACTGGCTTATCCGGTCGACGATTGGTTGGAACACTTCAAAATTTTACCCACCTTTTTAAGGATGATCCGACTGCATGTTACCTGGAAGTTGGTGTGTACCAGGGCTTAACTCTGCTGTCGGTTGCGAACCATGTAGCCGAAGTGCCCTGCTTCGGCGTTGATAACTTTTCATATAACTCAGCAATACCATCGAATTACGATATCGTAAAATCGCGGATTAAGAACTTAGGCTTAGCAAATGTAAATTTAGTTAATCGGGATTTCGAGATGGCCTTCGATGAAATGGCCGTGACCCTGAACGGCAAGCAGATAGCAGTATATTTCATTGACGGACCGCACGATTATCGCAGCCAATTAATGTGCCTGGAATACGCGCTGCCATTCTTGCACGAAAACGCGGTCATCATTATCGACGATAGCAATTACAATCATGTTCGCCAGGCCAACCGCGATTTTCTCCACAACCATGCTGAATGGAAACTTTTTTTCGAGGCATACACGCCCAGGCATCCAACGAATATGAGCAAAAAGGAACTGGCCGCAGCCAAAGAGGGCTGGTGGGACGGCGTGAACATGATCGTTCGTGATAAAGAAAATTTATTAACTAGCAGCGAGCCGATTACTCTTAAAAACAAAACTCACTTTTACAACGATCACCAGATTCACGGGAGCAAATATGCCGATGCAGCGCCGATTGCTCTTGAGGCCGTACAATATTACCGGCTGTTTCGATTCCTCAAAGCCCGCTCCAAGCTAAAGGAAGTGTGGGCATCATTGAGGGATTGTTCAGCAACAAACGAAAAACGCTATTCTGAAAGCAACATTGATAATGCTCAACTGCCCACGGAACAATTCAATCCTGGCGTATAGGCGGAATATATAGACGGTCGCAGCACATATCCGGTATTATGGTGACAGTATTGCCACAATTTGATCTCTTAAGTAATTGAATCCGGCCTCGGTGAAATGGACGTTATCACAAGTATATAATTTGATTTCGTCATCGCTCCAGTTTCGCAGATCAATGCAGCCCGGTAGCCCAGCTACGAATTTCTCAGTATATTTAGCAATGACGTTGATATTGTCAGGACGTTTTCGAGGGTAATTACCTTCCCAGCCAGGCACAAAATGGTTTGAGCTTATCCAGATGAGGTTCGGGATATTTTGTAACTGAGGCAGTATAAATTCGGCGGCGATATCCTGCGAGTAAATGCTCATCGTCTCCACGCCTTCGAACCAACCAACCTGCTTCGATTCAATGTGCTCCCGCCAACGGTCGGTGGGGATCACTGCGTCGAATTTTGCTTGCTTCAAATTGTAGATGTCTTCAATCATGCTTATTGGGCGTGGAGCAAAATCGACCACACCAGTATGGAGAATGATATGATCATAAGTGGTTTTTGATTTTCGGTACACTTCAAGAAAGTCTGGGATTGTAGTTGATCTTTCTGGGCAGAGATAATAATAAACGCAATAGTTACGCATCAGATGCCCAATATATGAAGCAAAGGGATTATAGCGATTTCGCAACTTGGTTATTTCGTGACCGCGTGAGTCGGTGTAGACCAAGAGCTTCGGTTTGTGACGATTCTTGAATCGGTAATAAGTTGCTACCAGATGATACCATAACCTTAAAGACCACTTAATGGGTGCAGCAAAAATTCGTTTAAACATAATAGATTAATGCCAAACTAATTATCGTTACTGCTACGGGATATTTAAAACTACCGAGAAAGTATTCGCTAAAAGATATACCGAGCATCCTCAAGGACTTCCAAACACTATACCAGTTATTCACCAAAAGATTTGAGATGAATAGACTGATGGGAGGAGCCCACATTCCGTATTGGGGCACTAGATAGAGCAGCAATGCTATGTTAATCATACCGGATATTGTCGTCGAGATATAGAAAGGTACCTTGTTTGTCGTCATATAAATTTGGGCGTGCATTGCATGATGGCGTTCTAAAAACCAGGCAAGCATCATTAACATCCAGAGAGTTTTAGGAATCATGCCTACTTCACTTTCGATTAATGTGAACAGGTATTCCCCTATCATGCCGAAAGCAAAACTGCCGACAATAAATACATAGAGCGATCTATTCAGGCGGTTGAGGCTGATATGCCTTAATTTCTCAAGATTGCCACTGGCTTTTAGCTGCGAATAGTATGGCAGAATCGAATAAAATGGTGCCCAAGAAAATTGGCTGATCAGGTTCATTATCCGGAGGCTGAGCAAATATATGGCGATATCTGTACTTGACGCATATTGTGCAAATATCAGGGCAGATAGATTGCTAATGCCAAGACTACTAAAACTTAGGATAGCAGTCCGCCATGCTGGTGTCCAGGCAACATGAAAAATCCTTTCGCTAAAGCGATATGCCCTGATAGAAGTTGCCCGGTCTCCGAGTAGTTTCCATAGCAATATTCTGTTTCTGATTACAGTTGCCAGCCCCCATAGTTGGGTGGCGAGCACTAGCATGTAGAGTTGCCCCCCACCCAGTAGTATCGCGACGAGAGTAAGGCCCATCCCCAGATTAAATAACGTATTCCATCGATTGATTAGTGCAATTTCGTTCATACCACGGAGCATGGCATCGTATTTTTGCCCAATAAATGACAGGGGCAACCCAATACAAATCAATGACCATGCTAGCCATAGCAAGGAGGTATCCTCAACTTCCAGTACTAGTTTGGTGATTGATAGAGTTCCTACAGTCGCGAGGGCTGCAAATAGAACTACCCCGATCATGGTAAAGATAGTCCCCATATTGCCGTACAGTTGACGCAGCTCATCCCAATTGATTTCACTTGAGCTGTTCCCCTCTGATTCAATTGACTCTAGATTTCGGGCGCCACCCATTAAGTACGCAACGAGGCGAACAAATGTATGGGTAAACCCAAAGTCAAGCATGTACCCTAGCGCAATCACATTTGCAAACAGGAACCACAACGCGATCTCATTTGTCGGTAACTGCTTCAAGACAAGCGGGATAATTATGATATAGGTGAGGCTTTTTGTGGCAAGGCTCCCCCAGGTCATTAAAGTTGGAGAATCCCAGAAGCCAGAGAATCCCTTTGCTACCTTGGGTGGTTTACTATGAGGTGTAAGTGATGGGGTATCCACAATAAAAATTAATCATTTCCAATTGGTGGAACGTAGTTAAGCATATTGGTTTTATCCTTGAGCGACAAATTATTATTTTGCATTCAAATACCATAAGTCATGCAATTATACGGCATATCTAGATTTGATTAATTACACCAATGAGGCGTAATTTAAAGACCCGGCAATGGTAGTGAATAGAAAATTCCAGTTTCGTATAAAATCATCAACAGTAATGATAATCTGTTTAAGCACCTTTATTTTATGTATCACCGATCAGCAATTAAATTGCCTTGATGATAAACGATAAAATTAGATTATACGTTGGAACAATAACGATATGAGCGGCGGATTAAAGCCAGCATCTATAACTGTAATAATTCCCACGTTAAACCGAGCCGAGGTAATGCTGGCTACTCTTGCCTCGCTTGAGCAGCAGTCGGTCAGGGGCTTTGAGGTGCTGGTGGTCGATCAGTCCGATCAAATACCTGAGCCGTTGCAGCGGTTCACCGGTACCAACTACAATTATCGATATCATCACATAGACCGCAAAAACCTACCCAACGCCCGCAACACCGGAGCGAATATTGCTACTACCGAGCTGCTGGTATTTATTGATGATGATGTGGCACTGGACGAACTCTTCATTGAGTCGTATTTAGCTGAATTTAACCGGGCGGGTACGGACTACTGGATGATTGGCGGTCGGATTTGGGAAGCGGACAGCAATATTTTTCGCCAGACTGATCGGATTGTCGGGGGTACAGTAACATTTTACGGCAAGACAGTTAAGAACTTCGATACGGACCAAGGCGGTGATTGCGATTTTGCGGCAGGCGGTAATTTTGGGATCTACCGGGCGCGGTACCATCAGGTGGGTGGATTTGATGGGAGACTAGAGCGTTCATCATTACTGGAGGACGCGGATTTTTCGTATCGGCTGCGGGCAGCTGGCGGGAAAATACTATTTTCTCCGCTCCCGACGCTTGAGCATTTGCGGGTTTCCCGTGGGGGTACACGTGATTGGCCCCCGAGCTCGGCAATTTATGACCGCGCCTATAACACGGTAATTTTCTTTCGCCGTCATGAATCAATGTGGCCGTTACCGATAGTATTTCTGTACGTACTGGCGGTAGCAATAAAGATTGGCTTGCAGGGGCGGTATCCTTTTAGCGCAGTGTTGCATAGTTTGCGGGGTTTTGTGAATGGGCTATTTAAGCGGGATATTGAGCCGCCCGATGCAAAATCGTGATTGTGGCATTGCAGACCAGCAATCGCTAGCCCCTCGCCCAACATATACTACCAGTATGCCTGCTCTAAATCCCGCTCTTAGCGTTTGTCATTCATGCGGAGCGCCAATATTCGACACAGCTGGTCCAGTTAATATCTCGTCGCGCCCCCTGGCTGCTGGGGCATTTAAGGTGAGGTGCTAGCGCTCGAATATTCCGACTACCGGTACACGTCTGTACATCGCTACACCGTTAACGCCTACGCAGTGCAGCATAGGCAAATAGCGCGGGATTGGGCCTATAGTATCTGGCTGGTCTGGGCGAATCATCATGGGCAGGTAGCGGACTGGATCACCAGATTGCTAAAATTTTAGGCGCATATGGGCGTAATAAATCTGGATTAATGGTGAGCAACGCGCAGGCCAGGATTGCCATCGAAGCGATCGTTTGGATCAGGTTTTTTGAAATTAGCCCATGTCATCATTAATAATGATAAGGGGATATATGTTAGATTCAAGTTGTGTCCGATCCAGCAACCAGACTTTTCAATAGCCCATAATATTGATAATTGATCTACAGGGCTATTGTTTTTGATATGGGTCTTTGGGGGTATAAACGGCGATACAATTTAGGGACGGGAAATAATCGAATCAGGGCAGCTCATTCGGCGGATTAATCTCAATACCCTTGGGGGAAACGGTAAAGACAAGATTTTCAAAGTTCTGCTTCTTAATGAAGGTTTTAGTCTTTAAGATGGCATGTTTGACTCTATCGTCAGTATGTGTGAGCAAAAATTTTTGGTTACGCAACAAGTGCTTGGTGAAGTGGAATGCGTACTCAAATATTTCACCATTAGGGCCCGTCACCGCAGCGTAGGCTATGTGGCTGCCATTGTCGAGATCGGGATAAGCATCATACTCTACCCGGACTGCCCAAGCTTCATCATTTATGATGAACTCGGCTGATGCTTCATATTCTCTCATGTTAATAACCTCACGTAGATGACTCGTTGTCCGGATTGTCGCCTTTATCTTCAATATCCACCCGGGAAAAATGGATCAATTCATTGATATTATCAAAAACCACCCAACCGACTTCACTGAGTTTGATACATCTTCCTTGATCGAAAAATATTCGCTTGATCAGCATCGGATTAACTTTAAAATCACTAGCAAGTTTATGAATGCTAAAGGGTGGAAGGCCAATATTATAGCCATGTGTTAGCAATTCATCCACACTTCGGCCGGGCATACGGGAACCTTTAACCATGGCATTTCCGATCAGCGACTGAAATTGAGTATCTTTCCCAGTTAACTCGAGTAATGTTTCAATCTTATGTTTTAGCTTCCGCCGGGACAGAATTCCGGTAAATCTGCCGCTGTCAGTGGCTGCTTTGCGCCGATCAGCACCCTTCAGCTGCTCGCGAAAAAATTTGTAGATTTCACTGGATACAGCAGTATCGACTTTGGGATGATCCGCTGTCTCCTGGTTATTTAATTCTGCCATGCCAGACCTTCAACTGCTTGAGCTGCACAGAAATACTCTAAGATCATGATATCTGATAACACATAGAACAGTTGCAATTTAAAATCTATTCATTGGGGATTCAAATTATTCCAACTGACCTGCTGGAATATATAGATATTACTCCCCAAATTGGAACAACTACTTGCCCGCCGGCTGCAATATTTGTAGATGGGACCTTAAGTAGCGAATCATAACGCCCTGACTGGCCCGTTAAGCGCAGGCAAGCTGGCAACAAACACTGGGCGGTGGGGCCAAGCATTGGATCAAGCCGTTGCAATCCCACCATTATTGTCTCCACAGCTGGCACGACTACCAGATCGTGCCCACTTTTTGGGATTAGGAGTTTCGCATTTGGAGCCAATCACCAGATATTATTATACCCCATGCATATATCAATAAGCGGGATAATCGGATTAATTACTTTCCCAGACCGCCAATCGGAATACGGCTAGCGATTTAATCGCTCGTCTCAAAAACATATCCGTGCTAGTGGGCATTATTATTAAC
>SDBT01012469.1_pt1 | contig 13653 bp, 5 predicted proteins | sample 2277101 | NCBI WGS metagenome assembly SDBT01 (sample SAMN10404973, study PRJNA504765) | marine sediment metagenome | isolation source: marine sediment core GS10_PC15, 103 cmbsf | place: Arctic Ocean: Southern Knipovich Ridge | collected 2010
CCTCGAATAGTTGCTGGACCAATACCATCCATCAAGAGCAATCCCTCATAGTCCTCGGGTTGTGTTTCATAGGCTCTACGAACTGCATTCCAATTCATCCTCGTAGGACAAACTTTGTATGATGGTAGTACAGTATCTTCCTCATTTTCCATCCATGGGATCAGAGTTGTTTCACCATACGCCTTCACATCCTCAAAGTACCTTCTGACCCGTGCTGGGTCCTCTTCGATAATGTCCAAGCTGACCTTTCGACACTCATCAGAAAACTTGGAAGTCATATCGAGTGTGCTATCTTTTATCTCTCCAGAAATCAGACCGGTATGCGGTTCATCAATGAAGCTTGTAGTTTCTTCTGCGGTCCAGTGGTACCTTCGTGCATCATTGTTCTTGAAATCCATCCCCTGTTGAACTACTGTCCAATTCTCCTCTGCATCTACAAAGAAGAGGTGTTGGTATAACTGGTACCCATCCTGAACTCCCGCGTTGTCCACCTTGGCGACTGCCTTGCTAATGTCAACTAACCCGGCTCCATCGAGTCCGTAATCTTCGAGAGCACGAAGCTGTTCAGGAACCTTCTTTGATGCAATTCCTTTACCACCAATTCCGACCATGTTATGCTTTTCAAAAGCCAAAGCAGATTTCAAAACTCCACAGGTCACAGTTGTTGAACCAGAGCTGTCCCAATCATAACCCAGTACATTTGAGAGGGCTTGAAACCAGACTGGATCTGCGAGTCTTCGGAGAAGCTCTCCAGTACCGAACTCGTCAACGATGAATTCACACAAAGCGCTAGCCATAGGAATCATTCGTTTCACTAGCCAATGTGGTGCCTTACCTGGATGCAGTTTGAGGTCTGCAACACCTGCTCTCTTCAATGATATTGCTCCGATTTTTGTTTCAATGATGTTTCCAGAATGGGAAAGTCATTCCTTTTCAGTAGTGATTTTAGAAGTATAAAAGCGAAACAGATGCCCGAAACTAATTTTCTAGATATTGATACGAGTACATAACCAGTCTTGAGAATAAGAATGGGAGAACACGATTGACCATAAGAAATGGATGAGAGATTAACATACTAAAGGCGAAAGAAAAATGGATTGGTCCAAGGGTGTAACAATCTCAGTGAAGGTCCCGATAAAATGGGAATCTATGACCGAGAGGACTAGGCAGAGGCTTAGGCAAACCGTTGGACGTGATACTAGAGTGATTCATGCATTTCTTGGAATAATTGAACAACATGAGGACAAGTTGCTAACGGGTAAGAACAAAGATAGAATTGATGATGGGAAGTTGGACCAACTGACCCTGACTGCCCTCAAGGTCAAGCCAGGACACAGTAAGAGACTATCAGTCGCTCATGACCTCAAGGTTCGATTTCCCCGTATTTCTCAAAATGAGCTGACAGAATGTCGGAAAACTGCAGTCGCTCTCTATGAGAGCTATCTTAAGTTGAGAAAGAAAAAAGGATGGAATGCATCACGCCCCACTTCAATCAGAGGTAGTCGACGAATACCCCGATGGATGTTCTCTCAGAGATTCAAACTGATTGAAACGAAGACCTCAGCTTCTCGATGGTGGTTGGATATCAGAGACGCTCTTGACTCAGCCCCTGAGAAACGATTCCGTCATGATCGGTTGAGCATTCCTCTCAGGATATCACCCTTTCATCTGAATCAGATCAAACGGGGTGAAGTGAAGGCAGTACAGCTCTTCATTGATAATAAGAGGAAGTGGTGGGTGAACATAGTTGTTAGAATACAAATTGGTGACTCTCTAGAGGAGAAGCTTCCTGTTGCAATCCTTGGAATCGACCTTGGCATTAAGAAGGCTGCCTGCTCAACTATTCTCACTCCTAAGAAGACAAGGGAAACCCGATACTTTGTCCAGAGGGAGAAGGTTGCAATCATTAAGAAATACGATAGACTTGTTGAAGACCTGCAGCGAGAGATGTACACTCGGAGAAACAATGGACTGTCAAATGATAGGGTTGCCAAGAGGCTCCGTCGAATGCAGTCTAAGAGAGAGAATGTAGCTCGTGAGTATGACCGATTTCTTGTACAGCAGCTTCTCAACTATATCGAACCACTATCCAAAAAATATGCACTCCATGTTGCCATTGGTCGTCTGAAAAATATACGAATGCGTGCTAAGCGAGGAAACTACCAGGGGCGAAGGTACAGAGGAATGATACATTCCTGGGCTTTCGCTCGAATAACAGACAGTCTGAAACATGGACTAGCTCAACAAGGCTGGAAGGTCGATGGAAAGGATGCTCGATTCAGAGCGGTCCCCGAAGCATGGACCTCAATTATGTGTTGGAAGTGTGGAAGCAAGGGAACAAGACCCAAGCAGAGCTACTTCCACTGTCCATCCTGTGGTTACAGTATCAATGCTGATCTAAATGGTAGTACTAACATTGCTGCACGCATGCTTACGCTCACAAAGTCACTGCACTCTGTGAGAGGACTAGGTTTGTGGACTAGAGCGGTTGTTCGAGGAACAACTAATCGACGTGCGCGGCCGAAAGCCCGAAAGAAGAAACCTTCTTTCAAAGGGAAGTCCTTACTCTCCACAAAAGAACCAACATCAGGTTCTGGAGAGTCCGCGGCTGTTCACTTTGTCCATACGGACCCTGTCAGTTTCAGTGATGGAACTGGTGAGAGTGATAATGACCCCGCCGTGGTAAGAACTGTGGAAACTCTCTCTGTCGCTGGAAGTGATGTGCCAGCATGCAAACAGGAGAAGGAAGCCAGGTCTTCAGGAGGGATCCCATCCCGATGAACGTTGACAAAGCTCTTGCTAATTTTTGTAATTCCTTAGAATTACGAAGAGGTGGTGACACTGGCAAGGGAAGGGTGGAACATAGAAATTTCTTACAGTTGAGTGTCATTCAACACAAAATGTAAGATTTAGGTTATGCCCGAAACTACTCATGTGCGCAAAACAAGCTTTTTATTCGTTCTCAGTGAACATATTCTTGTTGGGTTCGCCCAAAAGAATTCTTCTACAAATTAAGAGTTGAAAAACATGACAGAGAATGCAGAGTGGGATACAGCAATTGCATACAAGAACTTCCTGAAGAAAGCACGAGAGAACGTTGAAATGATGAAGGCTCGTTATAATGACCTATTACTCAATGAAACCGACATGGACACTCTTGGAAGCATTCAGAACGATATCAGAATACTTGTAATCGGAACAGATCGATGTAGTGATTCAGCAGGGATTATCCCTATCCTAGCTAAGATGGAAGCTGCTGCTCCAAAAATCGATTTACGAATTCTTGACAGTGATACCAATGCACGTTATCACCAGCAGTTCAAAGTCAATGGTAAGAGAAAAACTCCCGTTGTCCTTTTCTTAAACCAAGAGCATGAAGAACTATGCCGATGGGTTGAACGACCAAATGCGGCTTACAAAGTCGTTAACGAAGCCACAAGTCCATCTACTGATGGTCGACATGACGAACTGATGAAATTGTATAGTGACCCCGAGATTCAACGACAATGTCTTAATGAATTCATGAGTCTTGTATTGCGAGCTGATTTCATTCTTGGAAGAAAATGAGATTAAACAGCTAGTCGTTAATGATATACGCATCTTTGTAGATGAACATAAGAAGAAAATAGGTACATAGAAAATGAAGGATTCTGAAAATCGCATGTCATCCAATCGCAAGTCAACCAATCGCAAAAAGTCTCCATGGGCGTACGATGAGGGTGGATTACAATGTCCAAGGTGTCAAAGTACTAAAGTACATAGGATTTTGGATAACTGGGCAATGCAAAGAGGAATCCAGATGTTCAAATGTGCTTCGTGCGGTAAGAAATTCTATAATCGTAATTTGGATGATTATCGACCTACTTTCAACAGATAACACGTAGATTGGAGGGCACCAATTGTCAAGCTTTGTTCAGCAACTGAAATACCCATTTTCACAAGAGGCAAGGCATACATCTCAAAAATATGCTCGAGACCTCGGAGCTCTCGCTGACCTACTAGACCTTCCTGAAAATCTCTACCTCATTGAAGCTGCAGAGAAACGTGTCTACTCCGCTCTCACCTATGAAGAGATTGAGTTACCCAATATACGCGATGAGAAAGAAGTTCTAATTTATCCAACTGCCAGACTCATTGTGGAAGAGATAGCAAATCCTCAACTTCGTGCGCGTCAGGCAGAGGCTGAATCAAAATCTGTCAACAAGCAGTTAGCTAATGAAGCAGATCAGTTTACCATGGACCTCTGTAAGAGTTCTTTTAGCTGGGACGTAGAATCTATGGGAGGACTTACTGAACGGGCACAATTACCTATTCAGATCAAGACCTTTGATATGAAAATTCGGTTTGAGAACTTCTTAGAAGTTGCTCCTGATTTCCACGCTGAAGAGTGGAAGTTGGTAAATCGCTATGTTGACAATGGATGGACTTTGATAAGAAGACTTGAACTAAATAGACTGATCTCTGGACGCTTCAAGCAAATTATACAGTTTGGAAGACTCGACATTCCTAGATTACCACAGCGATTGACAGAAGCTGTTCAACGAATTGAAACTGAGATTAAGGGTCATATACGCCAATCTGAGCCATTCAAAATCGATGGTCAAATCAATTCTGCCTTTCCTCCCTGTATACAAAAAATGTATGATGATTCCGTAAGTGGTCAAGTCAATCTGTCACACGTTGCTCGTTTTGCACTTGCAGCATTTCTTTTGAGAATTGGAATGAGTGAGGATGATGTTAACAAAGTGTTTGGTCATTCCCCGGATAAGGACAATCGATTGATTGAGTATCAGGTTGAACATATCGCATCAAAGAGGTCAATGACCTCCGAAGTTCAGGGATATTTCCCAACTGGGTGTAAGAAACTCCAAACAAACAATCTATGTCCAGTATACTCAGGTACAACACATGACCCTCTCTGTGAGTATATACTCAATCCATTGGGCTTCTATAGCACTCGCGCATGGGAGATTTCTAAGAACATCACAAACCATTCCTGGTATGCGCAGAAGAAGGACAAGAAACAGTTCTTCTAGAACTCTTGTTTTACTCCTTTGAGTCTTGAGAAGTAATATAGATACTCTTGTGCATACCGTTCATTGTAAAGTGGACATTGTCCTTCCAGAAACGGCACTGGAATCTTGAACATGAATGATGTTTCGTGCTGCATTGATGTCAGCATGGAAGTGCTCATCGCACTTGGAACAGTAGAAGTACTCCCCACCTTTCCTCTCAGTGATGGAGGTTTCATCCTCTACTCGCACACCTCTCTCTCCACACACATGACAGGTCTGGGAGGTGTATCTGGGGTTCACTGTCCACACACTATACTTTGAGTGTCCCAGTGACTCCCGCATGTAGCGGACAGTGTCGATAATCTTTCCCCACAGGTTCGAGCTCAGGTTATATGACAGGTCCCTTGACCCGGCGTGAGCCTGAAAGCTTCTGAGGTCCTCGAAGAACAACCTTTTCACCCGGTGCTCCTCACAGAACCATACAGTTCTAGAAGCCACCTGGCGTGCAATCTCACGGTCAAGACGACGAATCTTTCTCCACGACGCAGCTATTTGTCTGTCCTGTCTTAGGACCTGCGTTGGGTATGACTGTCCTGACCGTTTATTGTCCCAGTTGTTCTTCTTCAATGTAACTTCCGAGGTGAGCTCTGATACAAACTTTCTGATACTCTCTCGCTTCTCCACTAGATGACCCACTGTGATGATGAGGTCCTCAAAGGACTTCTCCTTCTCCACGGACAGAGCCACAGGAGCACGAAGTCCCCTGTCAGCACCAGCCTTGGTGGAGTACTCTCGTTCTCCAAAGACGGTATCACTTACATGTCCGTTCGGAGAGAGGAAAGGAATCTGTAATGTAACTCTATGTCCTCTCAAGAGAAGTCGTGGTGGTGCGCTTCTTCGGGACCTCTTCAAGGTTTTGACCTTCTCTTGGAGTTGAGTTATTTCTTTAGGGTCTGTACCTTTTCTTCGTTTTAGCCTAGATAGCTTGTGGGCTGAATGTTGGAACTGGATGGTGTTCATGAGCTGGTCGTGCATATCCTCAAACTTTGCAGCACGAAAGGTCAGCCTCTCAGCCCGATTCTTCTCGCTCTTTTCTATAGCAATCTTTACCTTCTTTTTGTCATTGCTGGCAGCACGAGGAAGCCAGTCAAGGAATCGAAAGGTGAGGGTTTTTTCCTTGTTGGGAGAATCATCATGAAGAGTTCCATCAATTCCCGGTGGGAGTTTGAGATGCATGAGTATCTCGTTCTCTTGTTCATTGTCAAGAGTGAACCAGTACCCCTGCCCGGTGGAGTTCTCGGTACTCGCAGAGAAGTCAAGACTATAACCTCGAAGCTGGGGAGTGGAAAAAGGATAACCCTCCTTCACCCAAAGCTCAATAAGTTTCGTCACAATACCATAGGCTTGCTGATACTCTGCGGAGTTATTCTTTAGTAGAGATGCAACCTTCTTCCGTTGTCTTACTCTCCAACCTATCTTGATCTCCATAGTATCAAGGACATGTTTGTCAATGGCAAGACGTACCTGCCTTAACACCCCCATAGCATAATGATAGCCGGACCCATTGTTCTTTGTGGAGTCACAGGAGTCCCTGACCTTTCTGATGAGGAAGGAGGGAATCCTCTTCCTTCTAAGAAGATTGAGTGTGTCTTGTGGGGAGGTTTCAAGATACTTCAGAGCTGCTATGAAGAGATTCCTTCGAGTCCAGTCGGCGAGGAGCATCCTACCCGTCTGTTCAAGGACATTCCGGTGAAGTCGTTCATAGACCAACTCCTTGACTTCATCGTTGTTTTCATAACAGAGGTCCTTTTCCTTTCTGAGCAGAGTGTATGCTCGACCCCTGTACTCTGCCAATTGTTTACCAAGGTCTTCTACTCGTTTTGGATTGGAATATATCCGTGAGAGAAGTAGATTCACCGCCTCTACATAGTTATCAAAATGAAGGGTGAGAGTTTCAAGGTCTATATTCTTAATCTTCTTCCCACTTCCTCTCAAGACAGAGGCAAGCGGTGAACCCTGTTTCCTATCTCTTCGGTATGTAGGGTCAGGTTGCCTTCCTTGACCCCTTCGAGAAACAACTCGCTCCACAGAATTCAGAGAAAACGATTCAACAAGATATGAGGTTCGAGATGAACACATATTATTATTGCCAGTCATTGACTTGTGCTTTGGCTTTGGTTTTACTCTCTGCCCTTGCTTCCAGGACTGGCACTGGACATCTTGTGTCATCGTTGAATTCTCCAGACATTCGTCATAGTGATACTATATATACGCATATTATTATTAACAAGATTAGTATCAGTCACTACTATTTAACCTCATATTTCCTTTAATTTTCGCTTCTAGGCTCAAATATCAATATTCAAAACACTCTACAAATTACTTATATAGAAAGACCAATTAAATAAAATATCAAGATGAAGAACACAAGATTCCCTCCCCACCCCGGGAAGGTTCTCACTAGATCACTGCAACTAGGGCTATCTGCAACAGCATATCTAGCGAAGACCAGGACCACTAAGGCCACGAAACATCTGTATGAAGGAGGAAAGGGGTGCATAGGAATTAAGAGAATCTTGAAGGAGGGGCAGGAGAACTACCAGCAGTCAAAGAGGGAGGGAAGACCAGATGCTTCTCACTTACAGAGGAAAGAGAACAATGTCCGACGCAGCCATCACAAGATAGTCGTCAACACATCTGTCCCTTACGGAAATACTGAAACCAAGAGAAAACGTCGGAAAGAGGACAGGAAATACATCAACAATCTTGCAGACTACTATGGAGCAATAATCAGAACTCTTGGAGCTGAAAAATTTCAATTCCCACCACCTATGAAGACCTACACAGAGGATGGGAAGAGAAGATGGGTCTATCCCGGGAATGCTCGTATCCCAGAGTTTGCTCCCCAACATACAGCCGCTGAACTTGACTTTGTAGATATGATACGCCCACATGGATTGGAGATGATCCGTCAGTGTATGAAGTATTCAGTCCCCATGAGGGATGCACGGCGATATCTCGATGAACTTGTCAAACGACTTACTCCCTTTCTGGAACAGGTCTATACAGGGCAGAGGAAGATAGAGTATGGTTTTGTCAGAGGGAGTGCAAAGGTCCTCAGGGAAGTTGTAGAAAATATCCGTGCCAGATATGGTGGAACCAATGGTCGCCCACTATCTATCACAGGGGAAATTTCTCAGTTACTGAGAGAGAAACATTCTGTTGAGTTTCTTAGAAACACTAATTCCAAAGAGATAATTCATCCATTAAAAAGAATGATCACAGAAAAGTCATTCAATGATAACTCCAAATATCCTCTCTTGGATTCCTTCTTCTCCGACCTTGCTGATAGTTGTGATGTCAAAACAAGTTCTGATTGGAAGAAACGCATCAAAGAATTACGGGAGTTGATCAAGAAGAAGACTCTTGGTCGCAATGATGCAAGGTATCTCCTGAAGGATCTTCTCGAACATAGCCGGAAACTGGGTGTTTCATTCCACGATTTTGTATCCAACTCAGAGTTCACCACTCGTCCCTTCTCCCTCTCAAGTATATTCAGATATGGAGATGAGATGGCAACAGAAAAATCAGAGTTTCTCATTGTCTGTGAGGTGCCGGTTGCAGAGGGTAGGGGAAGGGTCGATATTATTCTCTTCAGGAGAAAGCGACTTCACCGAGCTGATGATTCTCATCCTGAATATATCTGGGAACCATGCATGATTGTTGAGGTCAAGACTCGTTGTTTCTACAACCTGGACCTGTATGCTATTTACACGAAATCAAAGGACCGCAGTAGACGGGTAATGGAGCACACAAAGGAACTCAGACGTTCAGAAGACGATGAATGGCAACAAGTAATCGATGCCACGCCCATTGATTACGAGCGAGAACAACTAGATGCTTATGAGCAAGAGATCATCAAGAGTTATTCAAAATATGCTCGAAGAGACCTCCACCCACCAATAGGAATGAAGAAGGGAGTACTCGTTGTGGACTTGAAGGAGAACTGGGAACTCCTTCGTGATAATATCAAGGAGCTAATCCTTGAAGCATACCACAAATCCGAGGGAGCAACTCTCTCTAAGAGAGAACACTTTCATATCAACCCTGAAATTAAAGATCTAAGGATGAGCCTTGTGCTCATCAGTGACTCAGAGAGAAAAGAAACCACTCCTGTCAAGATGGTCGATTATCTTGACCCCTTTCACATTTCAAAGAAAAGAGATGAGAATCGCGAGTTCATCCTCTATCTCACAGTGTCAGGGAAGGGGTCTCCTGCACAGTCTGCCACACAGATAGCTGCACGATGGCATGGGCTTGAGCTTCTCCACGAACGGACCAAGGGGAGTCATAGAGATGTCCTCTGGTTTGACCTCTCGGGAGCACTGGCAACCCAAAAGAAGAGAGGGCGTATCTTCAGGACCGTATTACAATCATCCAGTATCAAACGTTTTCTCAGAAGACGTGTCAGGTTCATCGACCTGAGTGGATCAGTTTCATCTTATCTGCAAGGAACTACCCCTCTCACACAGGTCCGAAAAGACATCCAGACTTCGCTGAAAGATGCACGACGACCTGTCATAGTAGTCACTGGCTTTGATAGAGTACGGAGCTCAAACAGAAGAGAGAGAGTACCATTAATTGATAGGTTCCTTACTCAATTCTTAGATGGTGTTCCTGAGCATTCTACAGTTCTATGGTTTGATCGACCAGTCCCCACCACGCACACCAGTCAACGCTATGACACACGGAGTATTGCTCCCTTCTATAGTGGTAGTTCCTGGATGAACCTTGTGGATGAGATAATCTACAATATTCCCACTGCTCCCCGAAGGTATGGTTCCTATGTTCCAGTTGAGGATGACCAACGGTGGCTGGTCACAGAGAAGAACGATGACTTTACCGTCGCTCCAATCCTGATACCGCCCCTGCATAAGTGGGGAGAGCGATTCCGCCCGGACAGTGCAAGAGAGGAGAACATCATCAATCAGAACACTTTCTATCTCAGGTCCTCTTCATACTCCAGTCGTAAACAGGGGACTCAAATAGAATGGGACGAGGATGCTGAAGAGGCACTCCTTGGACTAGTCCCACACTTGCAGCGGTTCTATAAAGATGAATCAGGAGATTCCAAAGAGGAAGAGAAAGAGCGCATCAAGCGATTAGTACTTCCCAGTCCTCCATCATCACCACGACCATTCTTATCGAGAGTGTGCTATACACCGTACCAGTATCTGACTGAAAAGAAACATGATGGAAGAGTGACCCGTATTGAACCACTGGTCCGTATCAACCATAGAAGGGAGTACAGGAAGAGCCGCCTGTATGGAGCACCACGGAAGGTGACCACCCATCCGCCAAATGTTGCGCTGTTGAAACACAACAAAAGGGACCTAGTGAGTTCATCTCGTGAAGAACTACGAGGGATCCGAAGTGTACTAAAACTCATCAAGAAACATCATGGTGAGGAACAAGAATGGAGAGAACTTGTTGACTCTCTTAATGGACTGGTAGATAGAAAGAACATTAGTCGTAATCGACCAGTAGATATGTTCAGTGTCCTACGGTCAGTGAAGACTGTTCTTGAGTCTCATCCAATCAGTCAGGAACTCTGGCACCAGCTTCTATCCAATAGAACAAGGATTTCCAAAGGACTCACTCCAGAACAGGAATTAGTTCTGAAGAAACTTACCGCGCAGCATCCGGACCTGCTCTCAATCATTGGTAACCAGTTCTTTCTCCTCCTTCTCACTGCTCTCTATGAAGCAGATGTACCAGAACCACCACGGAATCTCATTGAGAAACTCTGGCAGTACCTTGTTCCGTGGCAGTTGATGACCCTCGGATTCGAACCAGAGTATCCAGCGCAGCATCAGACTGGGATGTCGGTTCTTGACCGTTCCATACTTGTTAACAGACTTGCTAGACGTGCAGGCGCTCTTAAGGAACAGTACAAGAGTCAGGATGTCTATGAGCTCCAGTTCGGAAAAGCGGTCATTGTGCATGATGAAGAGAAACATTCCTCTCTTCTCCTATCATTTCAGACACGACTAGAGAGTCACGAGATGAACACGATTTTCATCAGATTACCTTCAGGCATAGAAGGGTCTCTTTCAGAGATTCTTCGCAGCCTGTGTCGAGAACGTCCCTTCTGGGGAGAAACTGACCTAACACGTCTGGGTACATTATCGGACCTAGTTGACTTGAATAATGGTATGGATATCATGGTCGCAATGCAGGGTGGAGTGAGGGGACTCTGGGTCTTGGACTCAAAGAAGAATGTCTGGACCTCTATCGGAAGCATGGACTATTATTCACGACCACGAGAACAGGTCACACTCTTGATGTCAGTGACCCTACGAGAAGAGAGAGAGCTTTTGGATGTGTCAACACAATCTGTTAGAATACCAGGATCATTCCTTCAGAGCATGATAAAGTTTGGGCTTGGAACAGTATCAGCAGTCTTCCGCAAATGCAAGTCCGTACGATGTCGAGTGTCACTGGACACCACCGAGAAGATGTTCAGGCTCTCCTTCCTCAGAGCTGAAGAAGATAAAGAGATCACTCATCTCTTACTCAAGCGAACTGTGGATGTGCTTGAGATATTGAGAAGACCAGACTTTCAATGTCAGCAGGTGGTTGTTGATGGACATGAGATGATCTGGAACAGGTTCAGAGATATCGATTATGCAGGTGATGCAAAGCTTCTCAGACCCTGGGTGGAACGGAGAGAGCCCTTCAAGACTACAGAGCTCAAGCTTCCAGCAAATGCTGACCAGTTCCTTCTGATGCAGAAGGAAAAAGGACTCAAGCTCGAGGTGCTCCATGATATCACTACCTGTCCTCTATGGACAGTTTCAAAGGAGGAGTTGAAGGAACGAATCCAGAAGCATGCTGGTAAGATAGCAGAGTATCTGCAATCAATAGAGGGTTCACAGAGCCAACCCGATGACGTTCTCAGAAAGTCAATGTATAGTCATGGACTTTGCTGGAGAGTAGGGCTCGAAGCAAAAGAGGAACTCCCAGAGACTGTGAGAGATCTTGAGAGTATTGCCTTGAGCGGTCCTGCACTGGCCACCTTCTTGAAGACAGGCTCTCTTATCTATATGAGAGATGGGCATTGGGTGAACCATGAATTTGATGTCCCGCATACTAGCACTCTTCCTGGAGAGTTCAGAGAGAGTATCATTCTAGTAGAAGCTTACAGGGAGCTTGTACCCCGCGCGCTCAAGGAGATGCAGGTACCAGGCTCGTACTTTGTGAAGCGAGAGGAGCAATGGATAGTTTCCCCGAGCTTCCTGGAGGGAGCAGTTGTGTGGAGTGCGCAGTCTGATACCAGTGGGGAAACCTACAAAGGAACATCATTCACGGTCCCAATATATCCTGGAGCGAGCCTGGAGCATACCACAGACACAGTCATCTCCAGTATCGTCAATAACTTCCCCAGTGATAGTATCATCAGGGACGTGGATGCCTTGACAGAACATGTCAGGGATATGTTGAGGTCTCAGGGGTATATCTCAGAGAACCTGTATGAGATCGAGGTCAGTGGTCATGGAGACCGTGTGAAATTTATTGCAAGGCGTCTGAACAGTGAGATTTCCAAGTATGAGTACGGATACCTTGAGGTGTCTGAAGGAATGAGCCTTGATACAGTGTACGAGCGATTGCGAGAAGCAGTAAGTGCGAAACTGTGGGGTAAGGAGTTTGAGCTAGAGTCCCCTGATGAGCTACGAGAGTCACTCTTAGTCATCTTACAGAGATTAGCTGATGAGCAAGGTTGGGCTACTCCAGAGGAAGACACTGTCACACCAGTTCTTGATACACTCACAGTAGCACTCGACCATGGTCGAGTAGTGTTAGAAGTAAAAGAGCTACGAAGGACGGGAATGTCGCAACAGGCCCTTGGAGTGATAGATGGACTTATTGAGAAGGTACGGCCATCACTGCAGGATAATCCTGCACTAATTTCGTCTTATGTTTCGGTACTTCTCCTCAAGGTAGAAGTTGTAGTGAGTGGAGAGATTGTGGGTACTATTGACTCTGTGAAGTTGCTGAATGTACTGGACCAGATTGAGAAGTATTTGGATCATTTTGAGCCTCGTGTGTTGAATTCGAGTACAAGATTAGCGAAGGCGCTGAGAGGGGCAATGGCATTACGAGAGAGTCTAAGGACGAGCCTATGAGGTCACGCGAACACTTTGAAACAGACAAAGAAGTCGGTTTACTTCCGATAGTGGAATCCTTCTATGGTTGCCAGGTGTCCTAAGACTCTGGCTTCACACCTTTGCTTCTTGAGAAGTAATAGAGATACATTTGCGCATAGCCTGCATACTGTCCAAAGTATTTCCTAGCAGCTGCTGATTTTTTCTGGTACGACTTACCTTCCTTCTCAAAGATACGATAATGATCTTGGATTACTTTCTCTATCCAGACATCGATTGGGAATGCTTCAAGAAAGCCTAGTGAAAACAGACATACACAGTCTGCCACCTTGTCACCAACACCATGCAAAGTCTTCAAAGATTCATGGGCTTCAGGATATTTCATGGTCTTAAGTTGCTCTTCAGTTACATCTCCTCTGTTCATTGCATCAATAGTTCGTACAAAGAACTTTGACCGATATCCTGCATTGAGA
>SDBT01012470.1_pt1 | contig 13651 bp, 13 predicted proteins | sample 2277101 | NCBI WGS metagenome assembly SDBT01 (sample SAMN10404973, study PRJNA504765) | marine sediment metagenome | isolation source: marine sediment core GS10_PC15, 103 cmbsf | place: Arctic Ocean: Southern Knipovich Ridge | collected 2010
TAAACAAAAAATGAAAATTTTCATACTGAAATGAAACAAACAGGATAAATAATCCTGAAGTTAAAAAATAATTCAATTTCAAAGCATCTATCATTAAGTAAACTTTTCTATAGTTTACATTATTCACTAGAATGTAAAGGATTTTAACCATTACAACACATATAACCCCCTGTATATGGATGTTTAACGTGTGAATAAGCAATAAATTCGGGAAAAACATCCATCTTATTAAAAAAGTTCAATACAAAATGAAAGAAATATCTGCGCACCCAATTAAATGTTAATTACACTCGACCGTGTGCGATCCTTTTTATGAGATTTTCCAAATCTTTATTTTTCTCTTTTTTTTCTTTTACGACCAAGTTCCCTTAAGCCTAAAATAGCTTCTTCAACTGCTTCACTATACTTGTTCAAAAAGTAGTAAACAATTACCATAGTGACTGTTCCTTCAAAAAAGCCTAGAAGCCAATTATGGTCTACATTATTTAAAAACCAAGTATTGATGAAAAACTCTCTTAACCAATTTCTTCTACTGCCATATGCAATTAATGCTACTATCTTTATTATCGCTCTAAAAAAGACATTTATCCATCTCTTAATGGCAGATTTTTCTGTCAAATTTTCGCCCTTCTTAACACAGAAAAAAGTATACCTAAGAACATTAATAGGAAAAAAAATGGGAGAATCTCTGAAAAAAGGTTCCATATAATCCCGAAAACTTCAGAACTAACAAGATATAAAGCAAATAAAACAATGATAAATGCAAAAAGAGTTCTAATAAGAGTTTGTAAGGTTTCGGACATAGAATCTCACAACAATAGTATTTTCAATTTTTATGTTTAAATTTATTATTACAAAGATAATCTAATAAGAATTAAATAATAAAAAGTATTAGATCTGTTATTTTTTCTATTCAAGTATTGATGGATCAAATGATGAAGGCAAATACTCATTCACTTTTGAAAGATAAGAGATATACTTGATAACTTCCTCAGTTCCAAATTTACCAGATTTTTTGAAGAGTCTATGTTTAGGAATCTTCCAGTTCAATTTTCTTGAACTATTTGAGTAGAGATTTTCAACTACATCATCAGCGTTGGGATTAATTACGATAAGTCGAGATTTATCGTTCCTAATCATGTTTTCTAAGATGGCAGTGTTAATTGGTTCATCTCGAAATGAGTATCCAATAACCAATAATTTTGACCATGTTATTGATTTAAATGTTCTAAAAAAGGAGAAAAAGGGTTGAATCAAAATATCCTTCTCTTTCGTTGGATAAATCATCATTTCTCGTTCGACATTTATCTTATATGGTAAAGCTTCGGATGTAGGATCTATTGTAGTTTTAATTATTCCTTCTTCTCTAGAAAATTGCCTAATTGAACCATGGAGTTGAATTATACTTTTATTTGAAGATTCATAGGGATTAAAAAGTATTAATGGATTAAAATTTTTAACAAAAGCACCTGCACTTTCAAAACCGTCTGTAATTGGCTTTTCTAGTTTATTAAAATAGTCTTCAAGAGACGTATCATAGTTTGTTGTTACCAAAACTTTGCTAATATTAATATCCCAACGATTTCCATAGATTGATTCAGAAGAACGAACGTTTCTAGTTGCATGAAATAAACTATCATAACATCGTTTGACTTGACTAAATTTATATGAGTCAATACTGCATTTTGCATACATTATTTTCCTTAAATCATTCAATACTTCAGAATAATCATAGTTCTCAGGAAGATTTTTTTTCTTTTGAACTAAAAAAGCTGTTAGAGGTCCAGCATATTTCACAGATTGTTGAAGATTAATTAATCCCTCAAGAATTGAATATAATGCTTCAAAATCTAATGTTATCTGAAATTCTTTTAATGATTTTTCGATTCTTTCTAAAACTTCTATATGACCAAATTTTTTGAGTTTATCTATAGTGTCTTTTGAGAATTCTTCAAGTGTCGGTATTCCAAATGGCTTAGCTGCACCAGCACCTAGAAATATCATTTTAAATCAATAAAGTAATCTATTATGTTCTTAAAATATATATGTTCATAGCATACGCTTTTCTTAGAGTTTCCATCTTTATTTGGGTTTATATTCAAAGTTTTTGTTAAAAAGGTTAATAAAACGATTATGCCGATTATTATTTAGATTCTTATTCTTTTAACGGCTCATTTTGAGTGATTTAAATATGATTGATTGGTCAAAGCTTAGGTCTTATCAGGGCAATAGATGGAAGAGCTTCGAAGAATTTTGTTATAGTATAGCAAAAAGGCTCTATTATGCTCAAGGAAAGTTTACCTCAATTGATGATAGTGGCGGTGGCGATGGGGTTGAGTTTTACCTAACGAGAGCAGAGGGTACTGAATGGGGGTGGCAGGCGAAATGTTTCTATCCTCAACCCCGTCTGAGCAAATCAGGGAGAAAAACATCTATAAAGAAATCATTAAAAAAAGCTGTCAAAAATCATAAAAGGCTCAAGAAATGGTTTCTCTGCACACCAACAGACTTTACAACTAGCGAAATAAACTGGTTTGAAAAATTACAAGAAAAATATCCTAATGTGATTCTTGAACATTTAGGGAATAGCGAGTTTAATGATTTCTTAAGTAATCCCCTTTTCCTAGGTATAAGAAATTACTATTTTGGTGAACTTGAATTAAGTATTGATTGGTTTCGTAAACAAGTTGAAAAACAAATCGCAATTATCGGAGACAAATTTATCCCGAATCTCCATACAGAAACGTATGTAGATTTTCAAATCCATACCCTTCTTAATGATTCTGTTTTTATATCCCATCTTAAAGAACAAATCATAAGTCTTGAGGATTTTATGGTACAATTAGACGAGTCTATAGAGGATATTCGTAAAACAGTGACCATAATTAATTGGCTAGATATTAAAAATAAGTTGCTAAGTTACGCTTCTCAACTAAGGGCTATTTTTATTGAAATTCTTAAAATTATTCAGGACTGTACTAGTTATTTATCTATAGGACAGTTTGAACAGGTTAATCAAATTAATTGGGATTCTATGGAGAGCGTGCTAAAAGAACGACTTGATCAATATTATCGTATTGTAAGCGACTTTCAACCAGAGCTACTAGAATACAAAGGTACTGAAAAAATGCGAGAATATTCCATCCAATATATTAAGGAAAAAATTAAAGCACCATTCCAAATCGCTGATAATAATGTTCGAGGTATTTTAGCAACAATTGGTGACATTAAAAAAACGAATCAATATGATTTGCACATATTTGGTGGTGGAAATATCGGAAAGACGCATATTATGTGTCATATAGCTCAAGATAGAATTTCAAATAACGTCCCAGCTATTTTTTTACTTGGTAAGCATTTTACTACAGATCTCCCAATTCAAAAGCAGATTCTTAATATTCTTGATATTCCAACTAGTTATTCTTGGCAAGGTTTTATTCAAGCTCTTCAATCAGCTGCTGAAGTCTATAAAATTAAAATACCTATTATAATTGATGCTCTAAATGAAGCGCAAAATGTAGACAAGTGGGAACGTGAACTTCCAGGTCTTGTATTCTCCTTAAGAAAAATACCTCAAGTAGTTCTAATTACTACTTGTCGATCTAATTATCGAGCAACTATTTGGCGTTCTTCAGTACCCGAAAATTCTATTGAGACTTATGGTTTTGGATATGAGTTAGTTGAAGAAGCAATTGAAAAATATTTTGATTGGTATAAGCTTAAAGGCGACCTTACTCTTGCATCACTTAGACAATTCTCTAATCCTATTTTCCTTAGGATCTTTTGTGAAAGTCAAAACAGAGAACGAAAGATAGAGAAGCAAATCTTTCTTGGTGAACAGACACTATTACAAGTTTTTGAGGATTACCTTACTCAATGTAATGCGGAAGTTTGCTTAAAACTTTCGAGATATTCCTCTACGAAGATTGTCCACAATGCCTTGAACAAAATTGGTAGAGAACTTTGGAACAATAATAACAGGTATCTTCCCCTCTCAGTTGTGGTTAAACTTGTTGACTCTAAAGACATCGAGGATCTCGATTGGGTCAATTCTGTGACATATTTCCTTTTAGACGAAGGTTTATTGATAAATAAGGATCGGATAAATGACAAAGATGTAGTGTTTTTCACATACGACTTATTAGGCGGATATATAATAGCAAAAGCACTAATAGTGCAATTGAACCTTAGAGAAATCAAAGTCTTCATTAAATCTACGAAATTTGAGACTGGCTTGTTAAATGGGAGTTACGTAGATAGACATCCTCTTCACGAAGACATTCTAAGATGCTTATCTTTATTATTTCCAAAGCATTTTGGTAAACATTTATATGAACTAACAGATGATCAGACGGCTTTCAAATATTCTCTTCATGCTCTCTTTGAAATGTCTCCAGAGTTAATAGATGACCAATCAAGAGAATTAATTTCGAAGCTTTTTTCTCATCCTGAAAACCGAAGATCACTTCTTACACTTGCTCAAAGTACAATATTACACGTTGGACACCCACTGAATATAGATTTTTGGGATAAACTTATTTTCGACTTATCTATGTCTGAACGTGATTTAAGCTGGACAGAATTTATTCGTCAGAATACTTCATATTTTTATGAGAATATAGATAAATTTGAAAGCGTTTGTACGGAGTCAAAAGAGCTTTCTGCTATATCTCAACAAAGGTTACTATTAGCGGCAAAGTTTTTCCGCTGGTTACTAACTTCGACAGTTAGACAACTCCGAGATGCTAGTACTCGTGCATTATATTATTATGGACGGAGATTTCCTGAAGAATTTTTCGAATTAGTGTTGAATACACTTTCAATAAATGATCCTTATGTATTTGAACGAATGCTTGCAGCAACATATGGAGTTACTATGGCTTTACGATATGATTTTAACAAATCACAGTTTCGTGAAAAAAATCTTCCTTTGTATGCTAAGAAATTATATGAATTGATGTTTAAATTAGATGCCCCTTATTCTACAACACACATTCTATCTCGTGATTATGCAAAGCGGGTAATTGATATTGCCTTGATTCATGATCCAATGATTCTAAGTTCAAAAGAAAAATTGAGGATTAGGCCACCCTTCTTAGATGGAGGTATAAGAAATTGGAAGGAAAGTGAAGATCGAGACAAAGGAAGTTATCGTGAAGGCAGTATGCCAGTCCATGATGATTTTGAAAATTACACGATGGGTCGTTTAGTTCATAATAGAGCAAATTACGATTTCAATCATAGCGAATATAAAAAAGTGCGAACTAATATTTTCTGGAGATTGTATGATCTTGGATATTCACATGATTCATTTAAGGAAGTCGATAAGGAAATTTACCAATATAACTGGGGATTCGGTCGAGCTTCTAATGGTGGAAAAATTGATCGATATGGAAAAAAATATTCTTGGATCGCTTTTTATGAACTAGCTGGATTTCGTAAGGATAATGGTTTTCTTGCTGAAAACTATTCACAACAATCTAGGATTTCAGATGCTGATCTTGATCCTAGTTTTCCTGAACCGCCTCAAGAATGTGAAGTGATAAAGATGGATTACTTGGGTAATCGTTCTCTTAATGTGACTGAATGGATTGAAAAAGGTGGTGTTCCAGACTTGAGCTCCTATTTGATAGTTGATAAATTATGTGATACACCAGGACCTTGGGTGTTGTTGGAGGGGCATATTACACAAGTTGACTTACAAGCCAATAGAATGCGCTTTATATTACCCCGAGGATTATTTGTGAAAGAAAATGAAGCATCCAAGATAAGCAAGTATCTTAAAAATCAAGAATTAAGGGGAAGATGGCTCCCTGATATTCCTGAAGATTACTATACATATGCTGGTGAGATTCCATGGTGTAGTATGTTCCCTTACAATGGGAAATCAACACTAGATTTTATAATCGGCAGTACAACCAAAAGGGTTACTGAAAAAGCTGTCGCAAAGTTACGTGATGGCACAGTATTAACGCATCAAGAGTTCTGGATTTTAATAATCGAGAAAATAAAAGGTATGCCTTCTACAGAGGAATATATGTCTTTTCTAGATAAGGAAGGAATTACGGAAATAAATACTATTACATATCGTAATCAGAAAGTTAATGAAGAAATATCATTTGAAGTATTCACGCCTATTAGATATTATAATTGGGAAAGTTACCACAGTATAATCAATAGAGCAGGATCTTGTATGGTTCTAGCAAAGGAAATTGCAGAAACCTTAGATCTCTGTTCTCAACCTCAAACATTTGATTTATATGATAAAAAAGGTAACCGAGCCTCTATCACTTTAAGATATGGAGAATTATATCAGACTGAGCATCAGCTTATCTTTCTTCGTCAAGATCTATTGGAACATTATCTCAAAGAAAAACATCTACAACTTATATGGAGAATTTGGGGTGAAAGAGATTTTAGATCAAGTGATAGTAAGGAAATGTTCAATTTTAGGAAAAAACATAAGTCACGGGTAGTTTTCCAAACAATAACATTATATCCAAAAAAATGAGGAGCTGTTTCAAAATAAAAAGTTTTAACAAAATCTCAATAAGAAGGTTTATATTAATTTACCAGTAAATTCGTGCTAGAATCCCTCTCCCGGCACCATTTTACCTTTCTGTCTTTAACCCTTACATGAAGTGGACGTAAGAGACAAAACCAAATAACCTTTTTTTCATCTTTTACTTTAGGCTGGGGCGTGTTAGAAGAAAACTGTTAACCCTTTTTTGTACCGCACACATTTAAATACGCCCGAGTGAACAAATGTTTTTTTCAGGTCTATATTTCAGCTTCACAACTTCTTTTAAAGCAGTCTCATTTAATATAAAAATGTTTGAAGGTCGATGATGTGAGATTTAATGCGTGAGAATGTTCATCCTTTGCATAGGGTTGTAGGAGATCTTTTCGAGAACAACTTGTCTTCAAGTTATAAGCTAGTAAAAGATGAAGCATGTGGTGGAAATCAAAATATTCCCTTATTCTGTTCAAAAGAAAAATCAAACGCAACTGAATATTGCGACGTAGATCTGTTGGCGATTAAAGATGGCACAATCAGAATAATCGTTGAGATTGAAAAGTCGGATGTCGGACCAAATCAGATATGCGGTAAATTTCTCACATCAGCATTGGCGCAATACTACATTCATGAATCTGAAAATGACATACCTATCGGAATGCATGACTCCGTGATATTCATTCAGATCTTGGATACATCCAAGTTGAAGGAGGACGAGACGTCTAAATTCAAGCAATGGGGGAACCTAGAAAAGTCGATTAAAGATATATTACCGGTTAGAGGCAGCAGAATCAAGGAATATAAAATATTCTATGGTGACAAATCACACTTCAAAAAAAATCAGAGTAATAAACTTGTTAGCTACATAAAAGAATTATAGACCATAAAAATCGCAAATATAGAAAGCCATATTTTTGTACTGTACACCTTTAAATACGCTCAGAAAAACAAAAAAACAGAAAAAGTGATCAAATGTCAAAACTGAAAAAAATGCAAAGAGAGTTAGTGAACTTCTCATTGTCGTTAGGAAACAATCTTGAGTTACAGGACAATCCAACATATCCATCTATCTTCAGAGAGCCGAGAATAGGAAAAGTTGACAACAGGATTTGCGGAATCCAAATTCTTGGAAACAGCATTAAAATACATCTGCCGAAAAATCGAGCCTTTAGAACCTATTTCCAAAGTAAAATTCTCTGGGATAATGCTTATAGTGACGACAGCAGAAACTACACGTTTTTGAATTTTGTGGATGGTTCAGAAAAGAGAATGAATGCAGCTAAAGATCTCATAAAATATGCCTACAAAATGATTGATACAAATACAATATAATCCGTTTTTAAATTTAGTTTAGATATGAACAATGATTAAGGATTAAAATTAAAATGAGAAACACAGATGTTGAAATAAGCTTATGTTTTGATAAAATTATGACGTCTGAAGTATTGTTTTATAGCCTTGCTTTTGATGAAGATTGTAGAAAGTTTTGTACCAAAAGGGAAATCACTTATCTTCCATCAGAAACTAATTCTAAATTATGTTATACATTAATCAACGATAAATTCGATGAAAACGTAATCGAAGATAGTCAGAAAGTAAACATCAAAGACCATATTTTTGATAATTCTGTTGTAGAGAAATTTGAAAAACATCATGTTCTTTTCGCATATAGGGATAATGATGTCGCTGGCGTGATTCACTTCAGTGATTATAATAGACCTCTGGTTTTTGTTAAAATTTACGTATTATTGCTGGAATTTGAAAAAAAGATAAGAAAACTTTTGATTTCTCGTAAATTTACAAATAGAGATATGGTAGAGTTCTTCAAAAATCATTCAGAAAATCCCCACTACGAAGGTAAGTTCAAAAAATATCAAAAGCCATCAAAACAAAACGAAATGAAAAAAGTAGAGAAGTTTCAAACATTTAACTTAAAAGATTTAATTGGCTTGGTAACTTCTAAAAAAATTGCAAAAATACCAGAATCCATTAACGATTTACGAAAAGCTATCATGCACGGAAAAAACGTCGTAAAATATAAGAATTCTCACGAATCTACTCTAATTTACGAGTTCGAATCCTTCAAAGAGTTTTTCAAATCAATTAATAGCCTCAAATCAGAAATCAAGAAAGTGGCAAATTTAATTCTTCCCACAAACGAGGGAGAAGAAGTTACGCGATTAAGAAATGCAGATTTATTCAAGAAAATTACGTTCAAATACAATAAAACTGCATAATTTTAGATGAGAGAAAATTGCATCTCTTAATCAACTAGAGCGGTATAATCTAGTTCGGTATCAAAAATCGTTAATTATTATTTTTGAGGCTCCTCTTCATTTTATACTTTAGGCTGGGGTGTATTAGAAGAAAAACGTTAAACCTTGTTTGTATCACACATTTAAATGTGGGTAAAACGCTGGGTAATTGGTCAGTTTAATGGTGGAGATAGTTTATAATTACAGGTTTTTACCAAATCTTTATGTCTTATCAGGAAGTAATCTTTATGATTATTCTTATTATCTGATTAGCTATACCTATTGATCCATTATTAATGTTGATTTTTTCTGTAATCTTTTTTAAAATGTTCCCCTCTTTATCTCCCAATGCAATTCTTATGTTTGTTGCGCCGATGTCGACACCTAAAGCTTTCATATATTAATGTTAATGCTCAACTGGGTTATATTCTATTACCCAAAGGATGAGTTAAGTTGCTAAATTAACGAGGAAGCACTACTCCTTCTGAAAGATTTCTAATTTCATCAACTAAAAAAATGATAAATAAGGAATAACCCTCAAAATGAAAGGACCTATTAAATGGTTGCAATAAATTAACAAGTAGATTCAGATTCGAATTAAAAAATTACTTTTTTTCTTCATCAAAAGCGAGGTCGCTGTATGAAACCTTGATTAAATCTTTTTCTTGAATTTTCAGTTTTTTTATCAAATCATCCAAACATTTTCTATCTTTTACAGCGTCCCGAGTCTCTCTTTCGAATTCGATAAATGTTCCAAGATCTTTTACATAATCCAGGTGAATTTGTGTTCCTTGGTACTTGTAAATCTCTCTCTTCTTCTCAATCACAACTCTTTTTGTAAGTGCTCTCAAACAAAATAACTTAAAAGGTTTCGGTTCCTGAATTTCAAGTATCATAACTTCACTCTTTTTAGGCCCAGCAATGTTCTCTCTTTCATAGAAGATTAGTTCTGCTTTCTTTTCTCCCCGGATCTCTCTTAGTTTCAATCTGCCCTTAGGAATGTTAAAATAAGTGTCAATTTGATGAAACGTACCGATATAACGTGCTTTCAAATCAATAATTTTCAATCTAACAACGTGGAGAGATTTAACTTTAACCTTTAACTCCAATAATTTACTTTCCAACCTATCTTCACAAACCCCTCTGAACTAGTAACATTCTTACAGTTTTCAATATAAGCTATACGCTTTCGAAATATTAGATCTCGACATAACCTTTATGTTACGACTTCTAGAAAATGGATGAAGCGGTCAAGACATCTTGAAAACCTGTGAGTTTCAGATCACGAGTTCAGACCAGAGCTTATATAAAAAGCATATTTGTATTAGATCTATAATATCTTTAATCAGGGATGAAGATGAAGTTATTAGTAGATGAACAATTACTTGGATGTGGCATGCTATTAAGAAGCATCGGTTATGATGTAATATTAGCAAATGAGACGGGGTTTCAGAAAGATAAAGACCTTGTCGATTATGCCGTAAAGAATGATTTATTTATCATTACCGAAGATAATGGGATGGTAACTCTCTGTAAATTCAGAAATGTACCGCATTTACATTTTGATGTTTCATTGAAAGCAAAAGTCATTGTAAAAGAATTAAAAAAACTTAACATTCTCTGATAAAAGGCTATATTGAGATGTTTTCATAATGATATTAAACAGTTTGAGAGAGAAAAACTGAAGAAAAAGCTCGAAACTAAAAATTTGTATATTAATTAGAAAAATATATTGTTTTGTTTACCGGACTTATTTAACTGGATTCAGTGCAAAAAGTGTTAGTGCGTGCTATAGTAAGGCTGAGAATGTTACACGTGTGGTACTTATGAAAGGCGTAATTCAATTATGATGTCATTTAGATCTTTAAAGACTACGCGCTTCGGAGTGAATGTGGTAAATTCAATGCCAGTCTTCTTTAATCGTTGACATGTCTCTGCCATATCATCCACGAAAAAAGAAATGTGTTTTATTCCTGTTTCTTCAGTTTTTAGACTCGGGCCATCAACAATTTTTTTCGGGTCAATAAATCCAAAGAACTCCAACATTACCCGACCACCTACTTCCAAAAAAACCATTCTTGTCCCCCGTTCCTTATTTTCAATCTTTCTCTTCACCGTAAACCCCATATGTTTCACGTACCAGTCAACCGTCTTATCAAAATCCTTCACAGTTATTGCCACATGATCAAATGATTTTATTATTTTGTCCACCTCGCAAAAATTAGTTAGTGCGTATCCTCCTGCTTAATTAATGAAGTTATCTATTACTTCACCAATATTAACGCTATTTCTATAGCTAAATATCTTGAAGTTCAGTTGAGTTTGGATTATTTTTTAGTCATCAAACGCATGTGCTCAATTCGTAGTTAGTCGACCTTTTACAACTTCCTCAAAAATAGATTCAGCCATTTTTCTATAACCTAACGTGTTCAAATGTAGTCCGTCACTGGAATGCTCAGACCTAAGTCTTTTAGTCTTAGGATCGCAAGTCTTTGAGAATACATCTGCAACGAGAAGTCCCTTTTCACTGCAATACTGCGTTATTGCGTGATTCAGTCTCACCCTTTGTGGAATCCCTTCGTCCCATCCAATGATGGACGGCACAGTACAGGCTATTGGTTTCACCTTATTTTCCAAAGCCATTTCATATATTCTTTGTAAATTCAAGAATATTTCTTCAACTGGTAAACCCCAGCCAATATCATTTGTTCCACCCAAAATTATGACATATTGAGGATTTAATTGGATAACATCTTTCCTGAACCTGACCAGCATACCACTAGTTAGATCACCGTTTACTCCTCTATTTATGAATCTAACCTCGACATCACCGTCCTTTTCCAACTGTTTCAGGAAATCATCCACCATTTCCTTTAAGAATCGTGAATATGGCTGAGTTGCTATACGTGAAGGTATAAAACCAACCGTGAGGCTGTCTCCAAAAGCCACAAAGGTGATGAGTCTAGTCAAGTTAAATACTCCTTTTGAATAGACAAGAGTTATGCTAACATATTTTCTTGCTGAGATTGTTTTTAATAAATTTTTTTGATCAAGTTGTCATGCTTACTTGGCACTGTCTGGGGTTGTAGTGTCATAACAATGGCTTTTGCTGAAATCTTCCCCTCTCCTTTGCTGATGATTGTGTCAACGGGAGCATTCGTCTTAATCACAATTATAACTGCAACGTTAACATCTCTGTTGATCGTATCGAAACGACTGATTCACTAATTTTCCATTACCCTTTTTTTTATTTATCACAGTTTCCCATTTTTTCCAGATCTTATCAAATCTCGTCATTTCGCACACTTTGCATATTTTATAATTGTTGTCAAATATTATCATTTTGGGTTATGTGTATTATTCTGTAGCATTTTGTATCATAAAGACAAATATCGAAAATTTAACAAAATGGGGAAAATATATTGAACTTTATGTTTCTAGTATCCGTTATTCTTCTATTCTCGGTGGTATAAAGTTGGGAAAATAACATTTTATTTGGTTAAACCCTACGTATAATTGATATTTTGATGATAGTTAAGAAGTAATTAAAAAGACATTTTTTATTTTCATAGTACGTGCTAACTTAATTGAGTGATTAAAATGGATTCTATCACGGCTCCTAATCCGAGAAGAAGTAAGCAGATTAAAGACACCTTTATGAAATTTTTGCCTTCATCTCTTAAACGTCTTGTGTAAACTCCATAAAGCAACATGATTCCTTGAGTTGATGCTAAACTGTAAGCTACAAGTTCCATCCAAGTTATGGGGAAGAGTAAGGTAGAAAGGAATAGGTCCATACCTGTTATGGATTGGGTAGTGGCAAATGCTGATAATAAGAGTCCAGTATTGTAACTAACAAACCCCATGAATGGGGTTCCAAAGATTGGGATGAAGAATAACATGCAAAGTGAGATATTGTTTTGCGCTATGAAGAGAGCTGATATGTCTGTCGCAAAAATGTCTTCAAATTCTTGAAGGATAATTGTTGCTTCTTCGTTTGAGAATTGCGTTTGAGTTCCAATTAAAAGTCCGAAGATAAAAATTCCAAGACTTATAAAGAAAAGTGTTAATCGTATTCGACCCCTATTTTTCAGGAGAACCTCTTTGAAGCCTTTTTCTGGTCTTGTAGTAGGAAGGGATTGAGGAACCCTTTTTTGTTCCATCCCACAAGTTGGACAAAAGTTGGAATCGATAGGAATGTTGCTTACACAATATCTGCAATACATCGATTCTACAGTATCCTTATTTTTCATTCAATACGACTTTTTCAGTGTGAATAAAATATCCTTCTCCATTACCCTTTTTTCTAATTATATTTGTTTATTAGAATTTGGATTTAAGGTTGGATTAAGAAGTATTTTTCAGGTAGTTCCTCAAAGCTTCCCTTACAACTTCTGAGACTGATACATAGCTTCCATTGGATCGTTCAATATATTTCTCAAGTTCCTTATAGAGTCCTTCAGGAAGTGTTATGCTTCTGTATTCTTTTTTGGACATAACCTCCTCGGTAAACTATAATGTTTTATAAATATTTCGAATAGTAGTTATGCGTAATTTAGTTTCATAAATATTAACTGATGTAAGTATAGCTAGAGTACTAATCAGTACATAATACTTTGGAGGAATAACTGTGGTTAAGAGAAGAAGTAGAAGAAAAAAAGTAAGTTTTACTGCAACTAAAAAAGTTCCTAAAAAGGTTGGAGTTTCATTTACTACAAATAAAGGTGAGAAAGTATCGTTTAAAGCGACTAAGAAGGTTCCGAAAAAAGTAAAAGTCGAGTTTTTTGCAAAACGCAAAAAGAAGTGATTCTAAAATATGCGGTTTGTTTTCAACAACAAAGAAAATAAAACCGTTTAAAACAAGTACTAAAAAAATGGA
>SDBT01012471.1_pt1 | contig 13650 bp, 15 predicted proteins | sample 2277101 | NCBI WGS metagenome assembly SDBT01 (sample SAMN10404973, study PRJNA504765) | marine sediment metagenome | isolation source: marine sediment core GS10_PC15, 103 cmbsf | place: Arctic Ocean: Southern Knipovich Ridge | collected 2010
ATGTTGCTTGTCGATTACGATAGAGTAGATACAAACAATGTCTATTCTGGTACAACTGCGTATGGGAAACAACATATTGCACGTTGGAAAACAAGTATGCTATCTTCTATATTATGGCATAAAACCGATGTTCAAGCACAAGAATTGAATATGCGCGTAGAAAACAAGAATGATTTTCCAACAAAAGCCAGATTGCTCATCGATTGCTTTGATAACGTTGAAGCTCGTGGCACGACCATTAGCTTGAATTTCCCCACCGTCCATGTCGGAGTCGGCGTTGGTGTGGGTTCTGTCGAATGGGATGATGTCTATCAATTACCTGATGAAGATGTGGAAGATGGCGTACAAGTGTGTACGCATGAATTAGGTAGAAATATCATTGATCTAACTTCGTCGATGGCATCAGTGTTGATTAGAGACTTCTTGAATAATGGTAATAAACGGAGTGTGATCGTGAAAGAGAATTTGGGAGTAATTGGATGAAATTATTACTATTGATAATACTACTATTTTACAATTTCATATTTTTTGGATTTAAATTCACATTTGATGATATCAAGACAGCTTTTTTTTTAATGATTGTTGCATATATTACAGTATCTATATTATTTTCATTAGCATAAAATGGATTGCGTCTATCAAGCCTTCACCCATAATATGAAAGCTATCGGCGAACCTGATTATGCCGGAGTGTGGGATGAGTACAAGAGATTCAAAACACTCTCTCATGGTGGCAATTTTCATCAACTCACTTTTGCCGGTGTATTGCCATTACTCTATTGGCAAATGCTTTATCATCACAATCTAAGAAGCGTCAATCGAATTGAGATGATGTTACAACGTACCTACATTGAAATTGCAGAATATATTCAAGAGGGCACACATCTTCAACGAGAGTTAATGATGAAAACTTCCTTTTGGGGATTGGAGGTTGAGCAGATCACACTAAAACCAGCAATATATTGTTTGCTGAATGAACAACATGCTCAATTTGGGCATGAGATTCCTGATTGGAAAGGTGCTAGAATTATTATGGCATTTCAACTAAAAGTTATGAAGGATAAAGAAGAATGAGATCAATTATTTATGACATATTTAAAGCTGAAAATATTTACGATGTTCATAAAATTGGAATTTGGGCTGAGAGTAATATGGAAAAGTGGATTGAAAAAATTCCTGGTGTTCTCTCAGTAAAAAGTAATTCTAATTATAGCGATGATGAAGAAAAATGTTATCCAAATTATTATCAACTTAGAGTTGACCCTCGATATGTACCAATAAGAATATGCAAACAAATTAGACAATTAGTAAAGGAGAAATAAACGAATGAAAAAAGTTTATTTACTTATCTTTGAAGATTATCGTGAATCAAAGATAGAAGGAACTTTTGCAACAGAAGAACTTGCAGAACGTGAAATGAAACGTAGAATTGAAAAACTCGGTCATACAGCAAGATACTATAAAATACGAGAAATTGAAGTAAAGGAGAAATAAAATGACAGAACAAAATGAACAAGAATTAGAAGTAATGGAAACCCCCCTCGTAGCCGTAGCTATCGCCAATGAGGATGACACTGTGCTATCATTCCCGCGATTGGCAGAGAACACCGCCTTTGAAGCTGCAACTATCTCAGATGAAGATTTGATCGGATTAGTTGCCAATTGGATGGATACTACGCCAGATGAATTAGAACGACGAGTCTATGGAAATGAGCGTGGTGGAAAGTTAGTGGTGAGTCGTCCTAACACCGGAAATATCGTTGTGCGTCCTGCTACTGTGTTGGGATAAAATATGAGTAAAGGAAAACGATTTTACCAATTAAGATATCTCGATACTAATCAACCTATGTACCTTGAGGATGTTGGTAATACGCTGAAAATCAGTGGTCTACTTCTTCAAGGTATGAGCAGCGATGTAATTATTCTAGCACCAACAGCAGAAATGATAAATCCTGTCACAATGAATATTATCGAACCTACTCTTGAAGAATGGTCAGAAATCTTACGCCAATCCGATGACCCACAATATTTCGAGTTGGATGAGACTGGCACGATCAAAGCACTCCACCGGAAACAACGTGGCGCGATTAGTGGTGCGATTCAACAAAAGATGTGGATGCGTGATGGATTACTGTGTCTATTTTGCGGTCGCGAGATGGGCGATGTATCCCTCACAGTCGATCACTTTATGCCATTAGAGCTCGGTGGCGAGAATGACGAAACCAATTATATTACTGCATGTCGGAAATGTAATAAACGCAAAGGTAATCGACATCCCGAAGAATATTGCGAAGATCAAGGATTGAAATATCATCTTTATGTAGATTATTTAAACCCAAATCTTCCTCTTGGAACTGTCGCTCACTCACCAGCTTTCATCGCAGATGCAGCCAAAGATGCCAAACGATGGAAAAATGCTCAAAAAAAGACTCACAAAACCCTTGACAAATAGTGATTATTGAGTATAATGTGAGTATAGTAAGAAAAAAAGTACATTAAAAACACAATATCAAGCCGACCTAGAAGGTAAGAAAGAGTCAACTAATCTAGGTGAACTCACCTTCAGCTAGTGAATGGGACACACGCCTCGTGGTTCCAATACGGTTTTCTTCGCTTGATGAAATATTGACGAGTAGCTCAACGGTAGAGCATTCTGTTTATCATAGTTGATAGCACTCATACGATTTATTTCGTAACCAGTTAGTAACTTACAAACGTCCCCTTACATGGGAAAGGTTCTTGGTTCGAATCCAAGCTCGTCAACCTGAACAGCGCGGTAGAGTACTGGCAACTCGCTTGGCTCATATCCAAGTAGCATGTGGGTTCGAATCCCACCCGCGCAACTAGGATAGCAATATCCACAATACGGCGACTTTGCATTGGTAGCAAATGTTTTTCATAGTTGATAACACTTGTACGTGCATACGTGACCAGTTAATAACTTACAAACAGATTCGCAAGAATCATCTTGGGTTCGAATCCCAGGGTCGCCTCCTTAAAATTACAGGATGTAGCTCAGCCCGGCAGAGCACTCGCTTTGGGAGCGAGGGGCCGGAGGTTCAAATCCTCCCATCTTGACAATTGTCGTAACCAGATCAGAACTTACAAACATACTTAGCTCATTGGTTAGAGCAGAAAGCTTAAAACTTTTTGGTAGCAGGTTCAAATCCTGCAGAATGTGTAACACAGTTCTTATCACTTATACGACAGTTTTTTTTTACCTAAAAATATCTCTCATAGATCGATACACTACAACATACGAACTTTAATAATTGAATAGTTAGTAAATAAAATAATTTATAGTGGTCTGCACTAGATAAGAAGAGATAAAAAGCTGAGTGTATAAGCCCCTCTCGCCCTATCGTTATGTACCTTTAGCTCAATTCGGTAGAGCGTTCGGTTGAAGCCCGAAAGGTTACTGGTTCAAGTCCAGTAGGGTACACTGTTGTATGAATGCATCTTTGTATTCATTTACAACTCCTTTTGGTTAGCGGAGAAGGCTGCGCTTTGCCTCGTACCTTCTCCTATGGGCGTATAGTGATAACGGGAGCACATCTGTTTTGCAAGCAGAAAGTTGAGGTTCGATTCCTCATATGTCCACTTGTAGTATATTACAAACCAGTTGGGTGATCTGGTTGAGAAAAATCCCCTCCAGGTCTTGATGCAAATGGTAAGCGGTGTGCCTGCAAAGCACATGAACGTGGGTTCGAATCCCACCAAGACCTCTAACGTACTCGTTGTATGCTCTAGTTAGTTTGCCCTAATCGAATCCCTTATTGGGAGCGCATACGGCAATGCGAGTAATCGATGTAGACCTAGCAATTCTACGGGAGTTATCGCTCCGCAGATATAGAACATCTGCGGTTATGGAGAATTGACAGAGAGGTAATGTGTCATTTTGCTAAAATGTAGCCATCGTTAGTTCGGTGCGTAGGTTCGAATCCTACATTCTCCGCTATATAGATCAGTCTACCGGCTAGAATAATGTCTCCAAAACACTTAAAATAGGTTCGACCCCTATCTGATCTGCTCAATGGAGAGTAGCGCGGGAAGGTCTGCAACTGGCTTTGAACCCCAGGCCGTGTGTCAAAGCACGATGGTTCGACTCCATTATTCTCCTCTATGGCGGCGGTGTGGAAGGACACATAGATTTTTGCTACGGCATTTTCAACAGGCCACGTACTCAGGGAAATTGGTTGACCCCAATTGCGATACGAGTATTGGAAGCAAAACTAGCGGATTCATGCTCCGTAAAACCCTGTAGTCGGTATCAAGCCCGACCCGCCAATATTGTCATGTAGCTCAACGGCAGAGTACCCGCCTGTTAAGCGGAGGGATATAGGTTCGAATCCTATCGTGACAGCCTAGGTAAAGTGACGTTTTTTAGGGTGTGTAATTCAATGGCAGAATAGCACTCTCATAAAGTGTTAGTTGGTGGTTCAAGTCCATCCACACCCACATAACGATTTGGGATAAAATTTGTAAACGTTTCGAGTGAAAATATTCGTCTTATCGACTTCCTCACAAGATGTTATTAGTTTGTCATACAAGGTTGCCAAATCGTTCACGCTTCTAAAACATAAATGGTGATGTGCCTCTCTTGTAAAGAGGATAAATGGGTTCGATTCCTATTAGAAGCTCTGGTAGTCTTTTTGCATTGACATTGAGACTCCTCCTATAAAACGGGAGAGTGATTTTGCCTTTGATGTGAAGTTATGAATTAGTACCTCCTTTCTTCAATAAAAGGTTTTGCACTCTCCCACTCGCGAGTATAGTTCCAGTGGTAGAACGGCAGTTTTCCAAACTGCGCGACGTGGGTTCGAATCCCTCTACTCGCTCTATGATAACGATAATGTTGCAGCATTATGAGGACAGCCAAGGAAAGATACAGAACTGCATCTACCTAGTTGAAATTGCCTTGAGCCTCCGATCAGTTAGTTTCACCTAACTCGTTATCATAATCTTGGTACGATATGCAAACGGCTGAAGCTTACGGATTGTAAACCCGTAGTCTTAATCGACCACTGTAGGTTCGACTCCTACTCGTACCACTAATGGCGGCGGTGTGGAACAACACACAAGCAGGGCTAATCAATGCTGGAAGCGGTTATTAGGTCTAAGTTTCCTATAAAGTCGCCATTATGCACGCTCATATAGCCCAATCGGTAGAGGCACTCGTTTCAAAAACGAGTCATAGTGCTGGTTCGAATCCAGCTTTGAGCACTTTATGATAGCGGTGTGGAAGGACACACATTCAAAAGACGTTTTGAACAGCCCGTAGGGTTCGAGGCCAATCGGATAAGCATGAGATTTGAGCCGGACTACGAAACGCCCAAGCTAGTGATGAGGTCGCACTCACATGATGCTTGCAAGCTCTAACCGGGATTTGGACACACTCCGCTGATTAGTCGGTATCAATCCCGACCTATCATAAAATGCCCATATGAAGGGAATAGGTATACCTGCTTGACTTAAAATTAAGCGTCTGGTGGTTCGAGTCCACCTATGGGCACAAAATGCAACTGGTTTATAAACTATCTGTGATTGGTGTTTATTGTTTCATTTGTCCAGTTGCATTTTTTATGCAGAAGTAGCAGAATTGGCATATGCGCTTGCCTTAGAAGCAAGAGGTTGGAGGTTCGAGTCCTCTCTTCTGCACAACGGCCTTGTAGCTCAATCGGATAGAGCAAACGCCTGTCGAGCGTGAGGTTACGGGTTCGAACCCCGTCAGGGCCGCCAATTTTCACACCTTCGTAGCTCAGAGGCCAGAGCAGCGGACTTTTAATCCGAAGTGCGTTGGTTCGAATCCAACCGGAGGTACAAGGAGAATTTATGCAAAAAATCACAAATTATTTAATTCTTAACATGCTATTAACCGATGCATTTACACATGAAATATACGAAAATGGCGACCAAGAACTTTTAAACAAATTCGAAGTTAAAATTCAAACTTATATTGATTTAGAATGGCAACCTCATGGTGAACCATTCATTATTTTAGACAATCGTTGGCAACAAATAAATCAAGTAATGGTCAAATATGAATAACAATATTGTGGTGTAGTGTAAGGGTAGCACGTAGAGTTTTGGCCTCTGCAATGTTGGTTCGAATCCAGCCACCACATCCTATCAGTTGTCGAACGGGAAACCAGTGAGGCTTAAAAGTGACTCCAACACTGTCCTAAGACCGCCAGTGGAGTATGTTTATATATTGATCGCGGTCACTGTCAATATAGGTCTCTCAGAAAACAAAGACCCCGTTCCGTGTGGTGCTGGCTGTAATCGGTGTTTTCGACAACTGATCTTTTATAATATAAATAAAGGAGAAATATGATAACAATTTACATAAACGGAAACACTCACGTAGTACAAGAAGGGGATAGGTTGGTTAACGCAATCGAGAAATCAGGTTATGATATTTCTCATCGCTGTGGTGGGAATGCTCAATGTACCACCTGCAGAGTAAAATTTTTCGCAGGTGAACCTGAGATGAGTGTGAAAGAACACGCAAAATGGGCAGAAGAAGAATCTCTTGGAATTAACGAACGCCTCTCCTGCCAAATCATCATAGCAGATGGAATGCAAGTAAAAGTTTTGATGCCGGTGAGTGAGAGCGAATGGGATTTTCCTGGCCCACCACCAGCATATGAAATACCAGAATAAGTAATTGGCTCTGTAACTCAGTATTTGGTCAGAGTGCTTTCCTTACAAGAAAGAAGCCGCTGGTTCGAGTCCAGCCAGAGTCACTAGGAATAAATCACTATGAATGATAAAAAAGAATCTCTCAAAGATTTAGTTCTCCGATTAGAGAAAGAGAATCAAATTGTAATTATGACCTTTGAAGGCCCAATGTCTATGGATTTAGATGAAGCCATAGACAACCAGCCAATAGACGGACTTTTATACGATTTAAATCGTGATGCCGCAACCGTTATAACTCACATTGACAATAATCCCAAGTGGATAAACGATTACGCAGTACAACTTGTAATTAAAAGATTAAAAGAACGATTAGATAAATTAGAGAAAAAGCGTTCGTAGCACAAAGGTAGTGCAAACGACTCTTAATCGTGAGGTTGATGGTTCGAATCCATCCGAGCGCATTATTGATTTGGAAGGTTGGCTTAAAAGTAGCCATCCTCTAAAGAGTGCCAAGTCTCATTCAAGTTGGCAATGTCAGCGCAGACATATACCATCGGTGCAATAACTAGGTGGAGCATACTAAACGTTAATAGCGTAAGTAAGACCCCTTGAGAGATACTTGATATAGTTATTGGCAGAGACAGGAAAGACGAAATGACGCAACGGCTTTTTAGCAGGAGTTTATTAAGTTGGCAACAACTGAAGTTCCCTCCATATTGCTAATATTCCGATTAAGAGTCATAGTAGTTATACGGCAGTTTTGCCCACATCCCATTAGCGAACTGTGGGTCTGATAAAAGATGAATGGCATAGTATCCGTGTAGTAATCTTTTAGATGACTGTGACGTAACTTGGATTTTATATCCTGAAGGCTTTGGTGTAATAACACACCAATCAATAACTCGGCCCATTGGTGCAGCGAACAGCACATGAGGCTTTCAACCTCAAGACGAGAGTTTGATTCTCTCATGGGTCACCAGGAGTCGTAACTCAGTAGTAGAGTAGCGTCCTGATAAGGCGTAAGTCGTTGGTGCAATTCCATCCGGCTCCACTCATGTCAAATTTTCTGTTAGGGGCAATCGCTCCTTACGGAGCTTGGAGGTAGTTGGAATGAGTAATAGCACGATAAAAGCAACCAATCAAATAATAAATTACACCAAACGCATGGATATTAAACATTGGGAAGCCATTGTGCTGTTTGCTATCACTACTAACACCATTAATTCTTACATCATCGAACTTGCAGTAGATATTGAAAAATTATCAATAAATCTTAATATTTCTCTTGCCAACTTCACAAAATACGTCGCTCATATGAATCCACAATTACTAGAAGTAGAAGTTGATTTACTTACCCTTTTAGAAGAATCGTTAGAGGAGAATCAATATGAGTACAATCGATTATTCAAAATCGACTAATACATTTCCAACTCTCTTAATTGTCGCACTCGTTGGATTCGTTCTATTAGGTATTGGTGGCATAACGATAATGAATGCGATTGATATCCAAACCAATACTCATGCAGTTGATAAACATGGAGAAATAGAAGTTGCTGCGATCAGAGATTGCATTCAAAAAAACGGGCCATTCCAAGTTTGGCGCGATAAGATAAATAAAAAGAAATATTTTCTTTGTGCTGAACTAAAAGAAGGTTGTGAGTATGGAATTCAAATCGTTGTAGAAAATGATGACTGTGAACTGATTGAAAAATCTGCATTTATGCGCGATAATCCAACATGGAACGAATTGAGAAATTACTTATCTAAGTTTTCTGATAGATGGAAAGGATTTACACATTAATAAATTAGATAGATTAGAAAGAAAAGAACAACTTTACTTAATAATAGGTACACTAATAATAATAATATTTATACTAGGTTTATGTTTAATATTTTCAGGCATATCTATGATGATATTAGGATTTCAATTATGGTAAAAATAATAACTAAGCCTGAACCATATTGCCCTGATTGTGGCGCGAAGATGAGATTGCGACGGCCTAAAGCAGATCAAGATTGGCCTCACTTTTGGGGATGCTCCACCTATCCAGATTGTAAAGGAACGCGTAATATCGATTCCGACGGCAAGCCGGCAGACGATAGTATAGAAGTAGAAGATTGGCCTCAAAGACGTAGACATGATTGATAAATGGTTTCTAAATAGCATCATTATGATGAAATTTGAATACTTCTTTGCTTTCAATAAATTATTTTCTATTGGATTTAATATTTGGATAAATGAGAAAGATACAACATTCAAACATAAACCTTCAATGATTAGAAAAATGACCAAAAAAGAAAAAAGAAATTATAAACAACTTGATAAATATCAAAAATCATCTTATTTTCGATACCTTTTTTTTGAAAAAATTTATCAATTTTCACGCAAAATGCGCGTATGGTGTAATGGATAACATGCTTGGCTTCGAACTAAGTGATTCGGGTTCAAATCCTGATATGCGCTCTTTACGCAAGGATATTCCACAGGTGTTCTAAGCCTGATAAGGATAACGGATGTAAATGTGGGTTCGACCCCCACTCCTTGCTCTATGTTGATTTCAATATGGTGGTTATAGTTCAATGGTAGAACGCTGTGCTGTGAACACAGTCATTTGGGTTCGATTCCCAATAACTACCCCTAAGATTTATGATATAATAAATAACATTTTATTCACTAGCTGTGGCTCAAGAGAGGTGAGATGAGTATCAACAAATTACTTTTTGAAGCACTCAACACAATCGAAGATATATCCCCCAATCAATTACAAATTTTAGAAGATACCGAAAAAGAAGAAATACGCCAAGATAGAATTCGCAGACGTGTAGACGATTGCGGTAAGTGGGCGTATTGGTTTGACCCCCACACTGGCAAGAAAGCCAGCTTTGTTTTTCGATGTGGACTATTCAGAGAATGTGATATTTGTCTCGCAATTCGAGCAGATAGAGAATACAAATGGATGCATAAAACATCATTTCACAAAAGAATGTTAGCTATCAGATTGACTCGTAAAGAAGCTAATAATTTTGTGCGAAATATTAAAAAACAAGATTATGTACGTTATCCACTAAAAGGTGGAATAGATTTAGTAATAGCAAATGAAGAAACCAAAATAGAAAATGGGGTAGAAGTAACTGTTGGATGGGTGGTTAAACAAAATTGGGAACATCTCACTAACACGCCAAAAGGGAGAAATAAATCAGGCGTAATTCACGTTCCAGAAGCAAAAGAGATTACAGAAGAATTTTCCATTATTGCAACCAAACAATTTATTACCAATGCACCTAAAGATATTGCAAACGCTATCATAGATGAAAGTATAAAAGAAACTATATATCTAAATCCAAAAAATCCTAATGACGTTAAAAATGCACTCTATCAAAGAAATACTACTACTATTCATAAATTGAAACAACAAGGATTTACTGTCACCATATACGAAAAGAAACTAAAACTTATTCACAGTAAAATATCTTGGCTCAAAAAAATCGGTAATAAAACAAGTGTTAATACAGAAAATTTGACGCGCTCAGATCATAAAAATAAAGATAAATTACTCCATCCATTACTAAATTAGATAGATTTGGTCAAATTCCAATAAAGTTTGATGACCAATCCACTTGATAAACAAATCAAGTGTAGTATAATTTGGCTATTCAATAATAGTGATTATTGATTTATAAATAGTGATTAGGAGAGAAGTGAAAGAACGCCCGATAATCTTCAATACCGAAATGGTGCGCGCAATATTAGATAATAGCAAAACGCAGACGAGGCGAGTGATAAAACCACAACCACATATTATACATGCTCAAGACGGTACAACATATTTGCAAATTCACAATCGTGGTGTTTGGTTTAATAACGACCCCAACAAAGTAAGTAAATATCAAATTGGCGATCTGTTGTATGTGCGTGAAACTTGGGCTATTTATGATTTGTTTATGAAACCAGAAACATTCGTTTATCAAGATGATGAAGTTTGGTTGTTTACAGGAAAAGCTAATAAAAAAATGAAGAAGCATATTATCTATCGTGCTAGTGTCAAATATCCAGATAAATTGGGATGGCGTTCTCCGTACCATATGTTCAAGGAATTTGCTCGCATCTGGCTAAAAGTTACCAACGTGAGAGTAGAGCGAGTACAGGATATTAGTCCAAAAGGAGGTATAGCCGAGGGAGCATCTTATTATTCATCACACATGAATGAATGGGCAACACTTGAAAAGGTAAGAGAATTTGATAAAAAAGCAATTGCTTATCAGCAACCCTATTTAGTTGGATGGTTTGCTTTATTGTGGGACTCAATCAATGAAAAGAAAGGTTTCGGATGGGACACAAACCCTTGGGTATGGGTAATCGAATTTGAAAGGATAGAGAAATGACTGAACTAATTGTAGAAAGTTATCCATCCCCGCGCGAAGTTGGAGTCGACCATGACGAATGGCGATCTAACCAACTCATCGCACTCAAAGAAATTGACAAGATGGAGAAAAAAGAATATCTCTTTGTCGAAGCACCCACCGGAACCGGAAAGAGTGCATTGCCAACCGCGATGGGAAGCAAGAAAAAACAAGTTCTCGTCGTCGTTCATACACTCGCTTTATTAGATCAATACCGTGAAAATTACAAATTTAACATTATCAAAGGTCGCCAAGAATATCCATGTGTATTGGAAAAGAAAGTAGAAGCGTGGAAGAAAACTTATAAATTAGAACCAACTGCTGCCAATTGTCACTTTACCCCAATGACTGAATGTGATGTAGCAGAACATTGTCCATATATTATTGCCAAACATACTGCTTTAGCTTCAAAACGTGCTGGTTGTACCTACCGATATTTAGGCGTAAGTATGTTGATGAAATTGCGTAAAGGTCACATAATATTTGACGAAGCACATGATTCTGCTGAAGAACTTATTAGATTTAGTAAATTTGAAGTTATGGATAAAACTTTAAACAAATATAATTTACCGCCATTTCCATTAACCACCTACGGATTTGAAAACGAAGGAGCAGAACTAACAGATGAATCGATAGAACAAATTGGAGTATGGTTGTCTACTTGCATAAGAACACTCAAACTTCCTAAAGATAAAATAGAGAAAGCACCACCTGGACATTTAACATCAAGAACTAGATTTAAGAGAATGAAAGAGAATTTAAATAAGAATTGGTTTCTTCAAATTTATAATGATAGGTTTCTTTTACAATCATTGAGCGCGAATGATGTTGCTCAAGAAATATTCAAGCATAAAGACAAGAAAGTTTTGATGAGCGCGACTATCGGAAATCCTCAACCTCTCGCAACTTCATTAGGAATTAAAGAATATAAAACTCTTTCTCTTCCTCATCCAACACCACCAAAATATAGATCAGTAAAGAAATTGAACGTACCTAGTCTGAGTGCACGAAATTTACAACAAAATCCAGCACTTTATGGTATCCAAGCGCGCGCAGTGTGGGAGTGGATACAAAATCATCCCGATAATTTTCGTGGTGTGATATTGACCACATCGTTCAAAAAGATTTCAGAACTCGAAAAAGTGATTGCGCCATTAGCAAAAAGCAAGAATAGAAGATTGATTGTTCAAGAACGCGGAAATAAAGTTGGTTTGTTAATCAATCAATTTATCACCGATGTCCAAGAAGGCGATATTGCCCTCGGTACAATTCAAGGATGGGGAACAGGTATTGATCTTAAAAATAATCTCGCAAGATGGTTGATCGTAGCCGGTGTGCCTCATGTGAATCCAACAGACGCTTATATGAAAGCTAGACGTAAATTGGATGGCGGTCAGACCTATCAGAAATGGTTGGTATATAATGCCGTCATGCAAGCATGTGGTCGCATCAGTCGTGGTGAAAAAGACTACCAAGGATTTTGGCTTTATAATTATGCGGCGTTGGCTGATGGAAGTGCGATGACAAAAACCGCTATAAAATATTATGGTGATTGGTTCAACGATGCGATTAGATAATGAAAATATTACTTGCACAAGCTAACGCCCTCACAATACCTCTGCCCTCTAAGTCGGTGCAGACTGTAGTCACTAGCCCTCCTTATTGGGGATTGAGAGATTACGGCATTGACGGCCAGATGGGGTTAGAAGCTACGCCTGAGTTGTTTGTGGAGAACTTAGTGAATGTGTTCAGAGAGGTATGGCGAGTGTTGCGGGATGACGGCACTGTTTGGCTTAACTTGGGCGATTCTTATAACGGTAGCGGGGGGCCTGGTTCTCAATACGATACAAAAGACGGGGCAAGTAGAAAAAGAACATTTAAAAAATACGATAACCCTAATAAAGATTACAAGGGACTAAAACCCAAAGACCTCGTTGGTATTCCCTGGCGAGTAGCCTTCGCACTTCAAGCAGACGGCTGGTATCTACGTTCAGATATTATCTGGCACAAGCCCAATCCAATGCCCGAAAGCGTCACCGATAGGCCCACAAAGGCACATGAGTACATCTTCCTGCTGAGCAATAATAAGAAGTATTACTATGATGCAGATGCGGTGAGAGAGCCTGCCAAACCAGATAATTCCATCAGAGATAGAGACAGTACAAAATTAAATAACACTCCTGGGCGGACCAAAATGGGGGGGCTAACCACGAACCATTATGCTGGCCGCAACAAGCGCACAGTCTGGACAATAACCACCAAGCCCTACGCTGGCGCACACTTCGCCACCTTCCCGCCAGAGATACCGGAGATATGTATCAAGGCTGGAACTTCTGAGAAAGGGCAATGTCCTGAATGTGGTGCGCCGTGGGTGAGAGTGGTTGAGAGACAAAACGAAAGCACTTGGCAAAAAAGAAAAGAGTTAGGAGCTACAGGTGGGGCAATGAACGAAGGCCCTCGTCAACAAGTAGGTAAAGTACGAACCGGAGATTTAAAAAACTTGCCGACTAGAGATAATAAAACTCTTGGCTGGCAACCCACCTGTGATCACGACAAAGAGCCTGTTCTCCAGATAGTGCTGGACCCCTTCGGAGGCTCAGGCACTAC
>SDBT01012472.1_pt1 | contig 13649 bp, 10 predicted proteins | sample 2277101 | NCBI WGS metagenome assembly SDBT01 (sample SAMN10404973, study PRJNA504765) | marine sediment metagenome | isolation source: marine sediment core GS10_PC15, 103 cmbsf | place: Arctic Ocean: Southern Knipovich Ridge | collected 2010
ATGAGCAAGAGTAATTTTTGGTTCTGAAGTATTGATCTGATCTACGACGACATCATATTGTGGATCAGCATATGCACGAAGCATTCCACGTTCAATTGTTGGCGAATCACCGTAATTAGGATAGTATCCAAAGCCCCAGCCATCATTAAAGTTGCGATAATCAGCTTGATATTCAAACGAGTTTGGATCATCTATCAGATGGTTCTGTAACATTCCATCTGGGAGATTATCTGAAATTGCTGCATAAAGCCTGCAGTTATCTTCACCTTGTTTATTGACCGTTATTTTTTTACGGTACGGCCAATCGTCAAGTGAGAATCCAGTTGTAAAAGTAAAAACTTCTTTTGTCCAATCAGTGCCATCAGTTACATTGACATACCATGTATAGGTAGTACTCATCGTAAGTCCACTAACATTAACAGTATATTCTCCGTCAGGAACTTCTGTTGCATTGTCTGATCCAATGTAAGGTACTGTTGTAACCCAATAATCCATTGGTTCTCCTTGATGATCTGTTAAGGTAAATCGTAATTCGGTAATGTTTACTGATACACCAATTGCACCGTCTTCAGGAGACTCGTCTGAGACAAATGGTGCCCCAGGAATACCTTCTTCAGTAGAGACCTGGTAGAAACTAGAAGGATCCTGTTGATTAACATAACATGTTTTAATCCAACTTGCATTTCGTACTGTATCGGAAATACGAAATTCATCTTGTCTTCCATCCGTTCCTCCCTTAAAATCAAAAGGTGCGGAAACGTTAATACTGCCTAAACTAGCGAGGTCTCCATTACTGCCACCATTATCAAGTACACCGTCAAGATAGAGATCAAGAGTATCAGTATTACGATTAATAACCATGGTTATATAATGCCATTTTCCATCTGACCAATCTGTATCCCAATATCTATACCGCCCAGTTGTTCCATCACCAACTTGGAAGTAATTAAAACCACCCCAGCCTTCATATAACAACAATAAAAAACCTGCATCATTTGCATATTTGATTAATATATCCTGACCCAGAGAATAATTCACTTTTGTCCAAAGGGAAATAGTCCAAGACTCAAAATCAGGATTCAACGAATCAGAGCTACCAAACCCATATCGATCTAAATTAGTTGGAAACTCTCGGCATCCATCTATTTTTCCGGTTAGATTTCTAAATGACCCATAGTCAGTTGCGTTATGATTGTTAGATGTCGAATCATAAGTTTCATTCATATGATGAACCAATAAATAGTCATTATTCCAGGTATCATACTTATTTTCTTGACTGTTACAGGTACTATTGCCATAATATAAATAAAGAATTGTATCTTCTGAAGACGATAGAAGAGGTATATTCACCCAGGCAATTAAACTACCATTATTATAGTTATATAATTCTATTTCATGATTAAGTTTATTCATATCAATATCAGTAAAGACAAGATCATCACCATCAATTTGTGCACGAGCTGCAAGATCTTCATCTGAATTAAAGCTAATCAACATGGGATAATCAACAAGATCATCGTCAATTATTGTATGGTCAATAATTATTTCCTTCCGGTAAATCCAGTCTTGATCCCACCAAGCTGTAGTGCTATATATCGTTGTAAAACTAAATGTTTTATTTGTCCAAAATGTTCCATCTGTGATGTTAACACTCCAATAATAAATTGCATTATTGGAATCCATATCTGTAGGAGATGCGATATAAGTGCCCCCTTGAACATTTTGTTCACTAGTAATGTCATGCCATATTCCCGTAGAGGCATTAGTTCTAAATGTTATGTTCATCGACTCATTTTGATAATGATAAATGTGTATCGAAAGTGTTGGATTTAAAATTTGATTTACATCTTTATTATTCGGATTTTCATTTTTTACAACTGGCGCTAATGATCCATATGGTGTATAGTACGGGGATCTTCCTCGATGTGGGCTGTAAAATTGAAATTGCGTTAACGCTCGTGGTGTGGGTGCTGGTGCTACTGTATCATAGACATAAATGTTTTCCTCTGAGCTAAAAACTAATTCTGTGAGGTTATCGCCATCCACATCTTGTGCTACGACAAATGCCTGTGCAAAACTAAGAGGCAATGTTCCTATAATATCATATGTATTGTTGTAGATTGTCACGTTGTATAAATTGCATTGAATGATTTCTACATTTCCATCTCCTGTGATATCTGCAACAGCAGGTGGCTCTAGTGAACTATATGGTAGTATTGCATCGCGTTTCCATTCTACTAAATCCCAGATTATTGGACGTGAATCAGAACATGCAATTATTTCGAGATTTCCATCGCCATCAATATCATGGATTGTTGGCTGTGAATGTGTCTTCATTCCTGGGATGTTTTGGGTATAATTAATAATACTTCCATCGGTACTATTAATAACTACAACACCTCCGCCGCTTTGCTGAAGTGCAACACTATCAAGTTTTCCATCTTTATCCACGTCAACAAGTGTTGGTGCATGACTGCTGCAAAGAATATCTGAGCGGTTCCATCTTGCAGTAAGATTTGATGCCCAAAAAGCTCTAACTCCCTGTCCACCAGATGGATAGGATGGATAGCTATCGCTTCTTTCGTTCAGATACAGTTCAAATACACCATCTTGGTCAGTATCTCCAAGTGTTAATCCACCCCAACATGGATAATATGTCCATGTTGAAGCAAATATTTGTCCATCGTATGTTAAAGCAGTTATAGATCCTGGATTAGATACAAAAACTTCAGGATATCCATCAGCATCAATATCACCAGCAACCAGATATTTCTCATGAAGTGGAGCATTTGGGTTATACCAATATAGAGAACCGTCGTCACCGTGTAATGCCATTGTCCCACTGTCATATGCACATATGATTTCTGGTATACCGTCTTTATTTAAATCAATAATCTCAAGTGGGCCATGAGTACTATCCATGGTAAAAGTGTTACTCCATCGCTCTTCACCCGTCTCTCCATCAAGTACTGTAATACCATTAGGCCCTGATTTAATTATTTCTATCTTGCCATCACCAGTTACATCTGCAACTAATGGACCAACTGCAGTATATCCTGAAACTGTAGAATTAGACCATTTAAGTGTTGGGGTAGATCTTGGCGGAGTTAAGAGTGAAAAACCTCCGTCACTATCTGAAGAATCATCATTGCTAGTGATATCATCATTTATATTAAGAAGAGTTTTTGTATTTGTGTCTTGATCAGTAAAGTCTATTATTTCAGATTGATTTTCATTGGTTGTATTTTCAATCTGCGATCCAGCAATTAGTACAAATGCACCTGCAATTAAGGATGTTACAATTAATAAAACAATAATTTTATGACTGGATCTGATTTTATTATAGTTTTTATTATTCTTTATTCTATTATTAATCATGGCTAAATTCCACCTATGTTTTTATATTCATACAATGATTTCATTCCCCCATTTTTATCAACAATTAATGCGTGTTAATCGAGTTGTTATATTTAATTTTTTAGTCGTACTTCGTTTGAGCAACACCAGAATAACATTTGTGAGATCAGTAGTTGTCATTCCAATATTTCTTTGAAATTCCATTTATTTTTCTCCTAATTATTGAAATTTATTATTCTTGGCATTATGGTAGTTTATACGGCTCGTAATAGACTTCACTTCTATTATATTTATTGTTTTATATTAATATCTAAGATAAGTATGTTTCATTTAAAAAGGTTTCTATGAATAAAAAAAATAACAGTGATAAATTTCGAAGCTTTTTTAAAAAATAAGGATAATTATAAATTTGAAAATATTTATGCAACAATTGTTCTAAAAATTGGTCGTTTCTTTTTTGACAAACATCCAATTTTTTTAAAATTGTTTCGTAATAATATCTCTTTGTCAATCATTTTTTTTTATTACATAATCTAACCTATGTTGCCAAATAACTAGGATAAACCTCTACAAACATGATCATATATTTTTTCTTAGGAAATTGTAATATTTTTGGAAATAGAATTACTCAAACCTTCTTCATTCCAGACAGTGAGTTCCACTGCATATGTTCCAGGATTTGAATATTTATGTTCGGCATGATTTATCCATTTCGCTCCATAAACTGTTGCATCATTGTTTCCTATAATGTCAATAGCTGCCTTTCCCATTTCATTCATTTTCCACCAGCCTACAAGATCGCTTGTTACTATTTCATTATCGTTCGTTGAAATATAATTTTGATATATTTCATCAGAAGTTAATACTCGTTTGTAAATTCTAAAATCGCGGATAGATCCTGGGAAGTTTCCTCCCTTTACTGGACAAACAGCACAATTTGGTTTATTGATTTGTAAATTGTTACCGTCGGTATCTATATCCCCAGTTATTCCTATACTATTTGTATAATTATTACCATTAAAAAATGCAGTCATTTCACCCGTCTTACTCTTATAAGTCCACGCCACATGCACCCATTCCTCAATAGGCCATATTGGAGTGGAACTAAACCATCTGTATGATTCTCCATCAACTTTAACACTCCATGTTGGTTGTCTATTTTGTTCTAAAATAATGCTCCAGGATCCAACTTTTGTAATTAACCATCTATAATTATTATTTGTATCACAATTAGGATCAGAATTTAGTTTAAACCAGGCTTCAAGTGTAATTGTATCAATTATTTCTAGACTAGGAGTATTAAAAATCGATATATAATCATCAATTCCATCAAATTCTAATCCTATTGTTTCTCCATGACTGGTGTTCCCATCTCCAAAATCCCATTCCCACCGAACAATTCTACCAAATGGGGAGGTAAAGTTGCCAGTAAAATTGATTGTATCTTGTGGAGTAGGTTGATCTGGTAAGTAGGTAAAATTTGATTCTGGAGTTACGCCTAAAAATAGGAAAATGTTTTCATATACTTTGGTCATATTCTCATTAATACAATCGCCATAGACAATGTTTAATTGCTGTTGTTCCAAAAAAGTGGTGTTAATACATTTTCGTTAAGGAAATTTTCCATTTTATTCTTCAAATTGTATTCAATTATTGGATGCATGGAAGAAGAAACAATATGCAAACCTGTCACTGCAGAAAATGGAGAGGCTATAAAAGGATGAACAGCAGCTCTTTCATAAGAATGATTTTCATCTCTATAATTCTCAATATTATCTTTTAACCATATAAACGTCTCATAGTCTTTTTCGTCTATCATTTGATAATAGGGTATCTTCATGTGGATAGGAACAACCGTGAGGATAAGTATGAGGCATATAACCACGGGACCGATAATTTTAAAATTTTTCAACAGTTTTTTATATTTTTTCAATGTATTTTTCTCAATAATATTCTTAATAATATTTTCTATATATCTGCGTAGTTCACTTAATCCTAAACCAGCTATCAATGTGACCAAGAGGAATAGATAAAGAAAGGTTCGTTCGTAAAGAATTGGAGGGCCATATCCAAATCTAATATAAAGTCCAATTATTATAATAAAAATAATACATGAAAAACTAAGAGTACGTTTAAACGCCTTGCCACTCGTAAAAGAGAAATAAACCCCCATAGTAAATAATGTCCATGTGATTATGCCAAGATGATTAAAATCGATCCAAATCTCTGGAAGTCCTAGAAGATATTCTTTTCCATATATTGTTTGTAATAACATTTCAACATAAAAGTCCCAAATGGTTGTGAAATAGTATGTAAGGGTGATAAATATGATTGAAATAGCTGAAAATACTCCTAGTATTAGAGTGCTTTTATATTCTTTTTCTAGTGCCAAGAATGCAGAGTAAGTAATCATGATGATGGTTCCTGCGAGAGCTGTTGGCGGATGCACAATAAATAAACACCATATGAACATTGCAATAAACAAAAATCCTTGTGGTTTTTTTAGTCGTCCTAACCAGATTATAAAAATTAAGAGAAGAAGACCAAGTGTGGATGCTACGTAGAATGATGGTCCGAGGAACCGTATTGTCGTGGGGATAAATCCAATAAGAAAAGCAGCTTCCAAGCCAAATTTTCTATTTGATCTTTCGCCGATATTAAATGCAGTTAAGCTGACAAAAGCACCGATAATCGCAGGCATAAAAAGAAAGATTGTTAGGAGATTACTTCCTGAGAGCCATTTAATGCATGAGGTTATTATATGAAAACCAATTTCTGGAGGAGCAATATTTTTTAATCCTGTATATGGGTCGAGAAATGTTGTGGAACCACTTTCCATCACTGCTCTTGAATACGACCAATGAATCCATTCATCAACGTGAAATGGTAGATAGTAGTTATTTGAGAGGTGGGGTAGAAATGTCATTAAAAAAACAAAAATGAGGATGCCTATAAGGAGTATATATTTTTTATTTTTTATTGGTGTAAAATCAATCTTTGGCAATCCAAACCTATGAATATGTAAACCATAGAGAGTAAATGCAGGGATGGCATAGAGTGCAAATAGGAGAATTACGAAGTTTTGTGTTATTTTAATCTTAAAAATAATATTGAAAATGAACACTGCACAGCTTAATACCCCGATACCAAATACAAATCCAAAAACAAACCGCTCTAGCCGTGTAAGATGTTTTGAAAATGAAAAACTCCAAAGGTAACCAGGGATAATAATGATGAGTATACCAGTTAGGAGTTTGACTAATTCAAATGGTTCTATAGGCATTCTTTCAGTTCAGTGGAATTGATTAAGATTAATTAAAATCTTTCTTTGTCTTTTTTTTTATCTAGGTTACATAGCTTTGTGAAATGAGTTTTTCAATAATCACGGTTGATTTTGTTCTCTGCTTCGTCTTTATAATCCCTATATTCTTGTTTACGTAGGTAAAAAGTTAATTATCTTTTGTACCGAAATTGTAACAAAGACTAGGATAAAAACAAAAATCAAAACGCTCATTCTTTTTTTAAGATGAGCTGTTGTAAATTCATCAGTAATTTCTTTTACTATAAGTATCCCAAGGACAATTAAAACAAAAAATGTTTCTATATTAGAGGTTCCAGTAGCAAAAAACATTATTATTATTAAAGTAATCATAATGAGAGTTATTTGTACATCACTGATACGCTTAGGCGTATTTTTCTCTGTCATCATAAGGATCATAAAGATCCCTATTATTATTGATGTAATACCTATTTTTAAATGTAAAGAGGCAGTATTGTAAAGAAAAATAATACCTATTATTATGAATATCATTCCAATAATCTTCGCTTTGATATTATTGAAGTTTATTGAAAAATAAGGTTTCAATTTCATCTCCTCTATTTTTTGTTTTTTTTCCAAATCTTCTGTTTTTGATTTTTCTAATTTTTTATCTTCTCTTGTAAACGTCACTACGCCTTTTTTCCCACAAGTAATACATTCTATTTCTATTTTTTGCCCAATCTCACCAACACAGGTAACTTTCGTATTGCATTGTGGACATATTGCAATTTTTTTCACTTTTTTTCCTCGAGATGTTCCATTTTATTATTTTTTATACTTTCCTTTACCCAGTTCACAACTTTATTATGTCTTTCTTTTATATCTCGTTTCAAAATTTATCTGTAAAGTATTAATATGTCTATATTTTATTACTTATTTAAATTTTTTCTTTTTATTTAAATATTTAAATTATTATTTTGTTTTCCATTTTCAAATTTAATAAAATGAGTTAAATCATTCACAAACTATCAAGAAATTCTCTATTTACTAGGAGGATCTTTGGTTATAGGTGAATTGAGTAAACAGTAAAATTTTGTATGATTACGTATCTGCATACCTACCTACAACTGTATGTACATATTCGCCTGCAAATAAAATATTTATTAGACGAAAAGTTAGTTGAAAAAGTATAAATAGGACAAAAATGTATGAGATTGTTTACGAATCAGCCAAATATTTAAATATTAGTAGCTAATATTAATGGCAGTATATAATATTAATACAATTGAAACAAACAACCCTGTTAGATAGGAGGGATCTGATTTGTTTGATTGTATTGGGAGAGGACACATTTGAAAGATAAAGCAGATAAACATACTCTTGCAATTATTCCCTGTTACAACGAGGAACATACTATCGGTAGTGTTATCTTAAAGACAAAACGTCATGTAAAAGAAGTCTTAGTTATCGATGACGGAAGCAGTGACGAGACAAGTAAAATCGCAGAAGAAGCAGGAGCAACAGTAATCACACATAAAGGAAATAAAGGAAAAAGCTCTGCGATTAAAACAGGCTTTCGGTATGCACTTGAAAAAAATTTTAATTATGTTATAACAATTGATGGTGACGGACAACATAATCCTTCGGAGATACCAAATCTTTTAGGAAATGTAGTGAATAATGGTCATGACGTTTCCATAGGTTTTCGATCTGGCAGTGCTACTGAGATGCCGAAATGGCGTAAAGTCGGCAAACGAGTACTGGACTACGCCACCAGTTTTGGTAACGGCGGATTTGTAACAGATAGCCAATGTGGTTTTCGTGCGTTTAACAAAAAAGCTGTTGAAGCTATTACTCCAAGGTTAAATGGTGGAGCGTTTAATGTTGAAAGTGAACAACTCATCAGAGCCCATGAACTAGGTCTTGGTGTTGTGAACACAAATGTTTCATGTAAATATGAAGATTTGGGAAAAACTTCTACAAAAGATCCAACGTCTCATGGTTTTTCTGTACTCAGCTATGTCATCTGGCTTGTTGCAGAAAGACGTCCGTTGCTTTTTATTGGTCTGCCTGGTTTTGTCATGGTGATACTGGGAATATTTTTTGCTATTTATACCTTGCAGTATTACAATATTACCCATGTCTTTCTTGTACCTTACGCAATTATGGTTAGTATCTTTTTGATTATCGGTGCTCTTGCAATGTTTATGGGATTGATGCTCAATGTTATGCCAAGTATGCTTCGACGAATCAGACAAGAATCAGATTAGCACTCTGCAAGTCAAAACAGCATATGAGATAAAAATCTGAAAATATATGTTGATCAAAGGTGACCTAGATAAAACCTAAAGTACTGATAATCTCCCAAAGACTTCTTGTGATATGGTGTGGTTGCACAAAGCAATGTTGCCTCCATGTACGAACATATATTTAAGCTTCTTGAAAATGGGAAGATGCTGAGGCAAATGTTCTCCTATGAAGCTTTTATTATATCTTATTGGAAACGTTGAGTAATATTATATCTAGTGAAAAATGTAGTGGAAGAGTTCTTAGGCTCGTACGATTTCTATAATCTTTTGACTGATGAGAACAATGTAGGTGAAGAGGAAGATGATGATGTAGGCATTTAATCGTTTTTTGTAGATGTTTGAGGTGTACCTATCAGTGATTTCTCTGGTGATGAGAATCCCGATGAAGATAAGGATGAAATAGACTTCTATGTCTTTCGTGAGTACATAGATAAGGAGGGCCCAAAGGATGAGAGCGATGCTGATTCTATTTGAGAGGGGGATGGATTGTATTTTATTTCTGAAGGAATCGATCTGAACTTTTCTTGTATGACAGGAATTTTTTGTTGAATCCTTTTTTTGTACATATGGTATGGTTATATGTTTACCAATCATAAGAAAAATAAGAAATGTTGATATGAGAATAAGAGTGAAGCTAATTTTTATGTTGTGTATCGTTGGTACAGTGAGATAGAGTAGTCCGATGCTGAGAAGAATGAGTTCGATGATGTTATCGGCTAGAATTTTTGTTATTTTGATTGTTTTCTTTTGTTTTTGATTATATCTTTTAGAGTTTTTTTTATCGATGGGATATGATGGTTTTTTCCACTCTTGTGTTGTTTTTTTTTTCATGTTTTCTCTTTGTTGTCTTTTTTTTCTTGGTTTTTTGAAAGAGATATGATTTGTTTTTTTCATTTATCATTATGCCATAGGTTGGATGGATAGCAGATCTGATTTGAGTTTAGCATTGTAGATGTACCTTGGATGTGAGCATAATGACGATGTTATCTTCTGTTGCATAACATCTCTTTATTGGTAGTATATATAACGGTTACACTTTATATATGGTTAGGGTATTTGGATTTACTGATTAAATCCTCCATAGGAGGGGTAATACCAAAGATGACGTCATGTTCACATCATGTTTGCGGTAAAGAAAATAGTATCTGGCTTCAAACAAAAGATTTGTATAGTTCGGTTGAGAAACACTTGTATTGTACTAGTTGTGGTGTGATACAAAATATTTCTGATGACCGTCCGAGAGCAGTTGGGTATTGGATGAACAAGCTTGGTTCTATCAGTTATGAACTGGGATTGACTCAGTGTCAGAAACGATTGATTGCAAAAGAGATTGAAACTAATGAGTATTTGACTGATAGCTTTGGTTCGTTTGGTTCACGTCAAAAAGAGTTGTTTGTTAGGATCGTGTCCTCCTTTTGTGATACGTCATCGATAGATTTTGATGCTGTTCCTCAGTTTAAACATTCATCAAATAATGAGCACGTTAAACAAGATTGATTCATATGACTGAATTGATCCCTTCTATTTGGGATGTGAGAGGAGGCATATGGATAAGTAGCAGAGGCTAGAACGAAAGAAAAGAGAAAAAGGAAGTTAGGATAGGATTAAAAAGAATAAAGTGAGAGCGAGAAGAGTGGGAAAGAATAAGTATCTAACCATCACCGTTGATGTTGAGGAATGGTTTCATAGTAATTGGTTTGATGCCGACAGAATCATTAAAACGTATTATGATGGGAAGATCCCTTGGTCTGATGTCATTGATAACATCGATAAAATCATCACCATGTTTGATGCATTACAGGTACGGGCAACATTTTTCATCCTTGGTGGCACTGCGAAGCGTTATCCAAGTATCATTGATACTATCAAGGATGCGGGGCACGAAATAGCATCCCATGGATACTATCATCAGTTTAATGGCATAGATGTTGATACCTTTAGAGAGCAAATACGAAAATTCAAAAAAAATATCTATGCCCATCCTAAGGGATTTCGATTTCCTAACTATTTCTTTCAGTTAGATGTCCTAAAAGTACTTTCTGATGAAGGGTTCCTCTATGATTCATCCATGGTCCCTAGTCATAATATCCCTGGATGGTATGGAGACCCTCATGCACCAAGAGAACCCCACATCCATACAGTAGACAACGATCGTAGTATCATGGAATTTCCTATCTCTGTCTCACCAGGGCTTCGGCTTCCTGGTGCTGGTGGATGGTTTTTGCGTAATGCGAGTTTTCTTTGGACGTATTATGTCATTATTGCACAACTGAAAAGTATTGGTTATGCAAACATCTATTTTCATAACTGGGAAGTCAGTCTCAATAACCCAAAGCATGCTGGTATCCCCTTTCATGTGTTTCGAAATACTGGAACATCTATGATGAGACGGATACGCTTTCTTGTCAATCTCTGGAAGAAGATGGATTCAATTATAATTGAACCCTTTGAGGAGTTGTTGGACTATGAGATCAACGATGGTAGCTGATTTGTTCTACAGATGGAATATCAATCCATTCTATGTGGTTGCATCACTTGTGTTTCTTGTTCCAATCAGTAGTTTTATGTTCTTCTCTGTTGTTAGTGGAATTTCAATCCAATATTCTTTCATCTTTACGGTCCTACTGTTTCTTATGTGTAGTCTTGTTTTTTATCTATATTTTCATCGAAATCCAAGAAGAGATATTATTCATGATGATCATGCATTGCTTTCTCCAGCGGATGGAACGATCGTTTATATAAAAGGGATTAAACAGGGCACAATCATTGAATCGGTGAAAAACAAGAATCATATGAAATTAACGGAATTACTGGATATTAGGGATACTGATACTCTTGATGCTGCTTCATCTTTGTCATCGGGTTATATCATTGGTATTGAGATGAGGCTTTTTGATGTGCATATCACTAGGTCTCCAATTACTGGTTTGAAGCTGTTGGATCATCATGTCTCTGGAAGGATTGTTTCTGTGTACAATCCAGGTTTTGAGTATATCAATGATCGGGAAACCGTTGTGATAAAACAAGAAAATAATGAACCTGATCAATCATCTGGTTTGTTACAAATAGCCGTGGTCCAGATCGCTACATTTATCACTCGGACCGTGAAAAGTTATGTGAAGAATAAAACCTATATCAAGCAAGGTGAACCACTGGGAATGATACGGTTAGGATCTCAAGTGGACCTTGTTATCTATACAAAGGATGTAGATATCCTTGTGAAAGAAACTGATAGAGTATATGCTGGATTAACAAAGATAGCGGAGATAAAATCGTAATGAAGATTGGTATTGAAGAGGAATTCATTGTCGTTGATCCAAAAACATTGTTTTGTACTCCTGGTGCGTTTAGACTTGCATCCTGTCTTGCTTATCAAGATTTTTCCTTATTCATGAAGCGAAGCATTGAACTACCTTTGAGTTCACGGTCTACTTCAACAATTCTTAAAAATCTAAAAAAAGGTTTTTCCATTATTGAGATTAAAACAGATCCATATGAAGATATTGATTTGTTACGTGATGAAATAATCACATTACGGGGACAATTATGTGATATCGCAATAAAAAATGATTTATTTATTTTACCAACGGGTTTACATCCCATGTATTCATCAGTAAATTCATTATCGGATAATTGTGCTGCATTGCATATTCATATTGATTATGAGAAGGGGATTTTTAAGAAAATTCAGTCAATGATTCCTTTTCTCATATCTATTTCAACAAATTCTCCATTTATCAATGGTAAAATACATGCGATGTCAAATCGGCTTGATATGTCCCCGCATGTTGGAATTCCAACAAGTGAAAAAGGGAGATCTGTTGATCTCTTGCATAATAAAAAGTTAAATACTATTGAAATACGCGTATTGGATTCGCAAATCACAATAGATGAATCCATGGGGGTTGCTTCCATTGCAAAAGCCATTGCACAATCAGATCAATTTCAAAGGGCAATTACAAATAATGAATATATAAAGCAGAGAATTATTTCAGTAAAACAGGGATTTCAAAGTATTGATATTTCATCTCAGGAATATGAAGAATTACATACTTTTAATAAATATGCAAAAAAGATATTAGATGAAAAAAATGGTTCGGATTGGCAAATAGATGTTTATAAAACCTATGGGCTTCCAAGTGTTATATGTTCTCTTTGGGAATCCTTTAAACAAAATGAAAAAGTTATGACTCAAACTTCAAAAGATATTGATAGTTCCTCCATCTCAATACTTCCTCTTCTTTATTTTATCCCCTATTTTCCTTTCTTTTTCTTAAATAAATATAAAAAAAGTCATCAGGATATTAATGGTATGATGAGATTTCTTGGTTCTATGTTTCAATAAATTAGTGAAATCCTAAAATAAGATCATTCCAGTTTTGTTTTAGCATTAATTTATATATAATAAATATATTAAAAGTAATATAATATGGAAGACTGGCTGGCAATACTGTTTATTTGTGTGGTATAATGGAAAAAAAACGAGTAGGAATTATTGGATTAGGAAAGATGGGTCTCCTTCATATGGGGATTTTTAATAATCTGCAAAATTGTTCTGTTGTTGCAGTAGCAGAGAAAAACAAGTTGATGTTGTCTGCATTAAAAAAATATATTTCTAATTTAAATGTTTATAAAGAGTATCTTGATCTGCTTGAAAATGAAAAATTAGATATAATTGTTATCACAACCCCTGTTTTTTTACACAAAGAAATGATTTTAAATTC
>SDBT01012473.1_pt1 | contig 13649 bp, 15 predicted proteins | sample 2277101 | NCBI WGS metagenome assembly SDBT01 (sample SAMN10404973, study PRJNA504765) | marine sediment metagenome | isolation source: marine sediment core GS10_PC15, 103 cmbsf | place: Arctic Ocean: Southern Knipovich Ridge | collected 2010
AGGTACATCGGCATAATAAACTAAAATTCTCTGACCATTGTCATTTGAATAAACGTTAGTTAGTACTGACCGAAATGACTTCTTTTGACTTCTAGCGAAAGGAACATATGTAGTTTCAAATTGATTGACGTTTAACTGCAGTATTCCTTCTTCTCTATCAATATTATAACCCCTTCTCTTAATCATGTTAAGCTGATTCTTCTTTACCTCGAACAAACGAGAAATAATTTGCGGATCTATATCTGTATTTGCCATCTTTGATTATAGTAATATTTTCAAGGTTCTTATAACTTTATTCAAAAAAGATAGATATAAGATCAATATTTGGTTTCTTAAATAAATTAATATAAAATCAAAATAAAATAAGACATATAAATAACACAATGGAAGTAATCTATTGGACCAGTATTATCATTCTAATTATTATAATAGCTGCTAGTATATGGTTATTAGTAAAGAGTAGTGAAAACATTTGCGATACCAAAAATAAAATGAACGAGAGTTGTACTGAAACAAAAGACTGTAATACTGGGTTAGTATGTAGTCAAATGTTAGGAGGAACTGGAGTATGTAAAGTAGCGAGTGGGGGTGTTTGTGAAACCAACACCGAATGTGCAGTTGGATTATCATGTCAAAACGGTGTGTGTCTTGCAGAGGGAGGAGGTTTAAATGATCCTTGTCCATGTGGTGAAGGATTAACATGTGTCAATAATATCTGTAAAGTGAAAGTTGGTGGATCATGTCTAAATGGTAGTGATTGTGCTGATAATATATGTATTAACAGTATATGCGCACCAGATCCTGTAACTGCATTAGTCACAACTGGTACGGTAAATAATGGGTGTGATACTTCTGATTTTAACCGTGGGTGTGACACTGGTGGGTGTAACACTTCTGGGTGTGACACTGGGTGTAGTGATAGTAACTGTGACTGTGATTGTGATAAATATACTAAGAAAAATAGATATGATGACAGTAAATATTACTATACAGATAGTGAATCTGAATCTGATAGTAGATCAAAACACAAACATAAGAACAAGAAACACAAGAAATCAAGAAGTTCGGAGAGCTCTTGCAGTTCGGATAGTTCAAGTAGCTCAGATAGTTCTTGCAGTTCGGGGAGTTCAGCAAGTAGCAAATGCAGAAGAAGCTCGGGGAGCTCGGATAGTTCAAGTAGCAAATGCAGAAGAAGCTCGGGGAGCTCGGATAGTTCGAATAGCAGAAGAAGCAAATGCAGAAGAAGCTCAGATAGTTCAAGAAGCAGAAATACCAAATCTAACAGTTCAGATAGTTCGAGAAGTTCAAAAAGCCTAGGGAGCCGAAGTAAATCTGATTTTACAAGTACTGATAGTCGTAGTAGATTTTATGTAAATTGTAATACAAGTGATTCTGAACCTTACTATACATCTAGTAGTTATTAATCTCTTTTAAAAATCTCATGTGGAAAAAACTAATGATATACCAATATATTGGTATATTATCAAGAAGAGAAATGGTATTTAACATCAGAACAAAATATACGAATAAGATATAAATTTAATTTCAATTAAAATAAACAATACAAAAACTAAACTATGTTAACTGGAAATAAAGATGTTGATAGGAAAATATTAAACAACCTTGAGGATGAGGACTTAGTAAATGTATGTCAGGTAAATAAGAAAGCCCAATCTCTATGTAATGATCAAGTCTTTTGGATGAATAGAGTGTTTTTAAAGTTTGGATATGTTGGAGGAGATATATTAAGGAAAAATAAGAAGGATAGAACCTGGTCTGAATATTATATTAAAGATATTAGAAAAATAAACAGTACCAATGCTGGTATATATCTTGAAGATGGATCATACAGAGGAAGATTAGATCATGTGATAATATCATTAAATATCGGTGCTAATATTCATAGATACAATGATATTGCTCTGAGATATTCAAGTGGCAATGGTCATTTAGAAATAGTTAAATATCTGGTAGAATTAAAACCTGATGGTGCTAATATTCATGCAAACGATGATCTAGCTCTGAGAAATTCAAGTGGCAATGGTCATTTAGAAATAGTTAAATATCTGGTAGAATTAAAACCTGATGGTGCTAATATTCATGTAAAAGATGATGAAGCTCTGAGATTGGCAAGTTATTATGGTCATTTGGATATAGTTAGATACTTGGTAGAATTAAAACCTGATGGTGCTAATATTCATGCACGAGATGATTCTTCTCTGATACATGCGGGTGCAAATGGTCATTTGGATGTTGTTAAATATTTGGTAGAAAATGGTGCTAATATTCATGCAGATGATAATGATGCTCTAAGATTGGCAAGTGAAATGGGTCATATTGAGGTTGTAAAATACCTAGTATCACAAAAATAAGATAAAATATTTGATTAATTATCAAATGTTTCAATTAAAATAAATACAAAAACAAAACTATGTTAACTGGAAATAAAGATGTTGATAGGAAGATATTGAATAATTTGGATGATAAGGACTTGGTGAATGTATGTCAGGTTAATAAGAAAGCCCAATCGCTATGTAATGATCAGGTCTTTTGGATGAATAGAGTGTTTTTAAAGTTTGGATATGTTGGAGGGGACATTCTAAGAAAACATAAGAAGAACCGAACCTGGTCTGAATATTATATTAAAGATCTCAGAAAAATAAATAGTACAAATGCTCATGAGTATCTTAGGAACGGATCATACAGAGGAAGATTAGATCATGTAATAATTTCTCTTAAGAATGGTGCTAATATTCAATCATACGTTAATTATTCTCTGATAGAGGCAAGTGAAAATGGTCAGACTGAGGTTGTTAAGTATTTGGTAGAATTGAAACCTGACGGTGCTAATATTCATGTACAAAATGATTATTCTCTAAGAGTGGCAAGTAGACATGGTTATTTGGAAATAGTTAAGTATTTGGTGGGTCATGGTGCTAATATCAATGCATTAGATGATACTGCTCTGAGATGGGCAAGTGAAGAGGGTCATATTGAGGTTGTTAAATATCTTAAAAGTATTTAAAATATAGATAAAATATTTGATTAATTATCAAATATTAATTAAATAAACAACAAACAATACAAACTATGTTAACTGGGAACAAAGATGTTGATAGGAAGATATTGAATAATTTGGAGGATGAGGACTTGGTGAATGTATGTCAGGTTAATAAGAAAGCTCAATCTCTATGTAATGATCAAGTCTTTTGGATGAATAGAGTGTTTTTAAAGTTTGGATATGTTGGAGGGAACATCCTAAGAAAACATAAAAAGGATCGTAGTTGGTCTGAATATTATATTAAAGATCTCAGAAAAATAAACAGGACCAATGCTGATGGATATCTTGGAAATGGAACATACAATGGAAGATTAGATCATGTGATAATATCATTAAATATCGGTGCTAATATCCATAGACACAATGATGATGCTCTGAGATATTCAAGTAGAAGGGGTCATTTGGATATAGTTAGATACTTGGTAGAATTGAAACCTGATGGTTCTAATATCCATAGACACAATGATGAAGCTCTCAGAGCTTCAAGTAGAAATGGTCATTTGGATGTAGTTAAATACCTGGTGGAATTGAAACCTGACGGTGCTAATATTCACGCAATGAATGATGCTGCTTTAAGATTTGCAAGTAGACATGGTCATTTGGAGGTGGTTAAGTATTTGGTAGAATTGAAACCAGATGGTGCCAATATTCATGCAACTCGGTGATAATTCTCTAGAATGGGCAAGTTATAATGATCATATTGAGGTTGTTAAATACCTAAAAAGTATCTAAAATAAGATTGATCAACCTTGATAAAACAAATATAACAACAAAACAAAATCTATGATAAAAATTGTATAAAAACTAATTTTTGTCCTTATGTTGATAAAAACACGGTTTAATGATTTTCAAAACATCTCTGAAAATATTAATAGAATAGTAAAATGTCTATTTGGTTACTTTTTATCGCTATCTTTTTAGTTCTATTAATAATAGTTTACAATAGTGTTCCATGGGCCGAAAGCAAAGTTCTATTTTACCCATCCAAAAAATCACATTGGAAACCGGAGATAAGTCACGAGAATGTATATATAAATGTTAAGGATCCTACTAAGGTCTGCCATACAAGGCCAAATAAAGGATCCAACAATAACTATATCCACGGATGGTATTTTAACAACTTCCCTGGTCATAAAACTGTTATGTTTTGTCACGGAAATTCAGGAAATATATCACATCGACGATACATAGTTGCTATTTGCCAAGAATTTGAATTAAATCTTCTAATATTTGATTACAGAGGATTTGGACGTTCTTCTGGTATACCAACTAAGAGAAATCTAAAGAAGGATGGAGAATCAGCATATAAGTTTTTAACAGAATACCATGGCACTGATCATAGGGATATTATCATTTGGGGAGAGTCCTTGGGTGGTTTTGTTGCTACATGGGCCGCATCTAAATATCCATGTAGATCTCTGATTTTACTGAGTACTTTTTCAGGACTGGATGATGCTATTACTAACTATTTTGATCCTGGAATCAAACAATCATTAGCCTATGGTTATGCATCTTTGGTTTCTATGAGATATGATATCATGGCCAGTAGAAATAATATTCGAAAGGTTAGATGTCCAGTTGCTATAATGCATAGTACGGAAGATGATATTATTCCATATAAATGTGCTAAAATTATGTATAAAAATGTAACACATAACTCTAAAGTACTTATTCCGATTAAAGGGTGTCATTCATCTCCAATAATTTCCCACGAAAGCATAACCAAGCTTTTTATGTTTTGTGATATTCCTTTGCCATTATATGATCAAAACGGAAATGTTGACGGAATGTTAAAGAATCTGGAAACAGTAGCTGAACGATATCATAATTTCATGGATTGAGGGGGTGGTAGGTAAAAATGAATCAAGTAATAATATTTTAACAAAAAAAATAACCCAACCAACCAACCTACCATGATGATATGGATTATTTACTATGGTTCTGACTCAAATTGTGATGATATTTTAGGAGCTTATACATCAAAAGAAAAGGCCATTTTAGCTGTTCAACAAATTTACAAAGATCAGTGTTTAGATGATGGGTGTATTGACTGTGATTGTGCTTCAATAGAAGAGAATGAAAGTTTGTATTCAAAATGTTTATCAATGAAAAATGTAACCAATGTAGGACTCTATTCTGTATTTCCCATTAAGATATTACAATAAATAAAAATTTCATCATATCATTTGATATAAAAATAATAAATAACAATAAATAAGTAAATAAAACACTAAGTTTTTTATCGTTTGATTTTATATCAAATGATATGATGAAATATAACAATATATAACAAAATATAACAAAATATAACAACTAAATGATTTTTTAAAAAACAAGATTACATTTTTGATAAACACCAATATGGAAAGTAGTGATAACACTGAGAATAAACCTGACCAGACCTTTGAGGATCAGATCTTTGAAACCGGGGACGAATCTGATAATAAACCTGACCAGATCTTTGAGATTGGTGAATCTGAGAATAAACCTGACCAGATCTTTGGAACTGGGGCTGAAGATCAGATTGAAACTGGGGACGAATCCACCGAATCCGAAGATCAGACCTTTGATACTGACGAATCTGAAGATCAGGACGAACCCACCGAACCCACCGAACTACAAAATTGTCCCGCGTGCCAAGAACTACCAATCATGACAATTGGGTTTTCATCATGTACACATATTATGTGTAGTGGATGTCTAGATAAACTTGCTGAAACTCATCGTCAAAATATTCCATGTCCTTTATGTCGAGTACCATTCGATGGATTTACTATGAAAGAAGACATTGATGTTCAAGTTCGGGAAAGAGTTGGTGAAGTTATATACGCAGAAATGATTGCATTGCGATCTCAAGAAAATTCAGAACATCTCAGAAATAGACTTGAACAAAATAGGGTCAGGGTCAATCGGGTTAATCCCAATCCCATTGATAATATTTTTGGACCTCCTCCTCCCCGTCAACAAATTCCTACCAACAATCCTCCTCGTCGTCCATTTCAATTTCCTACCAACGATCGATTCCAATTTCCTACTAACATTAATACAATTATGCCTATGTTGATACCTCTTATTCCTCAAATTATACAAGGATTAAAAGATTTCACTGAATCAAAAAAGCTAATTTTCAAGATAAGCAAGTCTCTTAGATTATTTATGATATTTCTTCAGATGATATCATTTATTTTTATTTGCTCTTCAGCAGTTTCTACCGATCCAAACAAGTACTTTACAATCTTTTTTGTTATTATGTTTGGAACAGGTCACATTATACGAAATGAAATATACGAGTTGAATGATAATTTATTTTCATTCATATTCAGTTAATAAAATAAGTAAATAACAGTAAGTAAAACAGTAAGTTTTTTATCGTTTGATTTTTATATCAAATGATATGTTGAGGTGATGTGATATGTTGATTATATTTAAGCAATGATACAATAAGATTCTTTGGTTGGTTTGATCGGTTCGGTGGGTTCTGTTAGGTCGGTAACTGTTGTTTTGGTAATTTCTGATTCTGTTACTACCAATTTCTTATAAAGATCCATCCTATAGTCACACTTTATTATTTTATTAAATTTCTCTTTTCCCACTTTTTCAAATATTTCAGCAATCTCATCCCAATATGGCTCAACTTTTTCTTGAAAACATCCTGGGGTTGTGTAATCCTCCATTTTTTTCCAAGATCCTAACCAATACAATGCGGTAAGACCATGCAAAATATGTTTATAACTACACTCATCACGATCACCCATATTATAAATTTTCTTCAAAATTGTATCTATTTGTTTTGATGTATCTTCGTATGTATCTTCTTCCTGTGTATTTTCTTCTGTTGAATCTTTATCTTCTTTCTTTGTTGGATCATCATTAGGTTTTGGGTGATTCTTATTCTCTGATCTCTGTCTAAAAATATCTTTAAAGTCATTCAATCTATCTGGAGTAGGAATATTTTTAAATATTAACAAAATGTTATATATTCCTGACCATATCAAGGCTGCAACATAAATAAATGGTGATAAATAAAGGCTAATTCCAATCATAAGTTTATATAATAACAAAACTCAAAAATATTTTATCATTTTTGATATTGGTTGTTTTTATTTGTTTTCCAATCTGTATAATGCCTCTAAAAATGTTACTCTATGTTTAAAAGAGTTTGGATGTTTGGATGTAACATAACTTATGGATTCATCAGCTGACATATTATTATATTTCATCATGTAAAAGGAAACTACAGCTGGAGATCTTTGAATTCCCATTTCGCAATGAACCAACACAGAGCCATTACTTATATTGGTATGAATAGAATCAACCAAATCATTAACTTTGACCATAAAATCGTTAATTTCTTTTGGATTATCAGAATCAGAGAGTTGTGTTTGGAAATATTTTACACCTAATACTTGATGATAAAGATTATGGGTTAAATTGTATACATATTTAATATTGTTCTTTTTTATAAATTTTTTATCTTGTGCATATTCAATGTTACCTAACCATAAATTATTTATAACCTCATCAACCTCGTTGATCATAGTTAGTATTTATAGTATTTATAGTAACCATAATAACCATATCAATATTTATCAATTATTAACAGTATTATTATTATCTAATAAATATTTGGTATATTAACAGCTATTGTAATCTTCTTTATGTTTTATTTAATTATATCACATTGATAATTAGAAATGACTTCATTGTTTTGTTTTAGTTTTAGTTTTAATTTGAACCAAATAAAACAATGTTGACTGGAAATAAAGATGTGGATAGGAAGATATTAAATGAACTTGATGATAAAGATATTGTAAATGTGTGTCAGACAAATAAAAAAGCCTACTCACTATGTAATGATCAGGTCTTTTGGATGAACAGAGTGTTTCAGAAGTTTGGTTATGTTGGAGGGAATGTTCTAAGAAAATATAAGAAGGACCGAAGTTGGTCAGAGTATTATATTCAAGATCTTAGAAAAATAAACAAAGACAATGCTCAGGAATATCTTAATTATGGATCACTTTTTGGAAGATTTGATTACGTGATTATAGCTTTAAAAAATGATATCAATATCCATGGGGACACTGATTTTTCTCTGAGATTTGCTAGTAATAATGGTCATTTAGAGATTGTAAAATATTTGGTATCACAAGGTGCTGATATTCATGCAAGGACTGATTATGCTCTAAAAGCATCTACTGAAAATGGACATTTGGATGTGGTAAAATACTTGGTATCATTAGGTGCTAATATCTATGCGACATTTTATTCTCTGAAATTGGCTAGAAAACGTAACCATATTGATGTAGTAAAATATTTAGAAGATATGATAGCACAAGAATGAACCAAGAATAACTTAGAATCTAAGAGATAAGAACCAAGAATAAAAGACTGAAAATCTCGAAAAAGATAAATCCGTTAATATTTTTAACAACAAATCATTGTTAAAAATATTCTCTAAAATCCAAAATATACCGTTTTAAGGTACTTACCTTAGAATCGAAAACAAGAAGATAACTTCAAAGATAAAAATTTAATAAACCCTAACCAACAAAAACCAACAAAATAATTTAATAATGTTTTATTATTAAATTAACCCTAAGCCATATCCAACTCCAAATCTCTCTAACAACCTATTACCAACCCTCTCCAACTTCGCATCACCCCAAACATTACAAACTATAAACCGATCCTGATAATTTATTATTGGTATATTTATTACCATTTGTTAGAAAAATTTTAAAATTTTTCATGGTACTAACCAAATCATCAGGAACTTTATTAAAGTTTATAGTAGCATTGGTCTCAACTGTTAATTTTCCTAATTTATATGTAACTTTATTAAAGTTATTGTTCTTATAATATGTTGTCTTGTTTGGTCCAAGTCTAAGATTAAAATATTTTACAAAGTCTTTGGTTTTGGTTGTTTTGTTGTTTTCTTGTTTTGTTTTGTTGATATATTTCAATGCTTGAAATATTATATAATCATCCAAAAATGTAATAACATCATTCCTATCAATGTCTTCATCCGATGCAGCATCAAAAATAACTTTAACTTTTGTATACAAGTTTCTTAAATTATCCGGTTTTATATCTGGTTTTATATCTGATTTTATATCTGGTTTTATATCTGGTTTTATATCTGGTTTTATATCTGATTTTATATCTGGTTTTATATCTGGTTTTATATCTGGTTTTATATTTTCATATTCTTCTAATATAACTTTTATATTTTTATTTAAAAAATTTGATAAAAATAACTTATTACCAAATTTTTTAAATAATCTTTTAACTTCAGAAATAATTAAATCAACCAATTCAATATTAACATTATTTAAACATTTTGTTTCAACACCCTTGTTAGATATAAATAACAGAGCTTTAGCTATTTCATGGGATTGGTAATTTATAGGGATGACTGATGATATTATTGCAGCTTTTCCTAATGTTTTAGCATTAGGTTTTATTAATCCTGGTATATCCTCACCATAATGATGGATAAATTCGGAAATATTTGGATATGATAACTGAAACCCTAATATTTTTAACATTTCTTTTTCCATATTTATAATATCTTTTATATCAAAAGAACCATCACTCAAGAAGACATAATCATTTAATTCTCCTGCATATGCTTCATCTATTTTTGATGCTATTGCCATTGAGGTTGCTATTAATAATTGTAATTTGTTTGTAGGTATTTTATTATTTGTTGCATTAATATAATGATCAAAGATTGTTCTAGTTCTAAACAATGTATCGGGTAAATAACGAAATCTTAAAGAAACTTCTGCTATCCATTGCATGACTACTTCCACATGATCAGGTTTTATTTTATTTTTATATACATTTTTTAATGCTGGTAAATCTTTTAAAACTCTATGATCTCCACAAGAAATATCAATATCATCTTCATTTTCTAATGACACAACATTTCGCACCGAGTCAAAATATGGATGTTTAATTATATTTTGAATGTTAATTCTTTCTGACGGATTTGGTGTTAAAATCTTTTTCAATAAATCAATACCATCTGGGCCTAATTTTTCTTCTAAAATATTAATATTTGATTTGTCAGTAAATAATGTTCCAATAGGATAATTTTCATTTATTTTTCTAATCATATTAAAATTTAACATCCCTGAAATTCCAGGCCATTGTTTTTCTGTCATACCTCCTATTTTTTTAACAATATCTAATAATATTATTTTTTCATAATCTTCATTTTCATCCATAGTAGGATTTATTATTTTTTGGCCAATAGCCATATGTGATAATATCAATCCAGCAGACCATATATCAGCTTCTGGTCCATATTTCCTAGCGCCTAAAAGAATATCAGGAGGTTTCCAAACTGGTGTAAAAACCTCGTTACTGTAAGTATTAGAAGGGTTAGTTAATTTACTTAAACCAAAATCGGTAATTTTTACTATTTTTTTACCGCCATTTAAAATTAATATATTAGCAGATTTAATATCTCTATGCAAAATACCTGATAAATGTATGTGTTTAAGACCGTTAATAATTTGATAGAATATTTCCTTAATATCATTGGGTGACAGTACATTATTATCTATATGATTATTAAGATCTTCTTCTGCTGCCTCCATAATTATATTATTTTTCCCAACTCCCATATCTACATCTATAATTTTAACAATACTTGGATGATTTAATAGAGTTAAGGTAGAAATTTCATTAATTGTAGAATCTTTAATTCCATCCTCATAATTTACCATTCCTTTAATTGCATATTTGTTATTATTCTTATCTGTTGTTTCATAAACTTTTCCAAATGCTCCTTCTCCTAAAACTCTAGTTTTTTTACCATAATTACTAATGTGTTTCATAGGTAATCTGTTAAAATAATCAGCAGTCTTATACATTTTTAATTATTTTTTATTTATTTTTATTACTATTATTATCTAATTATTATCTAATTATTATTATTATTTATCAAAAGATATGGATCCTTCTGCTATACTATGCAGATATAAGAATTCTTTTGATAACAACGGAAATGTACCAATAGTATTACATACATATAAAACTACCAACGAACAAACTAATAACACTGTCAAGAATAATCTAATTTTGTCAGAAGCAAAGAAATTACCCAAATCTGAAAACCCCACTCAAACCCCAACTCAAACACCCAACCAAACACCCAACCTAACCCCCAACCAACCAAGATACTGTGATCCAACATTATATGGTATGGTAAATAAGGTAAATATGGTGAATAATGTAAATAAGATACCAACTAATCTAACCGATCCTTTTGGTAATATTTCTCCCAATCCATTCCTAAACAGAGATGCTATTGCTCTGGCTGATATAGATATGACTTTTAATTTTACTAAACATACAAGTGGATATATACTTAAACAAGAATCAAAGAAAGATTATAACTTTGTTGCTATCGAAGATGGGCCAGGTGGATTTTCTCAATATGTAATGTATAGAAATCCTAGTTCATATGGTTATGGTATGTCAGAGATTCAGATTGTTGACCGAATTGATATGACTCATTTTAATATTATTAAAAGTCCTTCTGGAAAAGTCCCAGATATTACTAGAGATTATAGATATCTGATAAAAAATGTTAGGACAATCAATGGTAATGGAATAGATTTAGTTCTTGGTAATTATGGTCCCAGTGACAAAATACTACCTTCTGGTTATATCATTCGTTTAATTGTTGCTTTAGGAACACTAAAAGTGGGAGGAACATTTGTATCTAAGATAAATTTGAATAACAATTTGGGTGATAAACTGAACAATCTGATGATGGATTTATTATACATAACTTCTCAGTGTTTCAATAAAATAACCCTATTCAAACCAATCTCAACCAACCTCAATGATGATATTTATTATATAGTTGCGGAGGAATCTAAAACAAATAATATTGAATGGGTTTCATATTTAGAAGAAGCCTATGTTACTAGTACTAAAGAAAATAAACAAATCATAAATCTGATTGATAACATTCCTACAACATTCATTGATTGGGTAACTGAATATAATAATTTAATACTTTTATATAAGAAATATCTTCAAGAACAAAGTAATTTAGGTATAACTGATCTATATGATACCTATAAATGTAAAGCTATCTGGAATTTACCACAGATATGATCAGGTATTTTTATTTATTTCTATTTTATCTCAAAAATGAGATAAAATATATTTCAATACTAAGGTACTAAAATACTTAGGCTCTAATACTTAATACTTATTAAGGATGATTCGGAAATATATTATTGGAACATATGCTATTGGATCCCTCTATGTGGGCGTTTCCAATTTGAATGATTTTCATTTCTCAAATAACGTTATTGATTTATATTGGAGATTACCACGTTTAGATACAGAGTATGGACCTATTGTAGCTGGAATGTTTCTTTCTCTCTCACCCTTTCTTATTCCAGTTCATTTAATTGTAGTACCTATAATCTCTGGAATTGAATATGTAGGTATCAATACAGCAAGTATCAAAACAGTAAGTACCAAAGATTGATCAATAATATTTTTTTTGTTACAACAAAACCAACAAACTATGTTAACTGGAAATAAAGATGTAGATAGGAAGATACTTAATGAACTTGAGGATAAAGATTTGATCAACATATGTCAGGTAAATAAGAAAGCTCAGTTACTATATAATGATCAGGTCTTTTGGATGAATAGAGTGTTTTTAAGGTTTGGATATGTTGGAGGAGATGTTTTGAGGAGATGTAAGAAGAACCGAAGTTGGTCTGAATATTATATTAAAGATCTCAGGAAAATAAACAGTGCCAATGCTAATAAATATCTTAAAACTGGATCAGAAAACGGAAAACTTGATCATGTAATTATTTCTCTGATGGGTCATGGTGCTAATATTCATAGAAGGAATGACGAAGCTCTGAGATTTGCAAGTCAAATTGGTCATTTGGATATAGTAAAATACTTGGTAAGTAATGGTGCTAATATTCATGCGCAAGATGAATATGCTATGATATATGCAAGTCAAAATGGACATTTGGACGTAGTTAAGTATTTGGTAGAATTAAAACCTGACGGTGCTAATATTCATGCAGAAGATGCTATAGCTCTAAAAATGGCAAGTTCTTATGGTCATGTTAAGGTTGTTAAATACCTGGTAGGGTTAGGTGCTAATATTCATGCAGGTAATGAAGCTGCTTTAAGATGGGCAAGTTATTATGGTCATTTGGATATAGTAAAATACTTGGTAAGTAATGGAGTTAATATTCACGTAAACAATGATGAAGCTCTAAGATATGCAAGTGAAAATGATCATATTGAGGTTGTTAAATATCTAGTGGAATTGAAACCTGATGGTGCTAATATTCATGTAAACAATGATGGACCTCTGAGAGCTTCAAGTAGAAATGGTCATTTGGATGTAGTAAAATACCTGGTGGGAGTAGGTGCTAATATTCACGCAGACAATGATTATGCTCTAAGATATGCAAGTGGAAATGATCATATTGAGGTTGTTGAATACCTTAAAAATGTAGTATCTCTAAAATAAGACCAAATAAAGATTAAAAATATTTGATAATTATCAAATGTTTTGTTGTTA
>SDBT01012474.1_pt1 | contig 13649 bp, 9 predicted proteins | sample 2277101 | NCBI WGS metagenome assembly SDBT01 (sample SAMN10404973, study PRJNA504765) | marine sediment metagenome | isolation source: marine sediment core GS10_PC15, 103 cmbsf | place: Arctic Ocean: Southern Knipovich Ridge | collected 2010
AGCAGGAAGCGGACAGGACTGTGTGGGATGTTTCGGAGCTTCTTGGCCTGGATCTTCCCCCTAGGCCTGCCGAAGTTCTCATGTTCGATTCCAGAAGGTCGCTCAGGCGCTATATAGAGAAAGAATCACCGTACCACGCGGATGCCGCGGCTGTATGCTTCGTGACCGAGGGGGCGTACGTCGTCGCTATCTCGCGGAGCTGGCGCACGACAGAAACCTTGCGATACCTCCGCCACGAGCTGGCCCATTATGTTCTGGCGGCTCACTACCATAAACTCCCGCCCTGGATAAACGAGGGGCTTGCCCAGTTCTTCGAGCTTCGTGGTCCATACGGACGGCCACATCCCCGGCATCTGAAAACGGTTACGCGGCAACTCAGACGAAGTGAAGGAGATATTTTGAGCCGGCTCGTCGCCCTGCCGGAAGGCGTGCGATTCGATTTCCAGGACTACGCTCAGGCCTGGGGCCTGACGCACTTCTTCCTGCTCGATCCCCGTTATGGTGCGGTGGCGGTTAAGGATTACCTCGCAGCGATCAACTCGGGCGCGGATGCTCAAGAGCAGTTCCGAAAAAGCTTCGGTCGCAGCCCGGATGAAATGGAATCATCATGGCGCGAGCATCTCATCCGACTGGAGGCGGGAGACTATTGAGGCATGCATTGGGGCAGAGCCGACATTATTGCTAATCCTGCATAGCGTCGCGCGCAGAGCTCGCTGAATTCCCCGTTGCCCCTGGCCACCACACATAACGATTACGATTCTAGTGCAAGATGGAAACGGTGGCTTCGAGCTGCGAGCGATGCTGCGCGCAATCAAACCCAGTTGCTCAAGTCCCTGGAAACATCTCCTAATTTCCCATTCCTTCCAACACACTCCCGGATTCTTCTGTCCTCTTTGCAAGCCATTCTCCTCGAATCCGTTTTCCCGTCGTGAGTTGCTGGACGATCTGACATTTATTGTAAAAGGTTTTATCGCGTCTCCTTAGAAACTCCACGTTATTATCATGTCTTCTTAGATAACAATGAGTTTCTGCGACATCTTCCCAATGATTTATCCATCCATAGAAGCTGGCCATTCCGGGAGGTCTTACATAGCATAACGGTGGAATAAGCGCGTATGCAAGCAGAGCGCCAATTCCGGCGTGAGGCATTGATTGGGCGTCATCAAACTGCTTTTTGAATTCTAGCCAATACGCTCCATTGCGGGCTCGCACATTAGCCTCGAAGCTATGAGTTGCCTCGTGCAAGAATAGCTCACCATCTCTTGGACCCCAAAGCAAAACCTTTTCGAGTAGCGAGCGATTCTTTATGTGAACGGGGAAATTCCTTGCCGTGTCACGTAAGTCTACGTATCCCCTCACCATAATGGGCGTGGGATAGGTTGGTGGGTTATCCGCGAAGGTCTCTTCTATGAAAAGAGGCCCTAAGTTATCCTTAAAGTATTGTGGGCATTTATCTAAATCTGCATCTATTCTGTGGAGCAGGCCAGGCAAGTAGCCGAATAGATAGCAGCGACTCAGCGGGTTGTCTGCCCTCACGGTGACATTGTGTTCTTCTTTTATTTGACGCAGTCTTACATCCAGAGCGTGCCTTGTCATACAACCTGCAGTCAGAGGCAATAATGCCGTCAACGTAATTGCCAAACGTAGTCCCATCTGTAGCTCCTCTCCTCAGTCTGTCACTAAAAAGTGAACCGATCTTGCCCACTTACTAGCTGAGCAATTCGCCTGCCGCTCTCCGGAAAAACGTGAGAGTAGATAGATTCACAACCCAAGTCTCTCGTGCGCACAAGCTTACGCGAGACAGCTAAGAACCTTGATAAGCCAACCATTTCCGACCTGCGTTGATCGAATTAGACGTGCGCTTACGAACCTCGACACGCCCTAACCATTCCTTTGACAAGTCGTTGCATGAAGTAGCGCATCGCTGTAATCGAGCACGTCCCCTTATTGGACGAGAGGGCTTTTTCGTGGCAGAAGTTTTTTCTGATGTCTTGAATGTTGAATATCCGGGACGCGCAACTCCCAAAGGCTGTCCCGTGAGAATCGCGGATAGGAGAACCTCCCTTGGGAAAGAAGCCGATCGAGTCACGTTCGTTGAGCCGATGGGTTACCTGCTGAGTTGCGAAGAAATTCACACATGATGGGCCACGTGTGATGAAGCGGCGGAGCGTGGACAATGTCTGGGCGGTGCTCGTCAGAATCGATTCGAGTCTGTGTCCGGTGCCAATGGTGCGAACTTGATATGCGAGCTAAGCCCGCCCAGTCGCAGAGGGTATCGTTAACTGCTGTTTGTTACCACGCGTGACATATGCGGCAAGTCTTCTTGCTCCGGAAGCCTGCATTATCAGAGGTGTCCAGGAACCGGGTTGTGATTTTCGGTCGACCGAAAGGTGTTGGAGCGAGGACCGCCGCTGTCCGCTCCTCGACAACGGGGAGCTTATCTTCCGTGGGGCGATAGACTTGCGACAAAAGAGGACGGGCACAGGACTTGTCAGACATGTATCGCGGCGCGTTCAAGCAGGTGAAAGGGAAAACGGCATGGGTCATAACTCCGACTCATGCCGTATTTTATCTGTTGGGCTCAGCAGGACTCGGTCGGCGGCATTTTCCGGCGTAGCGTAGCGCCACCAGCAACCTTTGGATTCGGAGGCCTCGGGGTCAATTCACAACTGGCCCTGAGGCCTTCTTATGAATGGCACAAATACGGCACAGGACCGGGGACCGAAGTGGAACTCTGAGTCCCCCATGCGGCAACCAGCTGGATATTGTTTCCCAAAAGTGAGTTTAGCCGATTGCCGAGCTTGACGTAGCGCCTGGCACAGGCTTCGGATGCTTCAAGATCCCGGCTAGTTGAGTAGAGGCATGACCGACAGGAAAAACCGGCTCGTGAAACTACAAAGGGTGCGCGGGCTCAGGGCTGAACAGCAGATCACTGGGTTGGTCTTTGTGCCGTGCCATACGCAATCGCTTGTCGCAGAGATCCATTGTGCTCTTGTAGCAACTTATTCGCTTCATTACATGACAGTCCTGTGATGTGCATCAGAATTGCGACCTTCGTGGAGCCTTGCGCCTCTCTGAGCAGACTTCTGGCACGCAACCGCGAGAGGCCCGTCACCGCTGTGACAATTCGTTCGGCACGATCGCGGAGTTTCTCGTTCGTGGCGTTCAAGTCAACCATCAGGTTGCCATAGACCTTGCCGAGCTTGATCATTGCCGCGGTGGTCAGCGTATTCAGGATAAGTTTTGTCGCCGTGCCCGCCTTCATCCGCGTGGAGCCGGTGACTACTTCTGGACCAACAACCGGATTGATTAATATGTCAGCCTTGATATCGCCCCTGGCCTCGGGTGCGCAGGCGATGAGAATCGTAGAGCTCTTTACATTACGTGCGTACTTCATAGCGCCACTTACAAAAGTCGTGACGCCGCAGGCCGCGATGCCAACGACAACGTCTCGTGACGTCAGCCGCCTCTTTTTGAGCGCTAGAGCTCCGGCTGAAGCAGAATCTTCAGCACCTTCGATCGAGCGGACCAGTGCGCGCCGGCCGCCTGCGATAATGCCTTGCACCATGGAGGGAGGCGTGCCGAATGTCGGCGGACACTCCGATGCGTCAAGAACGCCCAAACGCCCGCTCGTGCCGGCTCCGACATAAAAGAGCCTGCCTCCTTGCCGGAGCCCTGCGACGATCATGTCCACCGCAGCGGCGATTCGCCGCCTTTCCTTCGCAACTGCCGGCGCAACCCTCCTGTCCTCGGCGTTGATGATATCCACAATTTGCAGAGTGGATCGCCGGTCTATGTCCTGGCTCCTCAGGTTCTGCTTCTCCGTGGTGAGCCGCGATCTGTCTCTCAACATTTTCCCATTACTATCTTGCCCAGGACAGTGGGTGTCTCCGCCCCGGTGGCCGAGGGAACGTTATTGGTCACACCTCGAATTGTCTCATATGCCAGAATGCCGAAAGACACCGCCTCTTTGGCATCTGCGCTTATGCCGTAGGCGTCCGCAAGCACCACTCTTGCCGGAGACAGCTTCTCCTGCAACATCTTAAACAGTGCAGCATTCCTTGACCCGCCGCCAGACACAATCACCTCATCCACAGTGCCAGGAAGGTGGCGGCGGTACGCATCCGAGATGGTGCTCGCAGTAAAGGCTGTGAATGTGGCGAGAATGTCGGCCGTAGGGATCACCTTCCTGCGTGCCTGGCCGTAAACGGCGTCGGCGAACTGGACTCCGAAGTCTTCCCTTCCCGTTGACTTGGGCGGTCGCCTGCGCACAAATCGATGCTGCATTAACTCCTTGAGCAAAGGCTCATGAATCTTCCCGCGAGCTGCCCACCGTCCACCGGCGTCGTAAAGCTTTTTTCCTCGGCTTGCGAGAAACACGGCGCGGTCAATCATCATGTTGCCGGGACCTGTATCAAACGCGATGATGTCATTGACCCTGCAGGATGCCGGCAGATACGTCACGTTGGCGATGCCGCCGATGTTTTGGATCGCCCTATTCCTGCTTCTGTCGCGAAAGAGGAGATAATCGGCATACGGCACCAAGGGCGCACCCTCTCCTCCTGCAGCGATATCACGAGGCCGAAAATCAGCAACGGTTGTTATGCCTGTGCGCTCAGCGATGACGCAGGGCTCGCCGATCTGGAGCGTCGAGCGCAGCTTGCGCCTCCGAAATGTTCTGCCGTTGGGCATGTGGTAGATGGTCTGGCCGTGAGAGCCAATTAGGTCGATAGACTTGAGGCCAAGACCGCTCTTCTTTGCGAGACTTATGAGTGCACACGCGAACAGCTCGCCAAGGGCGAAGTTGAGGTGGCAGATGTCGTCTACGCGAGACGTCTCGGGCTGGAACAGGCCGAAGATCTGGCGACGCACCGACGGTGGATACCTGAATGTATCGTAAGCCAGCAGTCGGACCTTCCGCCTGCTGATCTCCATGATCGCGACGTCGACGCCGTCAACAGAAGTGCCCGACATGAGACCCGCGACGCGCAATCTCGGCTTCGCGGCAAGCCTTGCGAGCTCATCCATCACGGGCGGCCTCCACGATTTGACTCGAAAAGTCACCCCAAATAAAGGATACTACCGCTAATGAAGTCTTTTTTCAATTGTGCGCTTTACCCCAGAGAGATTTCCCGCTGAGTTTCCGGAAGAACGCTACCTCGACACGCGCTCACACACGGAAGGGGCCTTGTCGGGGCCGGGAAGCTGGGCATGGTACCGGCATGTCTGGCAAAAGGATGCCGGCGATGAGAAGCGTGTGTCTGATCGGCCTCTGCTTGGTGTTGTTCGCGACTCCCGCCCTTGGCGCAGCAAACGGAGACAACCCACACCAAAGAAACTTCGGCACGATAAATTACGCCGTGCTGGTGGCGTACTTGGCAGTGCTCGTGGCGATGGGCGCGTACTTTTCACGCCGGGAAAAGAGCACTGAGGACTTCTTCCTGGCCGGGCATCGGATTCCCTGGTGGGCTGCGGGACTGAGCATCTTTGGCACGGGCCTGAGCGCGATTACGTACATGGCGATTCCTGCGAAAGCGTACAGCACCAACTGGGTGTTCATCCTCAGCAGTTTTGCGCCCATCCTGTTTATCCCGTTCGTAGTGGCTTTTTATATCCCCTTCTATCGGCGGTTACGGATAACTACCGCATATGAGTACCTGGAGATGCGATTTAATCTCGCGACGCGGCTTTTCGCGAGCGCGTACTTCGTCTTGTTTCAGTTCGGGCGCATGGCCATCGTATTGTACCTCCCGGCAGTTGCTCTTTCGACGGTGACCGGACTGGGCGTGTACGGCTGCATCATAATCATGGGGGTTCTGGCGACGATCTACACCGTGATGGGCGGGATCGAGGCGGTCATCTGGACGGATGTGCTTCAGGTCGTCGTGCTGATTGGCGGGGCGATTCTGAGTGTGGTGCTTGTTGCGGCCAACGTGGACGGCGGGCTTGTCGGAGTCGTCTCGACGGGTCTACAGCATGACAAGTTTCGCACCTTCAACTGGACGTGGGACTATACAACGGCCGCGGTATGGGTGGTGGTGCTGGGGAGTTTCCTCAGCGCAATTATGCCGAACTCGGCCGATCAATCTGTGGTGCAGCGGTATCTGGCGACGCGGGACGAGCGGGCCGCAAAGCGCGCGGCGTGGACGAGCGCGCTTATGGGCATACCCGCGGCTTTTCTGTTCTTCTTCCTTGGCACCGCGCTCTTCGTCTTCTACAAGGCCCATCCGGAAAAGCTTGTTCCGAACATCAAGGCCATCGCAACATTGCCGTTCTTCATCATGCAACAAATGCCGCCGGGGGTGTCCGGGCTGGTGATTGCGGGGATCTTTGCGGCGGCCATGTCGTCCGTCGACAGTGGAATGAATTCCGTTGCGGCAGCTTTCATCACGGACTTCTACCGCAGGTTCCGGCCGGGAGCTGGCGAGCTGCATTACCTGCGAATTGCACGCATCGTCACGGTTGCCGCGGGCACAATTGCCACTATCGTGGCCATCGTGGTCGCGCGATTGGAGATTCAGTCGCTGCTAGACCTTTTCTTCGAAATCATGGGCCTGTTTGGAGGAAGCCTGGCCGGCCTGTTCATACTGGGCATCTTCACTCGAAAGACCAATGGCAGGGGAGCGCTTGTCGGTGCGGGGATCAGCGCGGCTGTGCTCTATTTCGTCAAGGCCGGCACACAGGTCCACTTCTTTCTGTATGCGGGCATTGGCCTCGCGCTCTGTGTCGCCGTCGGGTATTTGACCAGTGTAGTATTTCCTTCCGGTCGCAAGGACCTTGCCGGGCTTACGATCTACTCCATGCCGAAGGAAGAGAACGAGTGAACCGCGAGGCAACAAGGACGCGGATTGAGCGTCGAAGGATTTGAGTTGAGTTTGAGCAGAGGTTCATGAAACGCCCCGCTCATAAAGAATGACGAGGCCAACCAGAAAAACACTTTCCTCACCCTCTGTTTCCGCTCTTAGGCAAGCATAGGCATCACCTCCCTTGAAACAAGAAGGTCACAGAACGCGGCGGCAACTTCTTCCTGATCTTTTCTGTCATCAGTTGCATGTGCATCACCTCGTTTCTGATATGAGCTGCTGCTCTCTCTTCGCCTCAGCGATTTCGCGAGAATCTTCTTGACTCGCACAACTGGACGTGCTACCTTCCTAGGGCTGTCTTGCCTGGGGGACAGGTGAGGTGGGGTTATGTTGCCGATTATCTAACCGGAAAGGCGGAATACAGCGAAACAATTCTCTACTGTGGTCCAGATCACGGTTTCTAACTTGCTGCTGTGGTCTTCGTGGGGCTTTTCTTTGCCAGGAAGGGGGTGAGAGCAGCGTTAGGCTTGTCAAGCACTAAGTTTCCTAGGCCTCGTCTTCTCAAGTAGGAGGATTCGACAATGTATTCGCGCAAGATTCTGAACATTTGCCTTACTCTCGTCATTATTCTGCCTGCTTTTGGCGTCTCTGCAGTGCTGGGCGCGCCCACTGTCCTCTACGACGACTTTGACGACAACGATATAACGGATTGGGATATTGCGCCAACGAGAATCCCTGCTGGTTTTCTTTCGGAGGTCTACGATCCTGCGCTTCCGGATGTTCATGACGGGCGTATTTGGGGTAAGGGCTCTGGCTACAGTCCTCCACTCTACACGGGCGCGGTCAAGGATGTCACGTTTGATGCCAGCGGTTCATTAGTCGTCGAATTCGTCGGTCGATCGGGGCCGAGCTGGCCGAACCAGGCGGTGCTTTACCTCATGACGCCATCCTGGCCCGACAGGGGGGAAGTCTACGCGGGGGCTGGACAGTTCAATGGGAAAATCGTAGGTGCGCCCCCCGAAGGCTATATGTTCAACATATACGGCGAGAGCAACAAGCGCGTCCAGCTGGCCCGCTACTATTTTGTGGGTGGTGAACATACTAAGCAGTGGCTAATTCAATGGTCCTACAACGACGTTTACAACGATCATACCTATCGTTTTGAACGCGACTCGGCAGGCAACTGGAAGCTGTATTATGGCGACGCCGACGGCAGCAATATGCAACTCGCCCCAATCGCTCCCGTCAACGACATGACCCACACCTCATTCGGCTACGTTTTCGCCGAGATGTTTCGAAACCAGAGCTGCTTTGACTACATCCAAATCGAAGCAGAGAGAAAAATTACATTCGACGACCTGTACGCGTACATCCAGTCTCTGGATCTCGGCAAGGGGATAGAGACCAGCTTACTCGCGAAGGTTAGTGGCGCCAAGACTCGGGTCGAAGAGGGAAAAGAGGATGCCGCAGTCAAACTGCTCCAGGCCTTTTGCCAACACGTGCAGGCACTATGGCCCAACAAAATATCCGACAGCTCAACGGTAGAAAGTTTGGTTGAATATGCACAACTATTGATAAATGAGCTGCAACAATCCAAAGGCTCGAGCACGTTAGTCCCAAACATTCTTGCGGTGGGCGTGGAGCACGCACTACACAAGGGACTGCAACAATTCCTGACGAAAGGTGTGGCTGTGTTTGGCAGCTATTTGACCGGCTTCCTTTTGGCCGATGAGCTGGTGCTTGTCGGAGCAGGAAGCGACTTAGTTTATCACGAGGTGTTGTCCGAGTCGATAGATCCGGATAGTGTCAAAACCTTGCAAGTTTTCGGCGTCCCTAGCCAGGCGACCGAGACAGGTTGGATCCAGGTGTCTTTGCGGCGGTCAAATCCAGCAGACCAGATAAAGGTCGTTCTTGAATCACCAACCGGCAGTCTTTTTAGCACCATCTCTTGTCTTGGCCAGCAATGCTCATTTACGGACGTCGTCGTCGTCTCCAATCCCGAAGAAGGCGAATGGAAAGCTAATGCGGAGTCTGGGGAAGTGAACGACGGTGCTTTCGAAGTAACTATTGAGGTCATCCAATAGGTAACAAACCAGCCGGAACTGTGGTGATTTGCTTGCTTCGTGGCACTTTTCCTTTCTTTGACAAAAGGACAAGGAACCTGCTCGCCCCGGGATCTCCAGATTTCGGCAAAAGAGAGTTGAAGCAGGCTGCCCAGCGGTGCGCGCACAAAGGAGCAGGGCAGCACATTTCCTTCGGAATCCACGTCGCAGAAGCGTTTCTTCTGCATGCAATAGTCTGGCAATTCAGACGCACAGGTCAGGCCATCTACTGCCACCTTGAAGCCTTGTTGATACAGTTTCCTCGCCGGTGCCGCCGTTGTTGATTGAAAAAATCCGTCGAATCGGGTATAATACGCGGGTTTTTGGGGCGGGCGGTTGATTCAGACGTTCTGATGAAAGGAAGTGCGGGTGACTGCCGTGGCGCCCGAAGTCCAACCCACACTTAACCGCCCTCAGGCGTATCAGCTCGTCGTGCTCGGCGCATGTCTTTTCCTTCTGCCTCTCCTCGTCTTTCCGAACTCCGCTCATCCATTTGATCTCCCCAAGCAAGTGCTGCTCAGACTGTCGGCCTTGCTCGTTATCGCCGGCTGGTTGATCTGGGGGATCCCTGAAACGGTGAGACTCCGATGGTGGCGGCTGCTTGTGCTGGCGCCGCTCGCGGTCGTATTCATTCAGGCTCTTGCTCGGAGGACGCCCGGGACGTTCTCGTCGGTGCTGGATAGCCTGGCGATAGGCGTTCTGGTTGTTGCGACGCTGAGCGCGGGCCGTTTCCGTGCGCGACTCGTCGGAGCGTTGGTCCTCGGAATCGGGATCGTGTCCGCAGTCGCGCTGATTCAGTTCGTCGGCTTCGATCCTCTCGTCAGCGAGGCGCGGACCATTGATTGGAGCCGATACGCCGACAAGATGCGCATGTATTCGACGATCGGCAACCCAAACATGGTCGCCGCGCTGGCGGCAATCGGACTGCCGTTGGCGCTGGGCCTCACAGGTGCAAGGAAAAGATGGGGTAGGGGATTGGCGATCGCAGGGGCGATAGCGATGGCAGGAGCATTATTCGTGACCTTTTCGAAAATGGCTGTTGCAGCCGGCGCGATAGGGATGGTTGCCTTTTGGCTGCTTAGCGAACGGCGCGCATGCTGGGGTTGGAGGAGAAGAGTCGGACTCGCTGCGGTCACGGGAATCGAATGCAAGCAGTTGACCAAGATCTACAAGAGCCTGTGGGTTCCCCGTTCCCAGCAGGTGTGTGCGCTGCGGGATGTTTCCTTGAGCGTCAGCCCCGGTCAGATCGTGGGTTTGATCGGCCCAAATGGGGCGGGAAAAACAACCTTGCTGAACCTGATAGCCGGTCTCCTTCTGCCGACGAAAGGCACTATCAGCCTTTGCGGCCACCCGGCCCGATCTCTGGAATCGCGACAGAGCCTGGGATACATGCCGGAGTCGCCGGCATTCTTGAGCGCCTATTCTGCTCGGAATGTCTTGAGATATCACGGGGCGTTATGTGGCCTGCCCCGACGGGAGTGCTTCGAGAGAGTCGACGGCCTGCTCCGGCAACTTGAACTGCAAGATGCCGCACACAGGCCGTGTCGCGGGTTCTCGCAGGGCATGTGGCAGCGACTCGCGCTGGGGATAGCACTGGTGGGCAATCCGAGAGTCGTGCTGTTGGATGAGCCGAGCAACGGCCTCGACCCCAGCGGCGTGCGCACAAACGAGCATGGCAGGACATTTCCTCGTGAATCCACGTCGCAGAAGCGTTTCTTCTGCATGCAATAGTCTGGCCGCACGGAAGAACACGTCAGACCGTCCACTGCCACCCTGAAGCCCTTTTGATGCAGCCTTTGAGCCTCAGCCATAACCGCTTCCGGACATGGCGCGCCTTCAACTTCCTTGGCGGTTAGCATCAAAAGCTCCGCATCGAAGGCGTCTGCTACGACGGCGATGGCGGGCAGTTGGGCCAGGTATTCACAGGTGGCGAGGAAATTGATTCCCCGAGAAACTTGGTGTTTCCCCAGGTGTTCCAAAGCCGTCCAAAGGGCCGCTTCATCGCCATGGTATGACACGTTCACCTGATTGAAGAGGCACAGCACATCGGGCCCGATCTCCGGCAGTTTCAGCCCATTGGTGGTCATGCACAGGTTCAGGCCGAGCCTTCTCGCGCAGAGAGCTAGTTCCTTGAGGTCTTCTCGCAGCGTCGGCTCGCCTCCGCCAAAGGTGACCTGGAAGATGCCATAGCTCGCAAGGTCACTGATGATTTTCTTCCATTGCTCGGTTAAGAGCTCCTCACCTCCTTTCTCACCGATGTAGCAATACGGACAATCAAGTTGACAGCGCGCAGAGATTCCCTGACAAAGCATGGAATCCTCCTCTCGGTTTTGAAGTGATGGTTGATTGAACGACTTTGGATGGGTACTACTTGGTGGGTTTTACTGGCGTGAAGAGCTCAGGCGCGATCTGTTTCCCGCTCGGCTTCAGGGGAAGCAGTCATGGAGAACCGCTTGACAACATTGGGCAAACCCGCTACCGTTTTCAGGAGACGGCGGGGCTTACGAAAGGCAAAATGGGGAGGGCGATATGCCTATCACGGTGAAATGTCCCGGTTGTGGCAAGGCTCTGAGGGTCAGAGATGAGCTTGCAGGCAAGAAGGGAAAGTGTCCCGCGTGCGGGGCCATCCTTGAGATTCCTGCTGCGATGGACGCCGTCTCCTCGTCTTCCGTTGCCGCCACCCCGACTGCTGCTGCTAAGGAACCGCGGCCTGTCGCTCCGACCGAAGGCCCGGCTTCTGAGACGTATCGTCGAAGAAAGCCCGTGGCCTTGATCGCGGGGGCAGTTGTCTCCCTGATTATCGTGGCGGCCGTGGCCGCTGTCTGGCTCCTTCGTGGAGGCGGCAGTGAGAGCACATCCCCCGCGATTAGCGCGCGAACTCAGGGAACGACAAAAGAAGGCCCCGAGCGCACATCTGCCGAGGACACGAAGAGACCGAAGCAGGAATTGATCGCCTCAGCGGTCTCTTTCGCGCGCGCTAGACAAGCTGACGCGTTTGAACCCATAGACAAAGTCGCTTTCGACGCGGCCGTGAAGAATCCCAATGACAGGAGCATTCAGAAGATCATGGGATTGCTTGACATGCCCAGATTGGAAGCCTATTTCTACCTCGTCTGCGTCGGCAGGCGCTTCGTGCGCAAGGATCCTATCATAGACCGGCTGGGTGAATACACGACGGGCTTAGCCCCGTGCGCGGCTCGGTTCCTCAAGGATTACGGTGACAAGGGAAGGTTCAACCCCAACGCTGGTGGGGAGGCACTCGAAGCGGCGGCTGACAACATCACTCCAGACAAGATGAAGTGCGTTCAGGGACTTATTGCAGATGAAGACGCGCCCCTTGCATGCGACATTATGCTGGGCGCGGCTGGGGTCTTTGCGAACTCCAACGGGCATTTCAACAAGCAGGCATACAATGCTGCCTTGGACAGTCTTACGGGGTCCGCAGTAGTCTCAACAGCGAAGTTGCTGGGGGACGAGAAGCAACGTCCCAACGCCCTCTTCTTGCTTCTTCATGCGTCCTCGCGCTACGTAGACGACAAGGGGGCCTTCGACAACAAGCTCTTTCACAGACGATTGGCCAGCATAAGTGCCAGGGATTTGCAGGCAGTAACCCGTGAAGTCCAGGATTTGGAGCTTCCACAGGCACTCTACGCTCTTCTGGCAGTTGGTACTGGTAATGCGGAACCAGACGCTCCGGCGGACGCGGAGGCGCCGGCTCCGCCGGGCAAACACGTTGGCTCCGAGTCTTCTGCCAGTAAACTCAGTGTTGTCCGCACCGGAGAGTCATCCTTTAGCGTTGACGCTGGAAGACAGACCATGACGCCTTTTATCGGTTTTGCATTTTACTCGACCATGCCGCCCTCCTGTGGGATACGCGCCGCCGCGAGGCGGAAGAGCTCGACAAGCCTGACATTAACGATGAAGCGCTGAAGTCCCTGGACTTTATTCTGAGGTCCACTCAACTCGCAGCGACAATCGAGGATCGATATCACACTCACGCGGTCCTGTGGCTCCGCCTGCGCGACGAGCTCATGGCCTACGACTGGCAGGGTGCGAAGAAGACGAGCAAGAAGATGGAACGGCTGGGCATCGGCGGCAACTTCGCGCTCCTGCGAGCCGAGATCGAGGACCAGGTCACCCGCGATCTCGGCGTGGACTGCCTGAAGAATTGGGGCGACGCCGCCCTCTATCAGTACGGAACCGGAAAACTCTTCACCTGGATGAAGCTGAAGCCGGCGGCGGAGCTGGCCAAGAAGGCCAAGCCGGTCCCCGGTCGCGGGATGGTGATGAGGGCGGTGGTCGGGCCGTATTTCCAGCCCGGCGCGCTGGCGAAGTATTGGTGGACCGTCGCTTGTCCGTTTTCGCAGGGCGTCAACGCCGCAGCGCTCAATGCCGTCGAGAACGTGGCCCAGACATTCGTCGAGCAAAAAATCCTTGATGAGTTCAAGGAGTATAAGGTCGACCCGGCGGTTGCGAAGAAGCTCGCGCAGGTAACGCTGGACTTTGCGAAGGCATTAGGCGGCAAAGCGATCGAACTGACGAAAGAGGCCTTGGCCAAGAAACCTTCGGACGCTGCCCCCTTCGTCAAGGAGCTGCAGGAGAACGCCGCCAACCTGGAAGATCATCCATTGGTGAATGCCGCGAAGAAGCTCGGAGAGGCCTCGGACTTACTTACCCTCGCTGATCCTCAGACGCAGAGGCAAGCCGAGGCGGATTTCGCCAGGGCGAAGGGAGATTTTCAAGA
>SDBT01012475.1_pt1 | contig 13648 bp, 28 predicted proteins | sample 2277101 | NCBI WGS metagenome assembly SDBT01 (sample SAMN10404973, study PRJNA504765) | marine sediment metagenome | isolation source: marine sediment core GS10_PC15, 103 cmbsf | place: Arctic Ocean: Southern Knipovich Ridge | collected 2010
ACTCCTTGTAGTGGTAGGCGTTCAATGCCAGGATTTCTTTCGGTTTCAGGCTGAATAAGACATCGCTGCCGTCGATGACCTCGATCTGATCGACGATATCAAAGATGTAGTTCTCAATGTTCGAGGTCCCGCCATTTGTGCCCTCAAAAATCACACAAAGGTCCTGTATTGGGTCAACGATATTTATGTCCGTAATTCGGGTTCCTGCATCTGGCAGGTTATACCCGTCTTCTATATAGGTTTCACGTAAACGAACCATGGTTATGTTCCTCCATCTATTTTATATCTGACTCTCCTTGAAGCCTATGTTGATGCTGTTGGGGCTGCTCCACCAGTCCGTTGGGCGAATAATGCGTCCCCGATCGCTTTCACACGATTATAGTTCTGCGCGGATCCACGTGGCCCCTTCTTGGGCAGAACGATCCTGCTCAACACACCATGGTAAGGGGCGAATCCCGTCTGATAGTCTTCCTTGGCTGCTGCAACACCTGCAGGATATCTTCCGACTCCGACGTCGATAGCTTTTCGCTGCCATTTCGCGGTTCCTGCTCGAGCGACTCCTTTCCCGAACCGTTTCTGCGCTATGGCTTGCTGCACGCCCGCTGCATAGTTGGGTTCTGCTGCGGCGGTATTCTTCTGCCAGTCCTCCTTGGGCGCCCGGACGCCTGCATCATAGTCCGTGGCTGCCGCGGAGGCTCGGGCAACAAACTTGTCTGCGATTTGGTCTAATGGTTTAACTGCTACCATATCTTAATACACCTCAATTGGTTTCTAAATAACTGTGTATTTATGTTATGGAACCAAAACCCCTATATGTTTGGTAGAACATGAGTTAGTTAGTGAGTGAATTATGCCAAACCTGAATATTGCTTTCCGCGTGGAGGTCTGGAAAAAACTGACCCAGCTCTCCCTGGCCCTGGGGAAAACCATTAATGCCGTCGTCAACAAGGTGATCGAGGACTATGAGTCCCCAAAAGAGAATTAGGATGATTGAGCGCCGTTACATCCAGGAGTACGTGGTGCAGGCGTTCCCGGATCGGGTGTGGGCGCAATGGAACGTCCCGATCGGCCCCTTCCCTGAGAAGATGGTGAAACAGTTCCCGGACCGGCCCCCCACATCGTTTAACCCGTGGAGAAGCTTCGCTGATGCCCTGGTGGACGACGGGAAGCAGCTGATACTAATCGAGGCAAAAATACACAACCTCAAAAGGGGCGTCGGGGACCTCGACCGGTACATGTCGATCATCCGCGAGACCCCTGAGCTCGTACGCTACAAGGACACACCTATTGAGCTGCGCCTCGTGATCCCCATGGATGACCCGACCACCATGGCGCACGCCCAGCGGCGGGGAGTCACAGTAGCGATCTACCGTCCCCAGTGGGTTCTCGACTATCTGAAGGAGCGTGGAATACTAGCATGAATGCACTAGACAACCTAAGGACGCTTAACGACCTAATCATGAACTGCCCAACGGAATTTCGAGACATCCTTTCTCAGGAGCTACTCGATTACGCACGATACTCGGTTGATTGGCGACTCCAAGCAATCCGAGACCGTTTGGTACTGCCAGCAACGAAAAAGAGGCAGAAATAGGTGGGGTCTAAGCGTGACAAGCGTAGAAGGAAGAAACGTAAAAAGGAACGGAGGAAAAATAAGCCATGAGTGAACCAGCGAATTTTATTCAGCTAAAACTGAATATCGAGAAATGCCTCGTATTCGACGATCAGTGGTGGGAGAATCGTCAATGGGAGGATCCCCTAACGAAGCGCGCCAAATCCGGCAAAGTTTACGTGCTGCACGTCGTCCTCGAGGATAATCACCCGGTGGACAAGCAGTATAGCGTTATGAGCCGGCGGCACGTGGAGGACTTGGACCAAATGAAAGAAACCGGGATGCTGCTGAACCGCCCCCTCTGCATCACGAAGCTAGGCGAGGGCTACCGCACGAAGTACTCTATCAGGATAGGCCCAGGATGATCCCATGACCCACAAGAAACAATATTATCAGCAAGAGAAATATCGGACCAGTATCAGGCTCCCCCGCGGATACGGCCAGTTGAGACAGGACCTGGCGAGGGTGTCCGGGTGCTCCGACCTAGCGATCCGGTTTAACATCCATCTACTAATCAACATGGTTCTTCTTGGAGAAGAATGAGTCCCGGCCCCCCCTAGTGGATCCCCTTGTTTTCTATCAGATCAGCCCTCGCTTTCCATGGAAAGGCGCCCTGATCACTCCAAATTCGTTACCAGGTTAACGCAATTTACCGCCAAGTAAAACAGCGAGGATCCCCAATAGTATTCGAATCTACTTCTCTGATAAGTAAAGAGGGGCATGGGTCCACAACGGCCGGGACACTATCCCCTACCGTTCCTCCCCGGCCTTCTGGCGCCCAAAATGAAACTGGCTGGTGGGCGGGCTACATTTGAAGACTGTGCCCCTGTCTTAGTACTCCTGAGGAGGCGAGTTCTCGAGGGGCTGATCAGGTATTCCAGGTAGTTCGATCGAAGTAGGGGGTTGTGGTGGTGGTGGCGGCTGTGCGTATTGGCGTTTCAGGTCGTCGAAGACTTTCTGGCAGCCGTCGCAGACGTAGATATATTTTGGGGCGCTGCCCATCTCATGATCGCAGACGTAGCAGGTGTAGGGTACTTGCCGTGGGCCGCCCTGAGGCGTGAACACATATCCCCCTGGCTCTGGCTCATAGATCTGGTCGATGAGCTGCCGGACCCGTTGCTTCGTCTGGTCGACGGTGTAATTGAAAGAGATCGTATCGTTGGCGACGCTGATCTGTTCAGCGACGTCGGGGAGGGCGCTAATCTGCACAGCGGAGCCCACCGAGAGCTTTCCCGACTTGATTAAGACCTGGACGTCCTCCGGGAGCGTGGTGAGCCGAACCAGCTGCCGACCCCACTTCTCAGATAAACCGATCCGTTTGCAGGCCTCGGTAGTAGTCATTTTTTCTTCTTCGATGAGTGCCCTGAGGACTTGGCCCTCCTGGATCGGATTCGATTTACCCCGCATCCGGTTGACGGCGAGGTTCGCGGTCAGGACGTCGAGCTGTGTTCCATCCCGGACGATCACGGGTACCTCTTTCATGCCAAGCTTAGCAGCAATTTTAGCCCTGTGCAGGCCATCCACGAGCCAGTACTGATTATTGACTTTAATGCATTGTAGCGGCTGCTGGATCCCCATGGCTTTCAGGGATTCAGCGAGCTCGAGCTCGATGGCGGGGTCGAACTGGCTGGTTACACGGATATCTGGGACGACGATCTCGGATATCGGTATCATCTGGACTTTTTGTTCTTCGGACATAGTTATTACCTAATAAGTGAAGGGAACGCGTTCCCTATATAGGTTTGCTTATGAGGAGGGCTACCGCAAGTTATAGCGGTAAAACACGCCATCAAAGATGATGATTTCTTCTTTTAGGGCATAGTCGATGATCCGGTATGCGCTGCTGTGGCTGTAGAAGGTCTCTTTCATGAGCTCCTTGGCTAGCTCGGCCTTGCTGAAAAGGGTTTCTCTAATCCCCGGGATAAGGTTTGTAAATACGCCGTTGAGAATCGTTTGGATAGCCTGCCGGTAGTTATTTCGTCTCATTGTTTATCACCTTCTTTGAATTACAACGAATCACTTTACCTCTCCACATCGGATAACAGGAGGTGTAATGGCAATCATCACAATACTCGGGATTTGAATCTCCCAACTCTACTGAATTCCTATGTTTATCGTATTCTATATCAGCGGAACCTTCAGTACATACCGTAGAATTCAAGATTGGCTCTCCTTTCTTCCATGATATATATTCGATTATTGTTATGTTATTTATTGTGTTTTGGGTCATATTAGTCACTATCCTATGATAGGACACCGTTCTATATAAAGGTATTCCATGATAGGACAAAAGAGAGGGGGCGCTGTCAGCCCCGGTATCCCTCGGGGGGGACAGCCCGGTAGACCTTAAATCGGGCATCCATGAGGCTGAATCGAGACGTCACTTTCCCCTGGGACACCAGCCGCGGGAGGATGTACCATAGTAATCTACGAGAGATGTCCGCGAGCGACAACAGTTCTGTACTGTACATTTCCCGGCGCGCGTGCACCAGGACCCAATAGACACGATCTTCGGCGATCTTCAACCGAGATATATTATAACGCGTCATGGTTTAATCCCTCATAAGGTGGCCGATGCTCTTGACCTCGGCGTGTGCCCAGTCCGGCGCGATGACGTCAAAAAGGTTGCTCGCGTGGATCCGGAGTTTCTGCAGCTCATCAATCGCCTGCTCAATCTTAGGGTCCAGGGAGTGCAAGAGGCATAGGCCCATGAGCCGGACCATGACGCCCTTACAGAGCTTTCCTAAGTTCTCCATATTCGCTTCTCTCATTTGGATCCCTCCTGCTGAGCTAGGACGTCACGGATCCATAGGAGTGCCTCAGTGATGTCAGCCTCGAGGTCATTCATGTTGTCGAAGTGTTTCTCGCGGTCGATGCTGCCGCGGGGTCCATCGACTTGCATCCGCAGCTTGTACTTGCCAGTCATATCAGGATCCCCTTTTTCCGTGACTTTTCGACTAGGTCCTCAATGAACGCCATGGCCTCTCTCCACTCGCTAGACTTCTCTGACTTATGGAAGAAAACCCAGAGTTCCATGTTATACAGTGCCTTGAGGATCCGGCGTGGCATAGTTACCCGGATGCTTTTCTGGGCTTTACTCATGGGCTGGGCCTCCGGAAGGTTCGTTGCTTTTTTGCATCAGCGGGAGAACGTGCTTCACGAACCACGCCGTCACCTCGATCACCTCTTGCGCGTCGACGAGTGTGTTCACATCGACATTCTTCATCTCAAACTTATCACCATACCACGTAAAGGTGTAGTCGCCCCTTTGGCCCAAGATCGTAACTTCTTCTAAACTAAATCTGATATAGCTCTCGGTCATGGGGAGGGTCTCCTGGGGTGGAAGCGCTGCTGCAGCTCCGATCGAAGGTTGGGCCGCAGCGGTGCCGGTGGCTGCTGGGGTACGAAGGCGGCCCCTTTCCCGGTGAGGCTGCCGACGATCGTATCAAGGAACTGGTGGAGCCGGCGGATGAAGGGCTCCGGGTTCTGCTTGTCCATGACCGGGGGGATGGCCTCAATCTCGACGTCGATGCGCGCGGACTCATAGTTGCCCAAATTGACTGTGCGGCCTGCCCGGACCGTGACCTTGTTCGCGTAGGGCCGGAAGGTTGCCGGGGTGCTCTGTGGGGGAAAAGGTTTCATTGATTCTGGGGCTGGTTGAGTTGGGCTGGTCACTTGGTGTCCCTCCTGAACTGTGCATCCATGTTCTGAATGTCCTGTAGTATCTTCCCGAGAGGGCTGCGGTGCCGGCAAGGGGTGCCTAGTAGGCGTTGCTGTGTGATCCCTTTGTTGTACACGTACACAGGGGGCCAGATCCCGGTTGTACATTCCATAGAGATCCATAGCGGATCAGGGTTATCCTTGATGAGAATTCCTCCGCTAAAGCCGTAACTTCGAATATCGCCTCGAGCGAAGCGTTTGTTGCATTTGAGGCAAGACCCCTGATGATCTAAGATGTAGGTCTCGATATCAGCGAGGGGTTTCCCGGCGAATGCCTGTACCAGTTTTTCTTGTGCCGTAGTCATGCTGTTAGCTCCGTTCTCAGTAATTTGAGTTCAATAGCTATTTTCCGGAGCTCAATGCAAATAATACGGAAGAAGGGTCCATAATCGAGTTCGTTGCCCGGTTCCCCGATCACGCTTGTAGCGTGCCTTGGGATTAGTTCTTCTGGCATTATTTCTCATTCTCCTTAGCTAGTTTGTAGCCTCCCAGTGGGAAGTCCCACTTGATGAGGTCCGCCCGCTCGAGCTCGCGAAAGTACTGGGTAACGGTGGCTGGGCTGACGCCGAGCATTATCCCGAGCTTCACCGCGTTGATGCTGCTGCTGGCGGTGCCCGGGTTCTTCTCGATGTAATCCTGCAGGGACCGGATGCGCTCCTGCCGCGCCATGATGGGTGACGGCATCTTAGGATCCCTTCCGCGTTTTCAGTGTTACTCTTTGTACTGTGTAGAGGCCAGCAAAGCGTTCCCAGTCCACGTGTCGCTGGGTGTAGGGGGTGATGAGGGCGATCCAGCCGTCGCCGTACTTGACGACGCTGATATAGCCGGTTTCTTGGTCCCGGGTGTCGATGAGGCGGTCGACCAGGGTCCGGTCCTTGGTCCAGACTACGTAAAAGATCGGCATCTATTTGTCGCCTCCAAGGAACTGTTCAAAAACCTTCTTAACGTTGATTTGTAAATCCTCAATACTATATTGCATGCCCTCGACGAGGTAAGCAGCTTTCTTGTAGTTGCGTTTTTCGATGTAGAGGATCAGTTTGCTGATGTCTTTTAAGAGCTGGCTTAGTGTCTTGTAGATTGGTATTTTGGTGTTCACAATTTTTTGTTCCTCCTGATTATTCCTAGGTACTATTGGGGGGCCTTCCTATTTATACTCTCTCTTACACTCTCTCTATATACCCCCCCACCCCCTGGTTTCTACTGGAGACCCGAAAACCGCCTAGAGCTAAAGTGTGGCGCGTCTACCCTACGAAAAACGCTGTTTCCACTGGAGTTTCCACTGGAGAAAAGATAAAAGAGTAAGGCTAAAGCCAGCCTGTACATACAAAAAGAGAGAAAATATCGGAGGTCAGGAATTAAGGGTGATTTATGGCAATATTGTACAGGCTGCGATGCCTCACAGTTCCATCGGAACACGCCCCTATAAACCTTCGTTTCGAGTGGAGCCTGCGCGCGCAAGGCGAGGGCTACGAAGAAGATACCCTTATCATCATCCTTAACCACGGTGCCGAGTTGCCTCGAGGCACCGTTAAGATATGGTACGCGGGGTTGGATATAAGGGTAGCCTTCTGAGTGGTAGGGGGGTTTTAGGGGGGGTATTGCTTCGCGCAGCAATGAGTAATAACCGGTAATTGCTGAGAATAGAAATATGCTTTTGTTAGGCGGTTGCTTATACGATGAATGGGTGTGCGGGGGCTGGGGGGGCAGTCCAAAAGTGGGAGTATAGGAAAATGGTTGTCCTTTATAAGGAAGGTCTGTAGTTGATCGACGAACTATAGAGGTATTCGTAGGGCTACGCTAGAGAGGGGCGGTGTATCCATGAATGATGCTGTTGGCATGTTTCGGGGTCAAAAGGTCTAGGTATTCAGGTAAGAAAGTATGCAACAATCATGCTTTGGCCTGTGGTTTTTGCCTCATCTCAGGGATTCCCAGGAGTTTTCCCATGAGTTTAATGTGAGGTTCCGGCTTCGGCCGTTTCTTCTTGTCCGACATTTTTAGCTTGCCACCTTCCCGACTTTGCGAATATTCGCATGCTCAATGAGCTGGTTAATCCGGTCCTGGTCAACCAACATCTGACCAAGGATATTGTTAAGCTCCGCTTCGGTCTCGATCTGATTCTTTACATATGCATCGATACGGTCCCGAATCGTATCCAGTATCAGGTCCCGTTCCCGTCGACGGCCCAAGGCGACCATTCGGATGTCGACGAAGTCAGAGGCATACCCGAGCGCTACGAAGTTCGCACGTGCCTGATCCCCGGTGATGAGACCTTCCTTGTAGTCGCCCTCAATCTCCGATCGGAGCGCGGATATATCGCCTTCCATGGCCCGCCGGATCTGCGTGTTCGCGCTGGTCACTGCATCATCAGGTGAGAGGCCGGTAGCTCGGAGCCGTCGAACCAAATCATCGGTTGAGATTACCCCACTCTTCCATGCGTATCGAAGATCTACCCGCTGCAGCAGATTATACCTGATATCTAGTAGGGGTTGGCGCCATTCAGGCATCACATCCTTGACCCTGAGAAATGCGTCCAAGTCCATCGGCGTCGGGATCCCTCGCGCCTCCATATTGTAAACCTGAGAAACACTAGGGAGCTCCCAGTGCGCAGCCCAGTAGGCGTCAGCCCATACACCTTTGAGGCCTTGCTTCTGGATCCATCCTCGCATTACCTCGAGGTTAATGGCTGGGTCCGGGTCGAATACTTCTCGGACCGCGAATCTCACCAAGTCGGTGGCCCCGGGGATTTTCCAGGCATGATCCACAAAGGCGTCATGGTACTGTAAATCCAGGCCGTCAAACTGGATGAGAGCACGGTAGCCTTGCTCGTCGATGTGGCCCCTCCACCACATCCAGTCATAGTCGGCGATTCGGGGCTTGTAAGGGTGCACCAGCCAGTTGAGGGCGTATCGGAGGGGTGCGGCGATGGTACGCTCGGCGATAGTGCTGCTGATGCTCCCGGCGTACTTGCTGAACCCAGCCATGTCGAATATGAACGCGGAGACCTGCCCCAGCCCCAGTTCTTTAAGGGGGTGAACAAGTTCTCCGGCGATGAAGGGCAGCGCGAGGGTGGCCGCACCGAGCCCGAGTTTCGCCACGATCCCAATGACGTCGGCGATCACGTCCTCAGGCGGGGATCCGACCGGGGTCAGCAGCGGATGAATGAAGTCCTCCACGATCGAGGCCGTGCCTTCCATGATGCTGTTCAGAAAGTTGCCCATGAACCCCTGGATCTGCTGCAGGGTCTCATTGTTGGCGATGGCCCCGATCCCGTTGATCAAGAACTGGGGGATCCCCGCGATTCCTTCGATGATTCCTTGGCCGGCTCCGGCGATGCCCGCGCCGATGGCCGTGGGAATGCCAATAATTATTTCCTGAAAGGGAGCAATAACGTTATCCAGGATGAGCTGGAACCCCCCGAGTAATCCTTCCCCTAGGTCTCCAAGGACGGTGTTCACCCCGGCTGCGAGGCCATCTAGTCCCGCCAAAAAGCCGGTTTGGATGTTTTGCACCAGGGGGTCTATAACATTAAAGATGTTTTGTCCTGCGTCTTGGACCCAGAGCTGCGCCCCTTCCCATCCTTGGCCTAGCCGGACCTCGAGGTCTACCAGGTTGGTGGCGACGCCGTTCTGGAAGGCGATAATCTGGGGGGCTATAGCAGCTTGGAAGTTTCCCGCGGCGTCCGTATAGAAGTCGGCGACCGCGCCGATGCCCTCAGGGATCCGCTCGGTGACGAATGTATTGAGGCCGGCGAGGTGTGCCTGGGTGGTTTCGATGATGGGTGTCAGTGCGCCGATAACCAGTTTACCGGCGGCATCGCTCACGACCCCAAAAACGTTGAGTGCCCCGTCATAAATGGGCTGCGCCCACGCGAAGAGGAACGGGAACCCCGTCATCCTTAGATTTCCACTTCCCTGATATCATTGGGTTTCAAGCTGTCGAGGTATTCCTTACCGGTCTTTTTGAGCCAGTCGTCGGTGACGTCGGCGCCTGGCGTGATCCGTGTGATTGGGGGGTGGTCGCCCACCCTGAGGACGACAAGCACCCGCGCCTTGACCTCTCCCGGCTTAATTGTGATGGGGTAGTGTTGGGTGCTGATCACCTTCACCTTGATCTTATTTTGGGGGTCCGGCATCCTTGGTTTCCTCCTGTGCTGGTTTGGGTGGACTAATCAGCTGTGGCCCGGTCTCCCTCAGTAACTTGCAGACGTTGCAGTCGCAGCCGTTATATGCTGCCAATAATAGGACCTGGGGGAGGATTGACGTCACCGGGAGATCTTGTTGCTGTGTTGGTTCTGGCATCGTTTACTCCCTCATCTGGTTTCCGACTACGTATCCGCCGAGGCCTGCGATGATGGCGATAACGGCAGCTAATAGTGTTCCGTTCATGCCCATTAGGAGGGCGATGGCTTCAAGGATAACGATCGCGGCGATCGATATCGTGGCTAGTTCATTCTGGCTTATTTCTACCATGTGAAATATCACCTCATCTTTACATAGCGGATGAAGGTAAAAAGGGTTTAGTTTAGCGTACTGTGTTTTCCTAGACGATGTAGTACTGGAGCAATACTGATATGTCAACGTTTCCCGCGGTTCGAACCACCCGTAAGTAGATGTCGCCACTCCCCGGTACTGTGGTGAACGCAGCGGTAGGATCATAGGGACTAGCTAAAGCGATATCGGTTTGGAATCCTGTATCGGCGAGGTTCCGTGCGCTTGATAAGTGATTGACGCTACTGGCTCTCCATGGAGAGAAAGGCATAATATGATCTTCGCGGACCAGCTCTGATGCCTGGTCAAGATGCCATACGTGAAACGGGTGTGTATCGCTGTTGTCTGCTCCCGCGTTCTCCAGGAATCCGATTTCTACATCCCCCCGAAAGGAGGTGTTTGGCCCGATGAAGATATCCATCTGGGTTAGATATATCACGCCGGTTCCGGTGGTGTGGGGAAAGTTGGTGGTGTCGCTGAGGTCGATGAGAATAAAGTTTTGGTCGGCAGTGAGGTTTTCAATCTCCATGTTGATGGAGAACGGACCGGCTTGGTAGGTGAAACTCCCATCGACGATCTTCGTGCCCTCTAGCCGTTCCCTAGTCATGGGTGTAACTGGGATAACACGATCTGCCTTATTTGTGTTAAGATCACCAAATCTAGCAACCGGGATAGGTACAAGACTATCCGCACCCTCATATCTAGCACCAAGGACGAGAATACCTGTTGCTCCTGCTAAGGGCGTTTCCTGAATCCCAATGCTAAGTACGGATACCCCGTCTGTCACCTCGACTTGCCCGATGTTGTTGGCTCCGGCCGGGATGCTTGGCAGTGTGAGGACGTCCACGTCCCCAATATTGTTGATACCGGCCGGTAATGACGTCATTCCCGCGATTACACCGGCAGGCTGTGAAACAACGTCCACGTCTCCGATGTTGTTGATACCGGCAGGCAGGCTTGTCATCCCAGCGATTACCCCGGCTGGTAATGCGGTGACTACGACGCTGCCGATCGCCGCCGCACCCGCAGCTAGCAATACCTGTAGGGCGTTTGTGGGGGCATCCACCAGTGCCTCGTCTCCAACCGAGTCAACGATTCTATTATCTTCTGTCATTCCATGTTTTTCCTCCTTCTTAAATTGCTAGATATAGCAGGTTCACGGCTATCCTATCCATGTTGATACCGCACGCATTATCGAGTTCGACAGTCATCGTCTCCGTCGATAACAGCTTGTAGGGCGTCGCAAAATATTCGGTGGTATCATAATACCACGTTCCACCGAACTCGATCGGCGTAGGGTGGTACGTCTTCCGAAAGAAGTAATTGGTAGGGGTCCGTATCAGAAACCGGAATCCCTCGTGGTACAGCGTCGCGAAAGGGGCAACGTCCCGCGCCTCAACTGTGATGCCGTACAGATAACAGTCCCTTCCTGCCCCCCACATCAGATGGGTAAACAACAAATTGACACTCGCGTTGTCGGCGAGGTTCACAATAACCAGCGGATGGTACGCCAAGTCGTAAGGCAACGGAATATAATCCGGCGAATAATCGGGTCGGTCATAAGACATTAGCTTTCCTCCTCGATTTCAGGCGCCTCGGTGAACAGTTTCATCCAGTCATCCATGACCATGCCTGGTGATAGCAGTTTCTCAGGGAGCACGCCGACCCGCAGATCCACGGTGTGTGGATACCTGGACCCAGGCGAGGATCCGACCATGAACCAGTGGAACCCCGCTAGGGTCCTTACATAGTCGTCCTTGATGATGGGCGCCGCGCCGGGCCGGAACTTCTCGAAAGGGTTCGACGGGAACACCTGATGACTCCCACACCAGACAGAAAAGTAGACGTAGTGCTCACAAGCATCCGATGCCGAGATGCTGATCCAGTGCAGGATCCCTGCGTCCAGCTTGAACTCCTGCGATACAGGAATGGTTAGCAGGGTATTCGCTGGAATTGTGAGGCTGTACTTGTAGAGCACCGTAGCGCCCTCCTACGGCTCGGGGGGCTCCGGTTGCACCTTGAGCTCTGCGGTCGCCTTGGTCGTATCGATGAGCATAATGGTCAGGTTATGAATCGTCTTGGTGAGCTCATCGATCTTCGAAGATTGCTCCTTGAGGATTCGGCCAAGATGGATCTTGTTGCCTTGCCCTATCTGTGGAGACATCTTTATTGTTCCTCCTTAGCAGAAATTACCTTACGTAATTTTTTGGGGTGTAGTGGGATCGTGTATCCGTCTAGCCACATGTGCAGCCGGTCCCCTTCGGTCGTGTTGGTCCACCGTGCCAAAAAGGATTCACCAGGCGGCACGAGTAGGGGGTGATTCGACCAGAACAAGACGCCTGCGCTGGCCTCGATCTCTTCTTCGAACCAGTGTTGCGGTGTGGCGCCCTTGTCACGGCCCAGCCGGACCCGGAACAATGCGGCTACCCCGACGTCCTCGATCGTGGCGTGGGTAATCACCCGGACCCGTCCAGCGTTCACCGGATTATCTCTGAGGAACTGGTTGGCTACGCCTGTGCTGACCATGAGCACATGGGTAGTGTACGGCTCCTTCTTTTCTGAAAGCATGATGTGTTTTCCTCCTAGTTCGCTAGGAACTCGACGACGCTCATTAGCTTTTTGAGCAGCGGCCCCTTCCACCGTCGACCCGGTCGATCAATCCACATTAATAGATGATAATCTAACACCCGGATCCTAGATGGTATCTTTTTATTATGCATTCGCCGGATCCTGCAGTGTAGACATGCGAAGTGGGGGCGGTGGAAGATGTGCCCGCAGAGGCTCCTGCAAGGCATCCCCCACTGAGGCAGCCGCCTCCAAAGCCACTCAAGCACCTAGTAGCTCCGCTCCTGTGTCAAGAACACCTGACCAAGATATCCCGCGACCGCCTGTTCGATCCGGAACTTGATGTTTTTAATGTCCGAGATCTGCAGCCACTCTTCGCGCTGTAAGGGGTCCCCAAATGGGTACGCCCAGGTCGAGAACGGCAGTGTCCCATCGGCCTTCTGATGTATGGTGAGCGAGGCTACGGCCGTCCCTGCGCTCATACATTTCATACAGCCAGTTCCCGCGCTCCAGATCTCGTCTCCTGCAGTGTTGATGCCGAGGAAGGCGATTGCCTGGTTCCCTGGGAGGAAGTTATGTCTGCACATGTTTGTTGGAGTTGCAAAGGTGAAGTACTCTCCTTGATGCCAGAAGCCATACCACTCCTTCAGCCACTCCCGCCAGTCGTCGGTGTGGAAGTCGAAGGGAATATATTTGTCCTGGTCGACGGAATACTTGCCGTCTGTGAGCACGGTGTTGGGGTAGGCGCTGCCCTCCTTATATTTCCCATCAGAGTCTTGCAGCTCATTCACCCGCATGAACACGGTACGATGCGGGTAATCGACGGGCATCTCAATAACCTCTTCTCCTGCGGCTGCGGTCTCCCACTCGTAGGTGTGCTTGGTCTGCAAAAACGATGTTGGTCTAACCGTAGCTTTCTCGGCAATAGTGGCGATCACGGTCAGGAAGAGATTATTCGCTAGGAAGCCGGTTGCTCCTGCAGCGCGGATGTTCGCAATGTCCCATGTCACCCGGAGCTGTGGGTTCATGTGTTGCGTAGGGTCCAGGGCTATGTTGGGGTCGAACCTGCCAAGCCCGAACGGAATCTTGAACGTGCAACGCTGAATCTCATCTGCGCGCTCGTCGATGCCCCAGCCCAACGACTCCTTGTAGTGGTAGGCGTTCAATGCCAGGATTTCTTTCGGTTTCAGGCTGAATAAGACATCGCTGCCGTCGATGACCTCGATCTGATCGACGATATCAAAGATGTAGTTCTCAATGTTCG
>SDBT01012476.1_pt1 | contig 13648 bp, 14 predicted proteins | sample 2277101 | NCBI WGS metagenome assembly SDBT01 (sample SAMN10404973, study PRJNA504765) | marine sediment metagenome | isolation source: marine sediment core GS10_PC15, 103 cmbsf | place: Arctic Ocean: Southern Knipovich Ridge | collected 2010
CACGGAAGCGTCGAGACCAACGTCCTGCAACAGGGCGACGCCCGCCACGGCTTCCTCAAACGGAACCTTCAACTGCCGCGCCGTCGATGCCACGTTCTTCATCGACTCGCCGAGACTCACGATAGTGGAGTTCGTCTTCGATGATGCGAGCGCGAGGACGTCTGAGACGCGAGAGGCCTCCGTGGTGGCTAGCCCCATGCCTTTCAGCGAGCTCGACACCACATCTGCGACTTCTGCAATCTCAGAACCTGAAGCAGCTGCTGCGTCCAGGACTCCCGGGACGCCAGCCAAAATCTCTTCTGTCTTGAAGCCAGCCTTGGCCATGATCTCCATGGCGCCGGCGACTTCGGTAGCCGTGAACTTAGTCGACTCGCCGAGCGACAGGGCTTGTTTTTCAAGAACCGCTATCTGGTCACGCGACTGCAATCCAACGGCGCCGACGTTTGTGATTGCCTGTTCGAAGTCTGCGCCGGTACTCACGATGCTCTTGATGGCGGCGCCAGCCGCGAGCGCTGCTGCGCCAATGGCCAGACCGGTCTTCTTGATGCCCTGGGTGACGGCGGAGAAACCCCTGTTGAGTTTCTTCAGACCCTTGGCGCTGCGGGCGGTCATGCGGAGGATGCCCTTACCCATCTTCTTGACGGGCGCACTGATCCTGTCGATCCCCTTGAACACAGCCTCTAAAGTAAATCTCCCAGCCATGGCTATTTCCGTTTCTACTTTGGGCGCGTGTGCTTCTTCAACTCAGCCCTGAGGCCTTCATAGAAGAACCGGATCTCGGAAAGGGTCAGGCTGCGTGGGTCAGGGAGTCCCGGGTAGTCGCGGCAAACCTGGAGCAACATCTCACCGTACACAGCAAGCATTGTGTGGGTCTGCGTGCCTGTCTTTCGGTCTCTAGGCAGCCATGCGTCGTCTCCGCGTCGGACCAGTGGCGTCGCTACCCTCACCCCAAAAAAATCGTCACGATGGCGCTGCAGACTTTGAGATCCTGATGTTCCATGTCGGAGAATAGCTTCGCTGACGTGCGCGTAACCGCGGCCATCACGGCGAATGTTTTCGCGACGTCGTGGCCTTCCTTCTTCTGGTCTTGAGCCATCACCTGCGCGCCCTTGGGGGCATAAAAGGTGATCGGTGACTTATTGGCAGTGTCCGGGGCGTGCGGGGTATAGATGGGCAGACCGGTCTCGTCGATCACCAAGTGCTTTTTCGACATGGCGAGGATCACGACACGCTTATGGTTGTCAAAGGACTGCCTGTCCTCGTCATCCATATGCGCCTTGTCTATGTCCAAGCCAAAGCGGTCGGCGAACCGTTCAAATTCCACTTCGCATACATCGGCGGCGACATAGCCAATATCATGCACCGTGGCACCTTGTTCTGAATCGCTCATTGTTGTGTCGCATTCCCCGGGCCCATGAAGGAGACCGGCATTGTAGAGGCTTGACTCGCGAACTTCTGTTCGTCGACGGGGGATCCAGAGCCCTGGAACGTGGTGCCATCGATGAAAGTGATTGTGATGTCGACGAAGCCAGGCAACGCCGCCCTGGCCTCTAGGAATTCGAGGTCCGCGCGGTCGTGGTCGATTTCCACATTGAGACCGTCAATGCCCCACGGGTTGCGGGTGAGAATCTTTCGAGCCGACCCGTCGCCGTTGGCGACGACCTCAGCGGTGAATCCACCACGGAATAGGTTGGAATCGCTGTCTGCGGAAACCGGGAACAATCTCCCGTCAACGCTGATGTCTTGGATTGAACCGCCTACGGCTGTCATGTGCGTAACCTTTCACCGGCGTGACGCCGAGTCATTGAATCAGGCGACCACCGCTGCGGTGCCGAAGGAAAAACCGAAGTTCAAAGTGATTGCCTTGATGTTGGTGTTGCCCGAAAGCTTCACCGTGACGCTCGCGTCCAGCCGCTTCGGGTTGGTGGGACTGATGTTCGCGGTCGTCAGTGGCTTCGAGAACTCCGGGTCCGCGAGCACGGCCGAAAGAGCCAGTGCATCGATCATGCTGTTCATGGCCGCGATTGCCATCTTCGGCTTCTTGGCGGCAACATTCGTGGTCGCTTGGTTGTCTGGGATCAGCGGGGCGCCGTCCCATTCTTCGCTGGCAAAGATGAGGTCAAGGTTGAAGATCACCTGTTGCAACTTGACGATGTCGACCACGAACCGATACGCCGGATTCACTTCGCCAACGGGTGCGTAGTGGGTGATGACGTCGCTGATGGTCAGCAGACCGTTCTTCACCTCGCTGGTGGAGCTCCCAGCCTTGACCGCCTGATCGCGCTCCAGATACGTCCACTGGTCGCCGTCAGGACCGGGAATGATTCCGTCCACGCGGCGACTTCCGTAGTCGTGAGGAGGGTTGTTGTTGGCCAGCGATGCGATGCGAGCCAGTTGCCGAGCCGCAATCACGAAGGGCAGATTCACGGACGACTGTCCCACGAGTTGACTGTTCGTCCTGTCGGTCAACCGAACCGAGGTGATCGCCGTCGCCGTCGCCACGACGTCCTCCACGTTGCCGCGGAAGAACACCAGGGGCTTGCGGACCAGCGGGTTCCAGCGGCCCTCTCCGAAGGCTGCGAGGGCATCCAGGACGGTGGTGTCGTCTTCGTTCATGCAGTTGAGCCCAAGGCTCTCCCAGATGTTGCCGACCTGATCCAGCGCAGGTTGAACGTCGGGGTTCACGAGCCCGCCAGCGGGTTGCACAATGGCGAACGTGGTGCCGAGAGTCGTGTCCCCGATGATTTCGATCACGATATCGTTCGCGCTGACGCCCTTCCACTTGGACACGATGTCGACGTCGGTGGTTCCATCGGCGGCAATCCCTGGCATTTCAAGAACCGCGTTCACCGCGGCTGTGATGAGAGCCGTGATGGCGGCGACTGTGGCTGCAATTGGAATCACGAAGGCTTCGGATAGGATGCCGGCAACCCGAACCCGGTATTCAGCCGCCTTGGTCTGGGACCCCGCCGGCGTGATGGTGCCGGTTGAGGCGACACCGCTGCCGTCATCCACCAGCGGATAGATGGTGACAGGAATCGTGTTGACGCCATCGCCGTTGTCGGGGAACAACTCCCGAGCGGCGAGATGCACGGGGGAACCGAATCCGTACACGTTGGCCGCCTGAAGTGAACTCGTCACCTGCAACTTCGTGGTGGGAAAGGTGATGGCGGTTGCGCCCTGTCCGATCACCATGATGCGCTGCGGAAGAGCAAAGGCTCCGGCACCGCCGAGGTTCTTGAACACGGTTTCGATGCCCGTGACTCGGGCTACAGCGGATAGATCAACAGCGGTCATGGTGGTGGTTCTCCATATTGAGCTTCGAGAAAGATTTCGCCTGTTTCGCCATCGCGCCTGAAGACCGTGACGTTGACCTGTTCCAACGGCTGGCCCTCAAATTGTGGCGCGAACTCATTCATCTTGACTTGGAAAGCTATGCGGGTGCCGATCACGTTCTGGATCGGTCTGGCATCGAACTCTGGTGTGAATGACGTGATGCTGCCGACCCAACGCAGCCCGACGCCCACAGTTTTGGCGGGTAGGTCGAGCTTCACGTAGAACGACGACATCAGGATGTTTCGCACCAACCTGGCGGCGCGATGAGAGACGATGGCGGCTTGTGCGTCCCCTGCTACATGTCCCGTATCAGTCGCGCTTGAGGCTCCGTACCCGTAGCAGTCGATGTTGTACGTGGCATCGAACTGCTGCCGCGCCACCACGTTGCCAGACTTGTCACCGGAGGTGGTCTCGAACGTGATGTTGACTATCGGGGGCGCGTCCAGTTGGTCTGGTGGAGCATCCTGGAACTCTGACCACGGATTCGTGCGCTCCGTGAAGACGCGGAATTGGAATAGCCGAGGGTCCTTGCCAGCTGCCACGGCAAGAAGCCGTTGGCTCTCCTCCTCCTCAAGCAGGATCGTCGCTATCTTGTCGCGAACGATTTCAAAGTTGTCCTGCTTGTCAATCAGGGATGGGATCTGGGCGGTCACGCTAGACCAGCATCCACTCGCTGTTGTTCCACTCAAATACGAGGTGCTCGCCGATGGTGCCGTTGGTCGATTCGCTGGTGGATATCCCACCGTCGACAGGCGACTCAACATTTGACCCGTTGCCATTCAGGGTGAGTACGGCGCCGGCAGACCCCGGATCAGACTTGTAGGCCAATCGACCACCCGGGGAGACGCCGCTAGTCGCTGGGAAAACCACGCTTGTGTGTGTGGCTGGGTCAATGATGTTTGTCCTGCCGATCAAGATCACAGCTGCCACGGGCGAAGCCGCGAGCGCAACTGGTATCAATTCCTGGACCGGGGAGTGACCTATGATTACCCAGATGGGGCTCGGTGTTCCGGCTAACGCCGTGTACTGCCAAAGCGTGAGAAGCCCAGCCGCCGCGGGATAGGTCTGGACGCTGTTGAACGGCGCCGATCCCTGACCCTTAGGATCCACGACGAGGGCTGGCTCCGCACTGGCGTCCACTGACAAGCCGTCGCCGTTTGCGCCAAGCGCCAGATTCAACATGCCACATATGGTGCCCTCGGCGGGCGCATTGGGGAATGTTACTGCCGTAGGGGATGCGGTGACTGGCAGGATCTTGTTAGCCACCATGGCGGTGCCAGCGCTAGCGAACGGCAGCGGGAACTTACCGAGACCCGTGAAGTTGGCCAGTTTCAAGGCGGTGATGATTCTCACATCATCGGTGCCGGCGTCGGCCTCTGCCTGAGTTGCAAGCTCGGCGCCCCCTACAATTGACTCGGTAGCGGCCACGGGGGTTCGCGTGTCGGTTGTGCCGTCAAGTGTTGCGTCACTGACTTTTGTGTTCAGATTCGCCAGGGTGTCAGCGCTATGGGCGGCACCACCCAATGCGTGGGCCGTGGGCGGCCTGGCCGCACTGGAGTCGTCCAGGGTAGCGTCGCTCACCTTGGCATTGAGGTTCGCGAGAGTATCGACACTGTGCGCTGCGCCGCCGAGCGTGTGGGCGTTTGGGTCGCGAGGATCCGCCGAGTCGTCGAGCGTGGCGTCTGACACCTTCGAGTTCAGGTTTGCAAGCGTGTCAGCGGCGTGTGAGGCGCCCCCCAGACCGTGAGACTGGACAGGCGCGGTCGCCAACTTTAGCGGCGTCACGATCCGGAGATCATCGGTGCCCGCGTCAGTCTCGGCTTGCGTGGCCAACTCTGCCACGCCAGACGCTGTTTCTGAGGCAGCAACGTCGCCTAGGAAAACCCATCCCCCGGCACCATCCGCAATGTAGGCGCCGACAGGAGCCGACGGAGTGCCGGCCAGTTGCCAGACAACACGTGTCCGGTCACCGATCGATCCCCCAGTAGGAGCAACCTGACCCAGAGCAAGACGAGCGGCTTCGTCGGCAACGGCCGTATATCCCTCAATCCCGTGATTGCCGCGCCCTTCCGGATCGGTCGGCTGGTGATCGTCGGGCTGGAGATCTCCATGTTCGGCCATTAGGTAGCCCCACTGGTGACTGGAATGCCAGCGCTCGTGACGGGGATCCCGCCACTGGTGACAATGTTGATCGGCGTCTCCGAGTAGACCTCAAGCGTGCAAGTGATGACGCCGCTAGCCCGATCCGGGTTCGATTCCTTGACCTTGAACGTGTGCGTGATGCCCCGAACGTCGACAAAACTCACGACCCAGGGCCTCAGTGCTTCGTCGGCAATGTTCTTGGGCAACCCGAGCCCAGCGTCGTCGAGGTCACGCATGTGCAACGCCACGGAGGCTTCACGACCGCTCACCGCCATCCCCGTCTCAGGGTCGATGGTGAGCGCGATGTCGTTGGAGAAGCCCGTCAGGGCGGCGGAAGTGCCCCCGGGATCGGTGATGGTGATCGGAACGCCGAAACCACTCAAATCGTTGAGAATGGTTCTAGCGTCGAGCGCTGCCTGCTCCCGGAGGCCCATGGGGTGCTACTTCTTTTTGACGATGGCGCCGCACGCCTTGAAGGTCTCGAACACCTTGGAGGTGAAGTCGCCCTTCTGGATGCGCTCGCCGGCACGCATCTCACCTCGGGTGCACTGGATGGTGCGACCCTCGGCAACGACGTACCCGCCCCAATTCTCTTCGGCGACTGGAGCCGGTTTGGCGATAGACTTGGGCGCCGAAGAGGCTTCATCGGCCGCCCCCGTTGCCTTCGCCTGCTTGCCCTCTTTGCTAGCCATCAGGCGATCACATTCAACGCGCCAAAAGTGTCTATGGCGGTTGGAATTGTTAGGGGCCTGGTACCCGCCGATACTACGACGGCCTTGTTGTCCTGAGTGATATACGCGTTTGTGGTCAGCGACATGCCGAGGTCGGAGTCCGCAATCAGCGTGGGCAAAAACGACATGGCGCGTGCCTCGGGGCGAGCAATCAGGGGGATTGCTCCGAAGGTCAGATCCAAACGACCCTCGTCCGACATCATAATCACGCGGTCGGTGCCAACGTAAGGAGTGCTGGTACCGCTGCCAGGGGCGTCGAAACGGCCACTGTACATCCACATCTCCATCTCGTAGTGATCGATCCAGATAGTGCCGCGGAAGGTGGCGCCTTCACCACGAACCGTGGGCTTCATCTGGACGAAGTCTGCGCGCCTGAAATTCAGGCGTTCTATGACCTTTGGGTTGGCGAGGAAACGCTCCATGGCGACTGTGCCAAAGATGATCTTCGTCGGATCCTTCTTGCCATCGGTGCGAATAACTTCCGCCAAACTGGCGAGGTCATCCAGGGGCTCACCGGTGGACCCATCCGCTGCCCAGTCGGCGCTGACGGTCACGAAGTGTGTCGCCTTCGGTGCGAAGTTCAGGCTGTATAGCGTGTTGGTGCCGTCGGTGAGCGTTAGGACACCAGACTGCAGCACCTGAGACGCCATCTGCTCAATCGACCGACTGATCTTGTTCTGGATCTTTCGGAAGCCGGTGAACGCCTGGCGCAGCGCGTTCGCAGCGAAATCAGGATTATCGAACGGACTCTGTCCCGCCTGCCGGTTCAACAGCTTGTATGCGGTGATTGGGACGTCCTCGTCGAAGATCGGGGGCTTGAACAGCTTGTTGGTGAAGATGTTGCTCTCGTTGGATCGAGCACCCACCTGAAGGTCGGTGACCACGACCGCGACGTCTTCGCCGTCACGCTCGATATCGATCTCCACCTCTTCGGTATTATGGAAATTCTCGGGCGGGCTCTGGAAGAATCCGCTCAGGAACCTCGGTCGTGGTGCTCGCTCGATGTAAGCGCTGAGCATCCGCTTTGTTGATTCGTCAGACATTTTTTATCTCCATGCCGGTTGGTTGGTATCTAGTTTCGATGCCGCACGTGTCGGCAGGTGAATGGGTTTACTGGTTATCCAGTTGCGCGAGTTGAGTGGTATCGAACGGCCAGATGCTTGCCTGCCGCAGTTGGTCTCGAACGCCACCGTCGATGTTCGAATCGTTGCCGTCGGCGTCGATTACGAGGCGCTGCTTGATGACCTTCGCTGTGACCGCGAGTCGCACTGCTACATCGCCAGCGCCCGTCCTCTCGGTCAAAGCCGTCAGAACGCCAACAGGAACGCCGTTGCCGTTGCTGACACCGCCCTTGGCGAATAGTTGGAACTTGTCGTTGCTCGTGTTCCTGGCAATGAGGGTGCCCTCAACAAATGAGTTGGTGCCAGCGAATTCGAGCAGACCATCTTCGGCCGCGATCAGTTCGAAGATCACGTTTCCGAGATCGTTGTTTGTGATTTCTATATTTGCCATCAGTTAGACCTTTTGTCCCTGTTCAAGTTGTGGGTTCAAGCGCTACTCAAGCGCCCATGTTGTTGCGCGAGTAGGCGTCCATGACGGAGTCGCCAAAATCCTTGCCACCCGCGGCAGGAGGGGTCGCGTCGTCACTCGCGGACGATGCGTCATCGGCGTCACCCTGGCGGTCATCGGTGTCCCTGCGGTTCATGCCGGCCGCGAAATAACTGGCTTGAAGTTTCTGTGTCATGGCGGAACCATCCTCGATGGCCTTGAGCGCCGTCTTCATGTCGCCAGAGGCCTCGCCGCTGATCAGGTGGGCGTTGACGCGGTCGCGCTCCGCGTCGGTGGCTGCTGTGACGGCTGCCTCCGTTAGAGCGGATGCTGCATCGTGGCCCTCTTGGCGGATCGCATTGTAGAGCGCGGGGTGTTTTGCCTTCAGTTCGTCAAGTGTCATTGTCTCGTCCTCTCCGCCATCGGCGGCTGTTGGTTCACCTTCGATGGCGGGGTCAGCCGCCGCGCTGGCGGAAATCGCCAGGTCATCATCTTCCGAGCCCACAGATGTGACGGCTCTTTGTGTCGCGACGCGGTCAACCATGCGTGCCTTCTTGGCTTGTTTTGCAAGCAACGAGGCGCCGCGGCCAAAGTCCGCTTTCACCTCGGCCTTTGTGGTCGCGTTCCCGGACGCCGTACGCCCTCGAGCGATGGCTTCCGTGAATAGGTCATTGATCTCGTCCAGATGCTTTCGCACCACGGCCTTGCCCTCATCCGTGGTGACATCCGGCCGCTTGTCCGGTGAATCCGTGTTCGTGATTGAAACCTCGTCCTCGAACACGAAGAACTCAGCCACGACGCCGATGCTCCCGAAGGACGACGCCGGTCCAGCAGCCTCAATCCTTCCACCGACTGCGGCCAGGGCGTAGGCGGCGGACTGGGCCCGGCTGGCGACGACTCTTAGCGGCTTGCTGAAGCTCTCAATCGCGGCGATGGTGTCGAATAATCCCTCGACGTTGCCCCCCGGGCTGTTGACGTTGAGGACCGCGCGCCTGACCTGAGGGTCGGCATCTGCGATGGCCAGCGCCTCTCGGATGTCCGCGTAAGACGTGCGGGCGCCGCCAAAGAATGAGAAGAAACTGGGGCGGTCCGTGAGAATGCCCTCGATCCCGATCGCCGCCTCCGTGCCGGCAATCGACAGGTTCCGAGGTGTACCGGACTGAGCGGCGACTTCTGCCTCAAACGCGGCGCGTTGTTCTGCGGTAGGCACGAAGCCGATTCGGGCGAACTGCCTGACTTCCGCCATGCTGTCTTCGTGTAGCAACCATTCCATTTGGGTCTACCCTTCATCCTCTTCGTCGCCGTCTTCGTCGTCCTCGGGGACGAGTCGCAACCCGTCTGGGTCTAGATTGTCGTCGGCGTCGTCAACCGGGGGCGCCGGGGGCGCCGCGGGCGCCTGCTCCAGCTTGACAATCGATTCGTTTGCTTCTGCTAGCTGTTCGTTTTCACGACGCAGCTTCTGCACATTCTTGCTGTACTTCGAGCCATTGAGCTCGCGGGACGCCCGGTCTCGGGTCATCAAACCTGCCTCGATCTGTTCCTTGTAACTCTTCACCAGCTTGGACGGGTCGACCGCCGGCTTGATGTGTCCAGACCAGTCCGCGGAAATCCATGCGCCGAACTCGTCGTAGCGCATGGCATCGCGCCACGACTCGAGGAAGCCAGGGGCGATGATGCGTTGCTGCAACACCTGCGTAATCAGAAAGTCCACATAGATCGGCTGGCAGAAGTTGTCGCCAAAGCTCGTGCGTTCCTTGTTCAGGTACATCTTGAATTCGTTGATGGCCGCCTGGCTGGCGGAATAGTTGCTGCTGAACGAAAGCCTCAGGATCTCCGGCGGGATCTCGTTCGCCCACGCAACGGACTGGATGATCGCCTCCTCGAAGTCGCCAAACTTCTCATCCGTGCCCTGTGAAGAGAAGCCGACCGGCGTCTCCCCGACGTTCAGCTCTTCGATTACGAGGCCAGGATGGAATTCCTCCGCCTTGAAGCTACGTGTCGCGCCCGTGGAATCAACAGTCGTGTCGACACCCCGCCTGATGGCGCCACCGCTCATAGGCAATGTGGGTAGATTCTCCGCATCCCTCTGGATGAACATGGCCAGGATCGCGTTGATCACGGCCTTGCGCTGGACGCTGTCCCGGTATTTGTCGATTTCGTTCAGGCTCTGAAGCACCAACCCGAGTAGCGGCTGCCCCCTGACGGCGCCGACGCGCCTCTCGTTGCCATAGTGGAGCCATGCGATGCGGCGCCCGCTGCGGCGTCCGACGGCTGCCAGCCTTTCGAAGGTGCCGATGCCGAACACGTCGGGTTTTCGGATCCAATACGCGACCTGACGGCCGGACGCGTCAACCTCAACGCCGTGTTCCACACGGTTGCCGCTAGCTAATTTGTTTTCTAGCCCTATCTGGTTGATCGGGCTTTGAACAGCGGAGCCCGGCACCAGCTTGACTCGAGGCAACCCAGTGGCGCGGTCCTGAACCAGGACAACCAAGACGTCGCCCTCGATCAGGGCCTCCATTTTGGCAGTTGCCTGGAGTTCGCCGAAGGTTCGTTGCTCCGCGTCGTCACAGAGCTTCGGATTTTTGCCCCATAGAGCGAACCGGTTCTCCGTATCCTCGGACCAGTCCGCCAAGTCATCGGGCTCAAGCCCCAAAAGGGACTCCTCCGGGACAGCTTCAAGGTGCAAACCGGTGTTGATCACGTTCGTGACCAGCCGCCGCACCATGCCGCGGGCGTAAAGATTGGACTCAAACAGTTGCGCCGACCTGGCACGGAGCGTCCAGTAGTCGGTTATGAAGAGTTTGGTGGGGCCGAAGCCGCCCGTGAACTTGTCGCCGTCGTTCCAGACGAACTGCGTGTCGGTGTTCCGGAAATTGGTGGGCGAAGACGCCAGCGCGGGGCCCGCGTCCGACATGGAGCTCACCTGAACGCCGACGATGGCGGTGCTCGCAGGCTTCCTGGAGAAGCGCTGCATGGTGTTCGCGAGCCAGCCCATCAGATCATCCGAGCGTAGAAGCTGGAACCGTCGCGCCGAGCGCACAGCATGGCCAGTCGGTTGTCCAGCATGTCGAGTTGAAGCCGCATGGAACTAAGGTCGGCTTGGGTAACGGTTTGTCGCGTTTGGCCGGTGTCTAGGGTGTAGCTGCCGCCGTTGCTGGCAACAGTCGTCATAGCCGTCTCGTAGGCTTCAATGAGAGCCTGGGTGGCCACGATTCTTGCGTCCAGCCACGTGTTATCGATCGGCATCCGGCACCTGTCCTTCGTAAAACCGACCGCTCTCGCAGACGTCCCAAAATACCTTCCAATTCGTAGACTCCAACCCCGCCATCTTTGAGATATTTAGCGCCATCATGTCGACGGCGGCTGCGGAGTATACCAAGAGGTCCCAAAGTTCGTTGGCCGAGTGCTGTGGCCGATGCCACTCAGCGCCCAACCGCTTGCCGGTGGCGCGCTCAATCCTCTCGCGCTTCACCTCAACCGTGAGTTCCTTGAGTTGCTTCTCCTCGACGTCCATTGGAGCATTGAAGTGGCCCGCGGGTTGGACTCCCACACCATCCCAGCTCCGGCGCAGCGCCGCGCTCCATCGGTCTTTGTACATGTCGACCGTGATGCCGAAAGCGATGATTCCTGTCGGCGTCGTGAAGTCCGAGAACTCCTTCTGAGCCGCCCCCCTTGGAGGTGTCGCGCGCCCCTTCACAGGAAACACGCCGTCTTGCCAGTTGTGGCAAAACCGATACACGGTGTCCGTGAGAAAGCCGGAGTCGATGAATGTGACGGTGACTCGATACCGTTTGCCGTCGTCTGCTATCCACTCCCGGTTTTCAATCAAACTGGTGAGACGGCCCCACGTCGCGTGGTCATCTACCTGCTCCGGGTCACCCTCGAAGGTGTCGTACTGGACCAGGAAGGTGCGTCGGTCCCGGCACCAGCCAATGACGGCGACCTTCAGCGAGTCTTGGTGAACGTCAACGGCACAGGTCAGGAACAGGACCGGTCCCTCGCAGAACTCTTCAGCGAACTCGTTGGGGATCTCCCCGTACCGGTACACGGTTCGGCGATGTGCGGAGACATTCTCCATCCGCAGTTTCTGACCACGGAGCTCGAACGTCTCGCCTAAAATATTGTTGTAGAAAACCTGCAGCTTGGCGAGGTCTTTGGGCGTCGCCTTGGCGACATCCCAGCACTCGACCCAGTCCCTGACGCACATCTCCCAACTCTGCATGCCGACCGGCGAGTAGAGCGCGCTGATGTGGTAGCTCCGGATGTCTGGAGCAATCGGATTCGCGGTCGGCACCCATTCCGCGTTGTCGGCGGCGAAGAGTCGGGGCTTGTCGTTTTCCGTGTGGGCGTGACCGCACTCGGAGCACAGGTACCTGACGGATCCGGGCACGAGTCGGTCGTCATCCATGTCCCAAGTGATGCCTGTGATCTCACCGGTCTCTTTGTTGGTGCGGGTCCATCGCAGCACCTGGGGATGCCCGCACTCCAAGCATTTGACGTTGTAGTAGCGCTGATCCCCGCGCTTGAAGAGGGACTCGATTTTCGAATGCCCCTGAATCTTGGGTGTGGACAGGTCTACGACCTTGCGGCTCGCCTCGTAGGCCTTCGCCCTGGCCCGGATCAGGACCACTGGGTCGCCGTCGTCGCCGACCACCGGGGGCCAACCATCGACTTCATCGTTCAGCAGGACCTGCGCCGTGATGGATCGCATCTTGTTTGCGCTCTGAGCCCCGAACGGGACCAAGGATCCGCCACCAATCCACTCCAATTTCTTGTCTGTTTGCCCAGTTTTCCTGGCGTTCTTCTCATCGGAGCTCTGGATCAGGTCCGTGAGCCCGGACTCCTGCACCATGGGCATGACGTAGGACGTCATCCGAAGCTTCGCGAGCTCGGCGTCGGCCGTTACCATCATCACGGGGGCCGTCCTGACCCGAGCAATGAAGTAGCCGATCCCGTTCTCGAGGATCCCGGAGGTGGCGCAAATCTGAGCACCCTTCATCACTGCGATTTCTCGGACCGAGCAACTCATGTCGAGGCAGTCGAGGATCTCCCTGATGTGGGGGGCGACCTCGAAACTGTAGAGCCCTGGGAGCGGGGTCACCGCCGGGGGAAGGTACCGGTTCTGTTCCGCCCACTCCGATGGCGACATGAACTCGATTTCGTCAGTGAGTTCGTCGAATTGTGTGGCCAGCCACTCGCGTTGCGCGGCCTCAAACTGCTCCTGGCGGGTGATCATTGCGCCGGTTTCCGTCTCAAGTAGGCGGACGCCTTCGCTTTCAGCGGCTTCAGCTGCGCGGAGATGAGGTCGCGAAGGATTTTCTCCGCGTCTTCGGGGGGTTGCCCCGCCTTTGCCGCCGCATAAATGCGAGCAATCGCGGTCTTCGGCGTGTCCTGAAGCAGTCTGATGTGGGCGGAATCGATGGCTCCGAAGACGGATTGCTTTACCAGGTCACGATCCACGAGTCGCCCCTCGGATTCGTCGTTATCCAAGCGGGTTTTCCGCATGTTTTCGATGCGGTTCATGGCATCTAGCCAATCTTTGAACGCCCGGTTCGTGCCGTGAAGTTCGACTATCCGACGGATCGTGAGGTCGGCGAGCTCCTCGGTGATTTCGGGCCCCACCGGATCCCGGCGTTCGGCCGGGCGTTGCTCAACACGTGGCGGCGGCGGAAGCGGCTCCGGCGGCTGCGCGCCGTGGCGCACCAGCCACTCCACGATGACGGGATGGGCGGCGTCCACCCTGTCCCCAACCACCCCTTCTTTCAAAGCAACCTTGAGCGCTTTCGTCACCGCGGATCGGGACACGCCGGCCAACTCGGCCAGGACCGTTCTCGAAACCAACCGCCTAGCCATGGCGCCTCTCCCTACGTTCACAAGTTGTTAATTCC
>SDBT01012478.1_pt1 | contig 13647 bp, 23 predicted proteins | sample 2277101 | NCBI WGS metagenome assembly SDBT01 (sample SAMN10404973, study PRJNA504765) | marine sediment metagenome | isolation source: marine sediment core GS10_PC15, 103 cmbsf | place: Arctic Ocean: Southern Knipovich Ridge | collected 2010
ACGGCTCTTTCCAGTGAATCGAACAGGAAGGCCGAGGAGGGGCAACCGGGCCATTCTTGGTTATAGTCTCAGAACACCTCCAGCCAGTGATTGCACAAGCCGCCGGCATCACCGTTGCATAGACCGGCTCAATATGAGTGCCGGGAGGACAATCAATTTTCGGAGGTGGGCATTCCCCAGGCCCAGGCCGTATAGGTTCTATTGGTGTAACCGGAGTTACATCCAACCGATCAGCAATTGTGAACTCGTCAACCAGCCAACCATTGCCTGGAATCCCCGGACCATAAAACCGGACATCATAAACGCCGCTAAGAAAACTTTCCGGAATTTCAGCATCCGACCGGGTTTTATAGATACCGACTGGATTCGCCTCGAATATCATCCGGCTGACAACCGCCCCGGAGCTTCGAAGTATATTTTTCAAAACGTATTCCGACCCGGGTTCAAGCCCCACACATTCAATGCTTACGCATGAACAGTCCCCGACCTTTAGAGTAGGCTTTGGTCCAGCGCCCCACTGAGCAGAATAGAAAGGCCGGATATAGCCGGGAAATTCAATTTCTATTGATGCGGTTGACGACGATTCAAGTTTGAAATTAACCGGATGATTACCAACAAAACCAGTCAGGGAAGTGGTATAGAACCGTAACGAAAAACTGGACCCCTGAGAAACCAGCATCGACTCGTAGCCGATACCACCGGGCCAGGAAGGGGCAGAAAGCTGAACTTTAGAAAAATCGAGATTACCTTCAATAACGCCGATGTTAACCAGGGACGACCATTGATCTTGGGCCTGGTCATACTGTGGAGGATTTACCGCTAAAACTTTCAGCTTCACGACTTGCTCCATTTCATGTAGAAGACCGCGCCCCCAATCAACACAGCACCAGCGGCCAGGACAACGAACATATTTTTCGGACTCTCGACTACGTTCGCCGCCAGCTTATCGACTGAGATCAGAATAAAGGCGAAGGCCAGCGCACCGACCAGGCCGCTGATCAGAACAGTTAACGCTTGACCGGCCTGGTTGAATACGTGAATCCTTTCGAGTACCAGGGAAACAGACTTGACGCCATCTATAATCGGAAAACGGATTTCAGTCACCGCCCATTCAAAATACAACGCATCCACGCCCTCGATTATCTGACGGATCGAGTCTTCCGAAAACTTCCAGAAACCAGCCCCGATGATCTCGATTCTCGGCTGAAGGATAACCCGGAATTGATCACCGACTATTGCATTCTCTTCTAAGTCGATTATGGACATTGAATCTTCCTTTGATCATAGAATCGTCTACCGCCTTCACGTGGCAGCAGTCGGCAGTTTGACAATTCACAACCTTTTTTCATGTCTTCCACTTTCTGCTCGATATTCTCTAAACCAATCTCCACTTTGATAAATTTCCGATACATAATTCCAACCCCGGCAATAATCGCAAGAACCGAAGTCAGGTCTATATTTTTCACTACAGTTTCAATCATCCGGCAATACCAGAATCCCGCCCATGAATGTGAGGTAACAGGTCCACAGTCGAATAGAAAAGAATTGTCCGGCTGTCAAGCTATTATCCATTGTGACTACCAATTCAGTGGCAGAGGCGTAGTATCTAAAAGGGTTCGCCTCGTCATAAACCACATCGTCATCGTAAGAATAAGTATCACCATTGGCCAGAAAACGAGCCAAGTCACCAGCAATCCCGATGGTAAAAACATCAGCAGAATCGGTATGGCCACGAACGGTTATATCGTATCCGACCGCCATTAGAAAAGCACCCGCCGGAATGATATCCCCAGAGGTTATAGTCGTACCGCCCAAAGAATTCAGCTCGACCGAACTGTGCCATCGGGATTGGAAACCAAAACTCCCGGCAGCGCCGAATTTTTCTTTAGGGGCAGCCGCGCCAGCTTCCGTCACAGGGCAAGGAATAATCCCCTCCGACGCGACATTGGCCACACCGGGAAGCCTGATTCCCGGAACGTACATCATGTCAATACTGGCATTTGCGATCTGTGCAGGGGTGTGCGTAGGCTCTCTCAGCCCACTAAAAACCAGGGCGTGGCTAGAAGTCCTGAAAGTCGAAACCGGAGACATAAAGATCCGATTCGACGGACCCGGAGCGAATTCCTGAACCCCGTTCGTGTAGAGGCAATATTTTTTGTTCCCCGCGCCCTCGTCACGCGGTTCATGCGCCCCGGACGGATTCAAAACCGCAATCACCGGCCTGGTATTGGCCGCGTGGACATCATCAGCAGCATCATGTTTTCTCAGAAATACAAGCCCCTCAGTCTCGCCGTATCCGACCAAATCTGTTAAGGATTCTGAGGGATCTTCTTTGAGCAAGAAAGGAGACATGTCCAGCGGATCGGTTGAAGCCTGTGGCCGAATCCCCGTAACGCCTCCAGTGACCCTGAATGTAAATCCTGCCATCTTTATATTCCTGGGATTGGTATTGTCCAGCCTTGAAACGTCCAAAGGCATAAAAAAGCATCAGTGGCGTGTGAATTGTAGACCTCCGCCTGAACAGTAGCCATCGGTTCAGCAATCAGCATCATTACGTGACGATCAGCTAAACCAGTTCCGATTTGATCCTGGAGATTGCCGTAGAATTGAGAAGGAGCGCCACTGACTTTTAGCCTCCAGGTACAAGCACCGAAACCAGTCAAAGCGGTTCCTGCTGGAGAGTCTAAAATCTCTTGACCGAGCCGGTTTATCATCAGCCATTCATTGCGGCCCAGGCTCACAGATATGATCGTTTCAGTGGCCCCGGCAATCACAGAAACCGATCCGATAGCGTCGAACGGAGCCGAATTTGGAAGTGGATTCATGCGCGGATCAAAAGGGAATTTAACGCCCCGGAGCCAAAACCCCTCACCGGAGACACCCGCTCCGAAGTCCCCGCATGTGACAACCTCGCTTTTTGGTGGCATTATCTTTTCTCCGTCATTAAGATCAAAGCTAACAGCCCAACAGCTATCCAAAACTCCACACAAAATCCTTGATAGCTTCCGAGCTGGCAACCTGGAGCCGGAGGACATGCCGTTTCCCCGAAAAATGTGGGGCTGAATCCAGCCGGACACGCCTCGTCATCCCCTACGCGGCGCATCAGATTCGGATCCAAATCATTCCGGCACCAGGTCACAATTTTTTTCCCTTCCAAACCACAAACCCGACGAGAGCCAGCAAGATCCAGAATTCAGCACAGGAACCACGAATAACGCCCAGCTGGCAGCCCGAATCAGGACAGGTCGGAACCGGACAGATCGGAGGAGTTCCAAACGTCGTAGGCGCGAAACCTTCCGGGCAGTCCTGATTACCAGGCCAAAAAGTGAACAGAGATGGATTGTTTTTTGACCGGCAAAACCGTTCAGGTGGGCCGATGGGATACGGCGAAGGAGGAGGAAGCAGCCCCCCATTCAACCACGGATTGCAGTCCGGGTCTACATAAGGATTACAGTATTCCTGCGCGTCCACAACGGCCCCCTCAGACTCTCTACCTAAGCGGCTTTGAGGATTTTCAGACCCCCAAGCGCACCGGCTCCTGCAGGAACCAAACCTTCCCAAATATTATCGAAGTTGGAAAAGTCAGTCCGGGCTTGTGTAACGAGAACCCGAAAAGCGATCACTAACAACAGAATGGTAGCTATCAACTGCTCTGACGGGAGTTTCCATCGATCGATCAAGACAAAGCCCCCAACAATCCCCGGCGCGTAAACATCGAGAAAACTATCAATAGTCAAAGCAGGAAAAGCAAAATTTCCCTGGATAATCCCGATCCGCTTGAGGAAAATGCTGATCAGCACCAAGCCTTGAATTAACGCTATTGTCGAATTCTTCATTTCTCCCTTTTCTCCTTTTTCGGATCTTTTTCAGCTTTTTCAGCTTTATGTTTAAAAACGCCTATTTCGTGAAGTGTTTTAACCACCACATCGATGGATTTCCCGACAATGGCCGCAGTTCCGGAATCCACAGGCGCACCACACTCGCCAAGAGTCTGATTGGTAAAGCGAGTAGCCGCCTCTTTCTTTTCCGAACCCCCCAAACCGGGCAATAACCTCTCGATCATTTGAACGACTTGAAGGACGATACCAATAATTGCCACGATCCTTGAAAAATCAAACATTACAAAGTCCCTTCATGAAACCGATGACGATTTCAGAATAATTAGGCGGGTTCGGAGTGTGGCCCAACTTCCATCCAGACAACCCCGTGTTATACGCGCTAACATTTTCCGGTAAACTCGCGCCCCTGGCCCGCAACCAAGCCAAAAACTGGCACATGATCTCGATATTGCTTTCAGGGATAAAAAGCTCCGCCATTGTTACCCCGTCATGAAATTGATTAGCAGTTGGTAAGGTGAGTTGACCCAACCCATAACTCGGATCATCAGGGTTGACGGCATTAGGATCGAAATCCGATTCTTTTTTGATAACCGCAGCAACCAGACACGGATCAATGCTGTGGATTTTTGAATATTTCAGGATCAAATCACGGAAAGGAACTGAGGCGTTAAGCTCCCCGGTACCGGCCACGGCCTTCTTATTTAAAAGCAGCACCACGGCCACTCCGCAGATGACAAACTTTATTCCTCTATCAGTCATTTCAACGTCAGAAATTTCGATTTCCAGACAAAGCCGGTCCCCTTTTGTATCCATCGCTTTTCCAGTCCCAAGACCAACCGACGACCGGCCAGCTTCTGACAGCTCCAGTTTTACCCCTGTTTAGCAGGAGCGATGCAAATGGGCCAAACCGTCACATGGGTAGTCGCATCGACATCTAGGAACAAATCGAACTCGGAAAAGGAACGCGGGTCAATCATGTCGTTCAGTCCGAGCTTGACGAAATCCAAAAATGCGTACCCTTTTGACCGGAAAGGCGAAGTCGGGGAATTCATGTCTTCGGCCAGACTGTAATCCAACTCGTTCTGTTGCCGTAACTGATCCCAGGTCATCACGAATGAATCCAGGGTCAACCGTTCCGTTAGCTTGATTGTATTGATCACAGTGTCGGACAAATCCCGGCCATCGTTGCCGGTAGTGGCCGCCCGGATCAACAGGCCGCGACATGGGAATTGTTTCGGCAAGGGAACCTGCGCCGTGGAGGTCGCAGCAGCGAAAAGCCTTACTACCTTGCTGACGATCATTTCATCAAAGCGGCCTTCCGTGGCGATTGCTTCAGGCCGGTTCATTAGCTCCTCAGAAAGAACATTCAACGTTGCAGCAAGCCCACTGGTGACTCCACCACTAACAAGATTTGTGCCTGATCCCCAAGTCACTTTTAATTCGAGAGTATTGGCCCGACCGCTCGGGAGTAACGTCCTCCAAGGTTCGCCGGTGCGCTGGCTCTCAAAAGGCAGATTCAGAAAGGCCCGGAATGCACCGGTCGCAACCACGGTTCCGGGAAGCGCGGTAATAGCCGGAACCACGCCGCCCATAAAATAGTTATAGGCCGCCAAAGACCCGCCATCCCAAGAGATCGGAGCGAGTCCGTCCTTGACAACATCGATACGGCGGAGCAAAGCCTGGGGTGATTCGTTGAAATCAGTTGCCGACGAAGTAATGACCATGTTCCCGGTCAACTCCAGCATCAACTTACTCATGACATACTCACGCGGCAGATTAAGCGTCACAGTTTGATTAGCGACATAGGTCAAAGTGCCGAGAGTGCGGATTCTTTTCTTAGCCAATTTCCTGTACTCCTTGCCCCTTGTGGGTTTTTAAGGCTCCAGCAAGAGTTTTTGGGGATAGAGTCCAGGAAAAAGCGGGTAAAAAAATAGAGTCCAAGCCATTTTAACGCCTTCCTGGACTCTATTTCTTCGATTGAAGTTAAATTCTAACAGTTACTAGCACCATATTTTGCTCTAAAGGCCGAATAAAGGCAACTATCAGGTGATCACCTTCCAATTCAGGTAAAGGAATAAAAGGAAGTATTTCCTGCGGTTTAGGAAGATTCCTGGAAAGATAAAGCAGGTCGTTATTTTCGAACATCCGGCCAATGTGTGGCTTACAGGCGGCAAAAAGAGTCTTATCGACCTCGGCTGGCCGCTGAGTGGTGACGACAACCGAAATTTCCCGTTTCCGGGCAACCCGGATCAAGGTTCGGAGAGTCATCACGGTTTTATCGCGGCCCCACATGCACCAATCGGCGATTTCATCAATCATGATCGTCATGTAGCCGCGTTCTTTTATAAATTCGAAAAGATTATTTAATTTATCCTGATTCGGATCTGAACGGAAGACCAGCCGGAAATGATCGTTTTTCATTTCCCTCATACACTCTGAATAAGATTCAACCAAGATTCCGAGTTCTAAAAGGTTGTCATCTGAATGGGCATCCAGACACAAAAGGCGTATATCACCCTTAACTAACTCCCGAGCCGTCAGGGTCTTCCCGGTTCCCGGAGTCCCCACGAACACCAGCGGACTGTGACCCTGTGGGTGGTGATCCTGCCTTAAATCCGTCGGGGAAAGGCGGATCGTCGGGAAGTTCCTCGTCTTTAAACTTTCTTCGAATTCCATCCCTATTCAAAATACAATACTCAAACCCCGACACCAAGAGAACCATATACGGTGATTTGACTATGTCTCCGACTCTTTCCTGAGCAATCTGCTGAATGGCGGCGGCGTTTTTATCTTTCCAATCTTGAGAAACTTGCCTGTGATAAGGCGTTAACCAGTCTTCCAACAGATCCAGAATAGCACCCACAATCATCGCGCCGAATAAAGGCTCAAGAACCATTTCAACCGGCGTTATTTCTGGCTCCTCATCACCATAACCAAGTTTCTTGACGACTTTACTACAGCCACTCTTTCCAACGGACAAATGCTCATCGATATCCACATAATAGCGGTTACAAATATTGCATTCGGTTTTATTCGCTTTCCTCTTCCCTTTGAAAGAATCCAGGGTCGCTCGGGGTTCCGGGGGCGGTGAGGGGGGAGGAGCCGGGGCAGCGGCCCCTCCTGAGGATTCAGCATCGTCTAGGGCGTCTGTCTGCTGAATGAGGTTATCTAATTTTTCTTCTGCTTTTTCCTCTATTGATCCCATTTATGTTTGGGTTCTTCCTCTGAAACCGAGCCGTCGATAGCCTTCCCAGGCCCGGTTTCATCTTGCGGCGGTTCTTTCTCCACCGGTTTCAATTTTTCATCTAAAGCCTTATCAATTAAAGGCGTTATTTGTCCTACTACCTGGGACGCAATCTCCTTAACCAGACCCGGACTGAATTTAACCTCGCCTGTCTTCTCATCAACTGCGAAGGATTTTTCGCATTTAGGGCAAAGGTAATAATCCCGTTTTTCAGTCCAATACAACGACTCACAACCACAATTCCTACACTTGTCCATGTTCGTCAAAAGGTACGTCTATCTGTTCATTTTCCACCAAGACCCGCGCCCGGTCCCAAGCCTCATCTATTTTTTCCATAGTCTCGGGGTCCAGCTGGTTCCTCAGATCGCACAGAATATTTGTCAGTTTCGGAATATCGCAAGTTTTTGCATAATTAGAAACCACGGCAATAGGATTTAACAGTTTGGTTAAACTCTCAAGATTATTCGTTGTTTTTTGACTAAATCCCGGCATCCACTTCTTTCGTTGTTTTGCTAATATTTCCGATTATTTCTTCAAATTTTTCAATCTGTTCAATGATTACATCGGAAATTATAACAGACAGACTGCTAAACATTCCTGGATCAAGCATATGTCTCATGTTTTTCAAAACAAGAACAAAAGTTTCGATGTTTTTTAAATTATTTTCCAGTTCGGGTAAAGAAGACACGACCTCATGGTGCGCACGTTTAAGATCTTTCAAAGCGTTCTCCATTCCCAAGAAATCGCGTGTTTCTTCCTCCGCCATTCTCTCTTCTTTTTCGTCTTCTGTTTGTCTGTAACTTTTTGGATTTTCCATTATTTTAATACTCCCTATATCCTTACAAATCAGGCGTTAAACCGAAGATAAACTCCCAAATTCCACTATCTTCTTTCATCCATTTCCGCAAAATAAAGCTTCAAAATTTTTTCATCAGATAAAACCCAATCACTAAGATCGATAAAAAACTGTCTCAGTTCGGCATCTGATGATTCTTTCAATGTTTCGATTAAAAAATCGGCTCGCCTCTGGATCGAATTATCCGAGGGCGTCCTTGCGCTCATTCCGCGCTCGCGCTCTTCGGTTGATATCCGTTCCTGGTTCACTAAAATCCCCTGGCCTTCGCGATACGAGCCAACCGGCTCGCATGCTCCATTATCGTTTCCTGTGCTTTTTCTGGACATAAGAAAAAATCTCCTGTTTCTGGACATTGATAAACGTCTTCCGTCCCGACCTGTCCAGCAAAAGTTAGCTCTGAACCACAATCAGGACACACTTGGCGTTGACGCTCCTCCTCTATTTCCTTTTTTATCTCTTTCTGTAACCCATACCAGGCACCGAAAGCGGAAAACAACTGTTTCCCCCGTATCGCTTTGAAAAGTTCCGTTGTCACCCGCCACTGATCGGAATAATCAGACGCCTTGGCGATGTATTTGCAAAACTCATCGACGCGATCACCGTGGATTTCCTTGATATTGATGATTTTTCCATCCCCTTTGGTAATATCCTCCCAGGTGGAAGAAATTTCAAAAGCGTTCCAATACCGCGAATCAAGAACAAAATGAACGTGAGGGTGATAACCGGTTGTTTCGTGATGGATGATTTCAAGAGACTGGACACCGCCTAAAACGTGTTCCTTCCAATTCTTTCGCTGTCTAAACAGGCGGACACTTTTCCATATCTCCGAGATCCATTCGGGGGTGATTTCTGGCCGGTTCTTCACTGTCAAGGTTAGAAATTTGGACCCGAGTTCGGTTTCTTTCATCAAATAGCGGAGGACTTTCCGATTGCCTAAACTACGGAGTTCCTCACAGAACGGGCACAATCGAACATGACAATGACTGGTGACGGCCCGGACGAATGGCGAGCCGCAATGCTCGCAGATCATAGCCGAGAACAGCTGGCAGCAGTTCTCCATTTTCTCGGCTTGCACCAAAAGCCCCCCGTACCTTAAATTGGCCGAGATTTGACCGGCTAGAATCCTCCTGTATTGATACTTTTCCCCACTAACAACAGCTGCCCCCGCTTGACCCATAGATTGCCCTCTTTCCGACGATTATTAGCCGACATGTAAACCCCGTTTCAACCCAATCCGTCCGACGATTAATGCCTCTTAAGATTAATACTGATTACTTTTCAATCAAGTTAAGGGAGAGATACAAATCCAGAACCGACCGCGAACTATTCACCCTCTGTTTACATCCTCAGCGGCATCTACGATCCTTTCAAGCACCCATCCGGCCACGAAAACAAGAATAGTGGCCCCCAGTATTGCCAGAATCCATTCCATCATTCAGCCCCTTTCTTTATATTAGATTTTAATCGGTTTTCCACTTATTAACCTCCTCTTCTGAGTATTCCTCGGACCCGTCCAGGCCGTGAACCAACTCCAGACCACAACCGGGACATTCCGAATCCGAGATCAACCGATCCTGATTAACTGCGATCTGGCAATGGTGACAAACGACCCACCGATAGAACACTCCCTGACCTTGCCGGACCTTCAGGACCCGGCTTAATCCTCTATTGCCACGGAACCAGACTTGAACGCCGCAATCAGTACAACTGAAGTTCATATCCCGGCGCAATTCGCTCCGGCGAGCTTTTAACGCTTGCCCACAACCGGGGCAGTAAATCTTTATTTCCATAACGCCTCCGTATTCCTCCGGCTATTCGACAACGCCGGGTTGTGAAATATAACAGAATAATCTACTCTTGCAATGTGTTTACTGTCACAAACCAGAAATTGTCCATCATGCGGTGATGGGGAAAGAAGAGAAGGTTATGGGAAGACTCAGACTGGTTGAAAAGCCTGACGAACCGACAATCAAGTGCAGCTGGTGTGGTGTCCCACTACTGCAAAGGGAATACGGAGATCGCGGGGAGCCAATAGCCGTAGAAATAGACGATAAGACGCATTGGGCCTACGACTCAGGCTGTCGATGCGAAGAATGCGTAAAAAAGAAGATTCATTACAGTTTTGCGCTCTGTAGTGACAACTGCAAGCTCGCAATCGGAGCCGTTACCGACGAGATCATCAAAAAGCTGGATGAGGGAATATGAGTAAATTCAGGATAGTTAAAAAGAAGCCCCTCCCAGGACACAGAAAGTTTTTGAAATGTGCCTGGTGTGGAGTTGACCTTCCATCCTCTCTGTTTCCAGGCAGACACGGAGACAGCTTTACAATGGAGATCTGCGGGGATTCGATTCGCCTGGTCGATGAAAAGGTTTCGATTACGGGATATTTAGCCGGTGAAGGAACAGCAGCGGCCAAGGTAGGGGATAAATGCAGTTTTGTTTTCTGTTCTGAGACTTGCGGCCTTGATTTCATATCTGCTAAAAAAGAAATCAACCAGGGCTTGAAGAAAATAGACTTGTAGTGATCAAATCAGCGGCTGACCCTTGTTATCGATCCGGGCCAGGTAGTACTGGTATTTGGCGAACTCCGCACGCTCAGACAGGCTTGAGCGCATCAGAACGCCCAACGTAGTGACGCGCCCATTCTCGTCTTTGACTTCGATCCGGTCCAGGTGGATCGACTCTCCGCAGATCTCACAGAGCAGCCAACCGCTTTTCAACCGCCTCCGAGTCAGCAAGCCCCATTCCTCACGGCAATTCGGGCAAGTCAAAGCCTGTAGGAGCATTTCCTCTTCGGCCATTCTTCGAAGTCCGATATGACGAGAATAAAAGAAGTCTGGCTCATCCTCGATTTGAGCCGCGTAATCGGCCCAGGTCGGCCCCTGGTTCAATTTTCTTTTAGAACGGGCTATGGCCTTCTTTCGATCTTTTCGCTTAATTACGGCCCCTTATCCCCCAACCCAACCACCGCTGACCTCTTGGGCAATGATAGGGGGATGAGGTCTTTCAGGTTCAGTACATTGTAGCAATGCACACGAAATTTGTAGCATTTCCCGTTTTCCGGTTTTCCAGGAGGATTTTCTGGACATCAGCAATATCAACTATTTAGGCAGGCTTTATTAGATTTTTTTAGATTTAGGCCGGTTTCTTTTGCATTTTTTTGCATTGCGGCCGGCTTTTTTTGCATTTTCTTGCGCCCAGAGCCTTATTCTTGCAGCACTCAGAGAAACAGCACCATCAAGCTCTTTATTTTCAACACTTATAACGCGCAAGACAAAATAGAAGAAATAAGGGGGCCGATTCCGCGTGACCTTATTTCTTCAAGACGTATAGCAATGACCAGTTTTGGACGTTTTTCGCTGTTTTGGGCTGAATCTGGGGTAATAGCGTTCCAGAGGGGGCTGAATCTGGGGTAATTATGTTCCAGAAAACTTTTTCCTCGATTCCGTGAGCGCACGATTTCCCGGTTTCCTCCAAAAGAGAAACCCCGGTTTGTCTAGGAACCTCCAAAAAAGGAATCCCGGTTTGTGTAGGAACCTCCAAAAGAGGAACTTTTTAACGAGATCCGGCAAAAAAGGTGAAGGTTAGGTGAATAGATCGCTCCGGAGCGAAGGTGAAGGGGAGGTGAACGCTTCCAGGGTCCGGACCCTAAAAAAAAGCCCCACCAGGTCCAGAGGAGGGGGAGTAAAGCCCCTAAAAAGGATCAAGCAGGGCGGAATCCCCGGAAACTTTGACGGGTACGGGGAAACATCAACCGCAAGAAGGACAGGTGCCACGGGCACGAGTTCCACTCATAAAATCAGAACTTACGCCCAACTGAGGAATCCAGCCAGCCTGTCTATTGAGATACCAGAGAGTAAAGCCACCAACCAGCAAAAGAATGATCGTTCTTTGTTTCATGACATTTTCCTAAAAAGGCACATCGTCAGGCCAGCCGGTTTCATTGTCCCGAGGCTTCAGTCCGGCAATATACTGCTGTTCAACCCGTTCTATCGTCCCGGACCTCTTGGGCATCACCTTAACGCTTACTTCGACCTCACCGCGCCTATACACAACCCCCGCGTTGAGTCCCTTCCACCTTTGGAAATGCCGGATCAAAGTCTTTTTCAAGCGCCCTGTGTAAGATCGGCCGACATACAGGATTCGCTTCGAGCGGGAATTGCGGATCACATAAACGCCTGACTTGCCATCCAGGGCTTTTATCCAACCAGCCCAAGAATCCGACCTGGAAGACCAGGGCGACCGCCAAGCTGTGCGCCTGTGTATCTTTAAACCCATTCGTGACCTATCCGGCCCTTTCGCTTAACGCCTTTTCTTAAAGCGGCCCTTACTGTCTCTCGGGGGTAATCTCCGCCGACCCTTCCGGCGAGCTTTTTTCCGCGTTTTCTTCGGAGGTTTTTTCCGTTTTGCCATTTTCTTTATAATTCCACTCCCTCGGCTTGATGACTTTCAGCCGAATTATTAACGGGATTCTGCGAGCCTTATACGTTCCTGACGGTTTTCGATCAGCAGGGAAATGATTCAGGACAATATCGAAATTACCCTCCAGGTCCAGCGTGATCGAGTCCTCATTAAACAGATCGACCAGGACACCGCTCGGCTCATGTGTGCGTCCAGCGTAACCGATCAAGCCAGCACCCACCAGAAGACCCAACAAAAGACCAAGTCCAAACTTTTTCATTTTTTCCAGAAAAACAGTAACGCGATTCCGACCAGGGCGGCGATACCGATGAGGCCAGCAGTCGAAGGACCGGCACCAATAGGGGGAATCGGCAGACCAGGTGGAGGGGTTTCAGTTTTTGGCCCGTAAGCAGCCATGTGACAATTCTGCTGAATAGATCCAGAGTCCTCCCAGTTGGCATTTTTACCACACCGGATAACGTAGAAAGAATATCCTTCCAGGCGGAGTTGGTTCACATAGGTTTCAAAACCAGAGATCACTAACGGCCTACCGACGATCATGTACACACCGCTAGGTTGAACCCTCACAGTTTCGCCAAACCAGAAAGCATAAACATCCAGCTGTGTCGTCATAGCTTGCGCGGCGCACAGGCGGTAAACAGTCCGGCCAAATCTCTCGTAATCAGTTTCCAGGTTGGCTCCCCATAACTTCCCGACCCATTCAGTGACCGGGATATTATCCCAAATCTCTTTTACTTTTGCTCCGATTGGCATATTTTTTTACCTCCGCGCCAAGAAAAAGATTCCGGCCAGGACCGCAACCAAGATCCAAAGATTTCTATCGATTTTCGTCGGAATACACTGGCCGCCTGGATCGAGAATCATCCCCGGAGCGCATACTGGAGTTCCTTGCATAAGATTAAACCCTCCACACGTAAGATTAACGCCTGAACCTAAAACCTTGACCTTGTAAGATCCGACCGGCCAGCCGAAAGGGATGATCGATTCGTGATCCTCAAAAAGCAGTACTCCCTCAGAATCCGCCGCAGCTGTCATTTCACTGATTACGCCATCGACAGAGTGGACATTCTGAAGTTTGAACTCCGCAGCTGGCTGCAAATTGATGACGGTCAACTTGATATCAGTGACCTCACCGTGTTTTCTCTCAGCGGTTTTCCCGTTATACGGCTCTTTCCAGTGAATCGAACAGGAAGGCCGAGGAGGGGCAACCGGGCCATTCTTGGTTATAGTCTCAGAACACCTCCAGCCAGTGATTGCACAAGCCGCCGGCATCACCGTTGCATAGA
>SDBT01012479.1_pt1 | contig 13647 bp, 20 predicted proteins | sample 2277101 | NCBI WGS metagenome assembly SDBT01 (sample SAMN10404973, study PRJNA504765) | marine sediment metagenome | isolation source: marine sediment core GS10_PC15, 103 cmbsf | place: Arctic Ocean: Southern Knipovich Ridge | collected 2010
GCTCTGACAAAAAACTTCCCAATTGTCCGGTGCACCCGATGACTAACGATGTTTTCATACTAGAATCTCCCATCTTTTCCTATTTTTCTGAGTTTGTAATGTAACTTAGAATGGTCAACATTAGACATTAACTCTAAATTATTTATATCATTATTAGAAGGATTGCCGTCTATATGATGTACGTGTTCGGTAGACAACAATTTTCTTCCGATTTTTTCTTCCATAACAACTCTGTGTACATACCTATCATCAGATAATCTTATATATCCATCTTTACGTTTTCTAGTACCATTAATATAATTATGATGCTTATCGCCTTTAGTCCAAATATAACAACAATTTAAGCCACAAAACCTTCTTTCGTTAAATTCTCTAGAACTTTCTATTGTTCCTTGGCGATATATTGTTCTATAAAATTGTTCCTTACAGTGTATACAAAACTTATCTTTAAGAGTAAATTTATTTTTTCTCCCACACTTTAAACATCCACACGATTTAGAACGTCCACTTTTTATATCGCAAAATACTCTACTTTTAATTATATTACCACAATCACAAATACCGTCAATGTGCGTTCTATTTCTTCCGTTATTAGATCGAACCATATATATATTAGTTATAGTAATCCTATTAAACTTATCTCCTATATTAACCGATTTATCCATTAATTTTCCTTTTTTATATATGATCATCTAGTATGGTTTCAGGACATAAGTAGGGTTGATCTACCATCTTATTTTCATATGTATGGTATTTAGTAAGCCTTTCTTGCTCAACATTCACGGCCATCCTCATTTTTTCCATTTCAAGACCCATTTTTTTTACAAAGTCGGGGTCACTATCTAATCTCTTGAGCCAAGCAACAAAGTTTTCTTTACTATCCTCTAGCCTCTCAACTCTTTGCTCTCTAGTAGCTTTTAAGTCTTTCAAAATAGCATTCTTTTTAGTCTGCATCTCTTTAAAGTCTTTACTGAGCGAATCCATACCTGCCGTAAGACTGGCAATATTTCTCTCATATGCTAAAATAAGAGTAATATCCTCATTTCCCCCCAACTTTCTTTCATCGGTAATATTTTGTTGATTTTCTTTGATATCCTTTTCAGTTCTCATCTTATGTTCAAGACAACGATTCATAAGAATTTCTAACCTGATAGCATCAATGATCTGTATTTCTTCAGTTGGCTGCACATCATCTCTGAATTGAGATATAATCTGTCCCCACTGATATTTGAAGTAATCTAATTCATCTGCATGAAACTGTTTTTTGATCTCTTTCCAAACAGGACGTTTAGTAAGATCGTAAGAAGCTGTTAACTGGAAGTTTTCCCTTTCAGTTTCCCCTTTACCAAGCTTGTTTTTGATAAAATCTCTCACACTTTGAGGGTCGCGATTAAGTTTTAAAGCTATGGTTTTGGCGTCTAAAGACTCACAATCCTGCTCGATAACCGCAATTTCTTCCCGCGTAAACCTGCCCTTCTTTCTTTCTGTCATTTGTAATGATCCTCAAATATGTTAAAAATCGCATCGTAAATTATTTCTCTGCGTTGCTTATTGATGGATACCCCACTCTTTAATTTTAAATAGTCTTCTCTTAACTCTACAGACAAATGCTTATCAATAATCTCAAACAATTCATGTTGTTCAATAGCATCAACAAAATTGTTATTTAGACGCATATTCTTTTCATATTCGTCTCTAATATTAGAAATGTCAATAGGTTCCATCAAGAACTTTTTCGCCTGATTCCTCGCATCTCTCTGTTGACACTTAATACAATAAGGATCTTTGTTACTACAAACCTCACAAGGTTCTTCTTTACGACAGTAATTGTCTCGCTTAAAATTCTTTAATCTGTTACAAAGACATACTGCTAGATAGTTTTCTAAAGGTCTAGTAACATCATAGTGTTCTAAGGCTTTTATAGCTATAATCCATGCTTCTTGACGAATATCATTCACGTCATGAAACGCAAATGTATACTTTTTACCAAGGCGATTCACAACCTTATTGATTGTCGCCGTTACTTCTATCTCCGTCATTCCCTTTGGAATCTTCATCTTCAACACCTTCTATAAAAACGCCAACTGCATGTTCTGGATCAGGAACTTTCAATTCTTTTTGAATCTCCGAATCTAATTCCGCAGTAGCCCTAGTAAACAATTTTGTTCTGATTGGTTGTTTGGTCATTATAATGCATCCCCCAATTGTGCTCTTGCGTCATCTAACGTAGGTTTAAAATCTAAAAATCTTCCGTCTAGAGGGCCATCTGGATTACCAATATTCCCCAATTATCTAATTTGTTGTATGACTTGAAAAGGAGCGGCCTGTTGATAAAACCCTTTAATTTGAGAATTAATGACAGCTAAATAATGAAAGCTACCTTCTCTTTCATGTGGAATATGGTGTAACACATGCAAAGGGACAATTTTGAAATAATCACAAATAGTATTGAATTTACAAGCCAACGCCGTATCTTCCCAACCCCAACCGAACATTCTTTCGTCCATACCTCCCAATGCCATATATGGAGTCTTTTTGATAATAATAGAGTTTCCAGCATTACCATCTAAAGACGGATGTTCCGTACCACCATCACATTGCGGATCACCTTTGGGGTGTACTCTATCTTTCCAAAATAACCCTATACCACAATTCATACCTTCAAACATAGACAGAGAACTTTCTGCATAATCATCACGTTCCATATATGTATCATTATCATGCATGAATACCATTTCATTCTCAGACTCCACCACCCCACAATTAACCGCCCAAGGCTTAGAAAACGCAAAGTCAAATTCTCTAAAAATATGTTTAACGTTTGGTTTATAAAGAATATCTCCATCAAGACAAGAATGGGTGTCTTGCTCACTGATAATAATCTCTTTTGGCTTAACCGTTTGATTATTCCAAGCATCAATAGTTCGTGATAGATGATCTAACTTTACTGGTCCTCTATGGGGCAAAACTACACTATAATCCATAATTCTCCAATTTCTTTAAAAAAAATCAAAATAAAGTTGCCAAATTAAAACTAGCGGTATATAATATTATACACGACAGAACGATAATTGGTTCGATAAAATCATAATGAGGTACAAATCTATGCAAATAGTGATCAATAAGGAAGAGAATAGTCCCACTGAAGTTAAAATAACAGAAAAATGAAAACATCTCCAGGTCAAGCTTTAATTGATGTGGTAGAGGAAGGATTTTAATGCAACATATTAAACTAGAAGAAATTTATAGACAAAAGGCAAATGCTCCTAGCGACATTAATGAGCACTTACCTTTATTAAAAGAATATGCATCCAAAAGTGACAATATTACAGAAATGGGTATTAGATGGATAACTAGCACGTGGGCATTATTGTGCGGATATCCAAAAAAACTCACATGTATAGATTTAGAATCACCTACCGTTTTTAACAATGATATTTATACTGTTGAGAATATAGCTAAAGAAATTGGTACAGAATTTAAAATGATTATTGGCAATACAATGTTAATAGACATAGAACCTACTGATTTTCTTTTTATAGATACTACTCACGAATATAAACAATTAACAATAGAATTAGCAAAACATGGTAATAAATGCAATAAATACATTGGATTTCATGATACCATATCGTTTGGAAAACCGAGCAAAGAAGACAAAGGTTTATTATTAGCTATTAATGAATTTTTAGACGCCAATAAAGAATGGTCGATAATTGAGAATAGAGAATATAATCATGGTTTAATCATAATAGGAAAAAAACAATGAAGCTTACAGATGCAGAGATTAATTTCATCAAATCGTCATGTGGCGTAATGAAAGACAAGGAAATAGCTGACAAATTGACAGCCTTGAGGTCACAGATTGGAGAAAGTGGCCAAAAGTCACAAGTTACGGTTGACTTGGTACGTAAAGCAAGGTATAAACTAGGTATACGCAAAGGACATGGGCGAGGAGTTTGCAAGATTAACCCGCTATACATACCTAATGTTAACAGATAGAGAGGTTTATCGATGGAATGGTTACAAATACTATTGAATATATTGTGCATAGCATTTTTATGTGGATGTGTGGTATTAGGTATATTGCTTTTTAAAATACTTACATATAAGACGTAATTATCAGAATAGGGTTTATGTATGAATAACGTAAATTGGGAATGGTTTGGTATTACTGATGGTTATATGTTGGGAACTTTATATACTAAATGGAGATGATGATGGAATTATTATTATGGGAAAGATATTTATGTATATTGGTCATTAGTTTTGTAATAGGGCTTTTTCTTGGTCGAATATCGTTTAATATATTTATTTGGTTAGATGGGTATATAAAGGCCAAGAAGGGTGAAAAATAATGGAAATACCACAATGGATGCATATTGTGTTTGGTTTTGGGTTATATGTATTGGTTGTACATTGTATTTGTTATTTGTACAATAAGTATATTTATAATGGTAAATGGTGGAGATAATTTTGATATGAAAAATACTAATTGGTTAGATCTGTCTGGAACGATATTTGGAGGATTTATGTGTGTGTCTTGCCATTTGTATGTCGGCTATTACTAAAGCATCTATATTGTATTTGATATATAGTCCTTGGAGTTTATGAATTGGTGGATAAGGAGAAAAGTGAAATGAGTATTAAAATTTATCAAAAGTATAGAGATTATCTTGACTACGTTTCGCATCAGAAGTCTAAATGTGCTATTGGTTCTTTAATGCATGTTAAGATTTTGACAGAAATATGGGAACGTGATGTTAAGTTCTTTTATGAAGACTTTTTGCTATATAAGGATATAATTCTTTCATGCAAAGACGGTATTTGTTTGGGTGCAAGGTGTGGTAATGAAGTAGAAGCGTTGATGAGGATTGGGTGTCAATATGGAAAATTCTTTGGTATGGATTTAAATGCACACCCACCATTTGTGGTTAAGGGTGACTTTCATGATTTAGACTATGATGACAACTCTTTTGATTTCATTTACAGTAACAGTTTTGATCATTCTTTACATCCAGAAAAATTTGTGTCAGAATGTGAAAGGGTTTTGAGGCCAGGCGGGTATTGCTTATTGTACTTGTGTGTGGGAGAGTCAGATGAGTGGGGTGTTAATGCTTTTGATGAATATCAAGAAATTATTGATTTGTTCAAAAATAGTACAGTTTATAATCAAGAACTAAAGATGGACGCAAGGACTCCCGCAGAGGCTTTTCAATATTGTATGCTTATGACGCGAATTAACCAATGATAGATGATAGAATAACAGATGAAGATATCCCCTTATTGATCAATGAGACAGACTTGGGTGAAAATTCTATTGTTTTGTTGGATTTGGTTAAGAGTAGAGGTAAGGGTAACGTTTTTGTGGAATTGGGGGTTGACCCAGGAATTAGTTCCAGAATCTTCTTACATAACGCAATTAAACAGAACAATTATGTTCATGGATTTGATGTTACTGATTGCTCAAGACATGCGGTACTTAACCATCCTTGTTATGATTTTTGGCAACTTGATTCAATTAAAGGCGCGGCGGCTTGGTATGCTTTACGTAAAGCCGATATTGTATTTGTAGACAGTCTGCACGTTAAAGAGCATGTGTTATTAGAAATTGAGGCTTGGTGGCCAAGGATTAAGTTGGGTGGATATATGATCTTCCATGATACTCATTGGAAGGGTTATGTTCATCGTGCCTACCATGATACTCCTGGTCAAAAGCCGGGGTCTAGTCATAATGGTTATGATAGTTATGGAGGCATTGATTGGGAGACTCCTGATAAGGCAGTATTAGAAATTTTCCGTATTCCCGCCCTTAACTACTCTGATAAGTTCATAGAAGTGGTCAATTACCCTAACCATATGGGTATGACAATGGTTAAAAAACTAGAAGATACAATCTATCCGGTGCCAAATAGAGACGTTGTTGTGGCGCGACAAAAACATTTAATCAACAGCATCCCTTGGATCGGTGGAGAATAATAGATGCCTCATAAAGCATGTTTAGATAAAACAAGACAGTATTTAGGTTATGACCCAGTTGTAGAGATTACTCATAAGACACCTTATGGATTTGATGAGTTGGATAGTACAAATCAAAGACTCAACATATCTGTTGATTATTTTCTAGAGACAGGTGCAGGGTCTGGTTATGATGTGTGTCTATTGCACATACTGTTAGGATGTGGAGTTTCTCTTGAAGATTTCATCAAGGTTGTTAATAAAGCTGTTAAGGTTTTCAATAAGGTTATTATCATAGAGCATAATAAACAATCTAAGGATTGGAGCACCTATGAATTGATACAAAGCCATTATATTGTTGAGTGTTTAGATAGCATATCTATTCACGATTTAGCACAAGTATGTGGATGGAAACCAGTGTTATTTGATTATTCATCTGGAAACCGTAGTGATGATAGAAATATGTTTATTGTATTGAAAGGTTTGTCAGACCCCATTGATTTTGACAACCCTGACTGGATGTTTAAGGAGTTTGAGATACCCAAAGAAAGATTTAGCTCGAACCGATTTGAAAATGCTTGTGGTATTCCCTTATTTACTCATCTATCGGACGTGTACATTGGTTCATGCACCTATATAAAAACGTTTAAAAAAAACATAAAAGTGTTGGATGAGGTGAATGCTAGGAAAGAACCGTATACCCTCTATGCAACGTGTGGAGGATTCTTTAGTTTAGAATATCTATATTATTTAAGAAAGTCTATAATGAAAAAGGTTGTGTGGTTTGACACTAACCAAAACACTTTAGATTTCTGTCTTTCTGTCAAAAATATTATTGTTGACAATGAAACCGTACAACAATTTTTAACAAACTACCTCATGTGTAATATATCATATGATGGAAAAATGTATGGGTTGTTACCAACGTCTATAGAAGAACGTATTCATCATTATATGAATAACAAACATAACCATGTTGGGTTTGGTGGCAATATTTTCAGAATGCTTCTATCTTCTAAGATTGAAAGTGACAAGTTGTTAGTGTATGGATTTAAAAATGTAGGCGAGGACTCTGTAAACCCAGGATATCTACATTTATCTTTACCAGAAGTCTATACACATATAGGAACCAACAAGATTGGTATTGGAGAGAAATTCCATTGGTTAGAATCGGAAGATACCTATATGCAAATGAGAAGGATGTTAATGGAGAACGAGTTTCATTATCAACATAGCTCATTAGACACCTTATTGTCTCAACATCTTAATCCAGAAGATGTAGTGTTATGTTCCAATATTACTATTGATATAAAGAGTAAGGCACAATGTTTACAGACATGAAAACAATTATCAACTATACTACCGGTGGTCTTGGCAATAGGTTGAAACCTTTATGTTCTGCATATAATATTGCTAAACAAACAGATAGAAAACTATTGGTGTATTGGGATAGTATGGAACCATGTATTTGTCCCGCACATTTTACAGACCTGTTTGACAATTCTGTGCTAGAAATAGCATTTATTACACCAGAAGAGATTGTAGAATTAGAGTCTGCAAAAATACTTTCTGTTTTGATGGTTAACACTTTCTATACCACAATCGGTCTCAAAGATAACGTTATGAAATTTTTATCAGGTAAGTTTGTGATTTCTAGTGGGTTTGACGACATTCTAAATAACCCAGAAAATAATCTGATAATTCATAGTAACAATTTTATACCTGGAGTCAGTGGTTATGAATTTTTAGATAGCCTTATCCCCGTTCGAACTATTAGAGACAAAGTAGCATTGTTTACTAAAGATTTAAGATTGGACAAAACGGTTATCGGAGTTCATGCAAGAGGAACTGACTTTGCTCCGCGAACAACTCCTCACTATTTTATTAATATGATGTTACCACATCTAGAAAACAATCCGAAGGTTAAGTTCTTTGTGTCTACAGAAGATAAAAGTTTTGAACAAGCTATTTATAATGCTTATCCTGACAACGTAGTATTTAGAACAAAAAAAAATTACGTCATCAAAACTCCAGTACATGAGAATACTGTAGACCACATGATAGAGGCGGTTGAAGATATGTTTCTATTATCAAAGACTGATATACGAATATACCATCCAGATAGCACATTCGCAGAAATTGCTAGACTATTATAAGGGAGAAGATATGGAACTAATTTATTCTAAGATTGAACCAGACTTGTTGTTACATCAAGTACATAGGCTTGAAGAATTGGAACAAAGAGATGAACAGAGAATAGATCTTGTTGATGCTAACAATTTTATCCAATGTTCTTCACTCAAGATGAAAATGGGAATTACTTTTGTACCACATAAACATATTTTCAAAGATAGAAGATATCCTACACAAATAGCTCAAGAAAGTTGGGTTGTCATTAGAGGTTCTGTAAAATGTATCTTTTATGATATTGATGATACAATTGTTGCAGAACCAATTCTATATCCTGGAGATGCATCTTTTACATTTCGTGGTGGACATAACTACGTAGCACTTGAGGATAACACTCTTGTATATGAATATAAAACCGGACCATACGAAGGTCAGTCACTAGATAAGGTATTTATCAATGATCAAAATTAACATGGGTTGTGGATGGAGAGACTTTGGACCAAGTTGGTGTCATATAGACGGAGGAGACCATGAACATCTAGATAAAGACTTGGGGACAGTTACAGAGATATTAATTCAAAACGATAAGGTTGATTTAATATATGCGTCCCATTTGTTACAATATTTTAGTAGAAACGAAGCTAAATATGTTTTATCAGAATGGTTTAGAGTATTAAAACCAAAAGGGATTTTACGTTTATCTGTACCCGACTTTTGGGTACTGTGTGATTTATATTCTGGTGACAATCCAAAGATGTCTGTAAATATAAGAGCCATTTTGGGTCCACTTTATGGTAAGATGAAAATGGGTACAGAAACTATTTATCACAAAACAACATATGACTACGATAGTTTAAGAGTATTGACAGAAAGTGTAGGTTTTACAGGTATGAAATATTATAACTGGAGAGAGACTGAACATGCAGAGTTTGACGATCACTCTCAAGCATATCTTCCCCATATGGATAAAGACAATGGAACTCTTATTAGTTTGAATGTGGAGTGTTATAAATGAAAAAAAATTACCAAGTTTGGCCTATAGGTAAGTTGCCTAAAGAATTACAAAGACCAGAACTAGACCAGTTAAAAGAAGCTGGTTACGATTGGAACGATCCTAGAGACGCTGTTACCATGTTTGAAGAAAAGGTGGCTGCATATGCTGGTAGTAAGTATGCTGTTGCCGTTGATAATTGTACTGATGCAGTTATGTTGTGCTTGGAATATTATAAACGTATGGAATGGATATATGTAGACTATCCGTTAATGTTTCCTTCACGGTGTTACCCCTCTATTCCTATGATAGCGAAAATTTGTGGTTTTAAGATAGAATTTGACGACTATGAATGGTCTGGAATTTATCATCTACATCCGTTAAAAATTATAGATGGAGCAACTAGATTTACGAAAGATATGTATGTACGTGAATCTTATCAATGTTTGTCTTTTCAAATCAAAAAACGACTTCCTATTGGTAAAGGAGGCATGATATTAACAGATAATGAGGATGCTGTTAAGTGGTTTCGCATGGCAAGCTTTGAAGGTAGGGATTTAAGTGTTGATCAATGGAGTGACAATTATACTATTATGGGGTGGAATATGTATATGACGCCGGAAGATGCTGCTAGGGGAATTTTGATTATGGATCAGTTGCCAGAAGTCAATGAAGACACCCAGAATTTTGAAATGTATCCAGATTTATCTATGCAGGAGATTTTTAAGTGAAACAAAAAAGGGCTTTTATTACAGGTATAGCGGGTCAAGATGGGAGTTATCTTTCAGAATTACTACTAGCTCATGGATATGAAGTACACGGTATGGTTAGGCGTAATTCTACTCCGGAAAATCAAGAGTGTAGGATTGATCATTTAGATGGATTGGTTCATACTCATTATGGTGACTTACTAGATATACATTCTATTCAAAATATTCTTAGGGAAGTACAGCCAGACGAAGTTTATAATTTAGGCGCGCAAAGTCATGTAAGAATTAGTTTTGAGGTTCCTGCGTTCACAGTACAGACAAATGCAATTGGTGTACTCAACATGCTGGAATCAGTTAGGACTATTTGTCCAGAGGCTAAGTTTTATCAAGCGTCATCCTCAGAAATGTTTGGAAACAATATTGATGACGACGGATTTCAAAGAGAAACAACTCCAATGGACCCCACAAGTCCCTATGGTTGTGCTAAGTTATTTGCATACAAACTTGTAAGACATTACAGAAAAGCTTATAATATGTTTGCGGTAAACGGAATATTGTTCAATCACGAATCACCTAGACGGGGTGCTAATTTTGTAACCAATAAGGTTGTGAAAGCTGCCGTAAGAATACATTATGGTTTACAGAAAGAACTAGAGTTGGGTTTTATGGATTCCTTCAGAGACTGGGGTCATTCTAGAGATTATGTTAAAGCGATGCATATGATTATGCAGAATTCTGAACCTGATGACTTTGTTGTTTCTACAATGGTCACGCACTCTGTTAGAGAACTGTGTGAGTACGTATTTGAAAGTTTGGAGTTAGACTATAAAGCCTATGTAGTACAAAATGATAGACTATTGAGGCCACACGAACTTAAAATGTTAAAGGGGGATAGTACCAAAATTAGAGAAACTTTAGGTTGGAATCCAAAGTATACGTTTGAAACTTTAATGGACGACATGATAAATCATTGGTTGGAGGTGTACGAATGAAAAAATTGGTTGCGTGGTTTATGTTTACCATTTTTGCAATTACGATTGGTATAATAACTGCTGTTGTTGTTGAGTCTTTAACAGAACCAGTAGCTAGAAATGATGGTATGGAAACAATCATTACGGCAGAATTGAGAGATGTATATAGAGAGGGTTATAGTAGGTCTTTATATGGACTGACTCCCGACAACCCATATCCCTGGACTGAATTAGCTAAAAGGTCCGCTTGGTTTTCTGGATATATGGATCATACTGAATTTATTATAATCAAGACACAGAACAAACAGTTTAATATATTGTTAGATGAAATTAAAGACCCGTGTGGAGTGCCATAGTTTTTATTTATCGAGCCATTGGTTTGGTAGGAGTTATCATAGCAGCATTCTTATACGCTAAGATGATGAGGGATTGGAAGAGTGATGTTATTGGATGGGGTATTATAGTTATTTGTACTATTATCTTAGGGCTACATTTGAACTCATTATTTTAGATAGGGGTATAATATAGTACAATATTATATAAACAATAAATAGGAGGTTTTATGCGCACCCTATCTACATTTCTAACGTTAATAATTCTATGTATAGGAAGTAACTGTTATGCGAAGCTCGAAGATGGATTTAAAGCCACATGTAAAGTGCACAGAATAGGACGTAAAGACAAACCTGGAGGGATAGGAACTGGCACAGTATTTGCAGAGAATGATAAGAGCTATTTTATTTTAACCGCTGGACACATAGCTAAGAAACTTGATGATACAATTTACTTGAAGTTTTACCATAGTGGATTTGAATCTCATATAATGTATTGTAAAGTCAGATACACAGTATTTGACATAACTTCTATCGAGGATGATTGGGCAATACTGGAGGTATTGAAGAGTGTTTATAATAAAAAACCGTATCCTAAACCTAGCATTATTCCTCTTTCAGAAGAAAGACCAAAGAAAAAGGAAGTGGTATTTTCTGTGGGGTATCCTCACGCTAATTGGCCTACAGGCTGGATTGGACACATAAGACATGTTGCTGTAAACTTTAATGGAGAAGTAACATGGCTAAAATGTATTCCAGGGGCTATTCCTGGCAGGAGTGGGTCAGCTATCATGGATAGGAAGTGTACCAAGATATATGGAGTTATTGTTAAATTGACTGGATTGTGTACTAGTACGGAATTTATTAAGAGGTCTAAAAATATTAACAAATTGATAGGTATTAAATGACTATAGAAACAATGGTAGATTTGGAAAGAGCCTGTAAAGAACGTGACGTTGAGATAGTTGAAGAGCCTGTTATGATTGAGAGGATGCAAGGAATATTTTGGGCTTGTATGTCTTCTGCAGTGGTTTTTATATTAACAGTGGGCTTTTCTTTAAAGGTTATTGCGGGGCCACCCTCTGGATATGTAGAAATAAAAATTGAAAAAAATACTGAGTATCAACGAACTAAAAGAAACTTAGATAGTATGTTTTATAGTTTATTATACGGTATTCCAGGAATACGAGACGTTTTTTTAAGTGGAGGATATGATGGACCAAGAACACTTAAATACGAAATAATGTATGGAGCTAATCAAGACTTTGTGATTAATAGAGTTAAAGATATTGCTGACGTATGTAATAAATCAGAGTATGTGATTACATATAAAGTTGAAACTTTGGATATAAAAAATAAAAGAATGAAAGATAAAGAAAACGATCTGTTTTTAGAAATTGAATCATTAAAACTAAAATTAAAGAAACTACAAAAACAATTATCGAATTCACAAGAATGAGACATGTTACATTACCAGTAGCCCATGCGGTGTATATTATACTGTATCTTCCAGCTTGGATTAGATATCTAACCCTGCTACGGAAGCATAGAAAAGAAGACTACGGTGGACACAACGCCGAAGATTTTTGGCAAACTTTTACCGACACAATTGACACGATAGTGGAGTGTTTAGACTGATGAGAGTATTAACAGTACCAATTGCGTATCTTACTTACATTTTGCTCTTTATACCGGTTGTCATCCGGGCGTCTTTTCATTATAAACATGGTGGAGACCCAAATGAGTTTACACTTCGTTTGCGAGACATCGTGAACGACATAATTACCGTACTAGACGGGGACATTGTCTTCTACGAAGATAATATAGAAGAAGACTTGGAAGGATAAGATATGGTAGATAAATCTTTGGCGAAGCCAAAGGCAATGGTTTATGGCATCGGTAATATCGGTCGTTGTATAGCCTCTTACATGACCAAGTTAGGTTATGAGGTTGTAACGGTTGATATTATCGATTCTTTTTATGATGACCATCCCTACAAACATTACAAAATTGTAGAACCATCCTCACTCATTCCCCAGGGCAACTGTTGGCCTATTCCTGAAGAAGAACCTGACATAGTCATCTCAGCCCTACCATATTTTGAAAACTGGCGTCTCGCCACATATTGTATCGATAATGGTTATAGATATTGTGACTTGGGTGGTAGTGTATCCGTCAGTAAATCTATTTGGGGATATGCTGAAGATAAGGCTACTATGCCAGTGTTTACTGACTTGGGACTTGCTCCTGGTTGGGTTAACATTGTTGCTGAACAAGTATACCGTAAGATATCATCGATATATAATGATAACCCAGAGGTCTCCATCAACATGTTTTGTGGTGGGTTTGCAACAGAGCAAAAAGACTTCGATAATATATTACAGTACGGCCCTACTTGGTCTATTGATGGATTGGTTAATGAGTACATAGATGATTGTGAGGTTATTGAGAATCATGAGGTTTGTACCAAGCCGGGCATGAATGGTTATAAACTTATCGCCATGAGTGAAGAAATAGATTTGGAATGCTTTTATACTAGTGGCGGCATGGCCCAT